>Ga0315279_10002528_pt1 | contig 27214 bp, 22 predicted proteins | sample YL17G06_20_MG_FD_203694 | JGI IMG/M metagenome (GOLD analysis project Ga0315279, IMG submission 203694) | Sediment microbial communities from Yellowstone Lake, YNP, Wyoming, USA - YL17G06_20 | ecosystem: Environmental > Aquatic > Freshwater > Lake > Sediment | place: USA: Wyoming | collected... | reverse complement strand
CATAGGTTCCACTCTTTTCCATGCCATGGCTAAGTCCTCCTAATTAGACCTCAGCCATTTTTACTCTAAAGTGTTACCTATGTCTTGTCTGTATTGTGTTACCTATCTCTTGTCGTCACACCAAAAATCTTGGATAAGAGACATTTCAGTTGATAACGAGTGTCCTATTTCAGCCCCAGCACATCAGCCATTGAATAGAGAGACGGTTTTTTGCCGACAAGCCAATTTGCCGCTCGCAGTGCGCCGCGGGCAAAGGTGTCCCGACTGTGGGCGGTGTGATTCAGTGTAATTGTTTCGCCGAGCGTGCCAAAGATTACCGAATGGATTCCGACGATGTCACCGGCGCGGATTGCGTGGATGCCGATATCGCCTTTTTGCCGAAGGGCGTCTTTGCCGGACCTGCCGTGTGATAAAGAAGCGGGGAAGTCCCGCCCTGTCGCTTTGCAGATATTTTCAGCTAACGTAAGGGTGCTGCCGCTTGGTGCATCTTTTTTGAAGCGGTGGTGCTGCTCGATTATTTCTACATCGTATTGGTCACCAAGCATCGCTGCGACTTTGCCGGCCAGGTTAAACAAGACATTCATTCCCACGCTCATATTGGTTGCATAGAGAACAGGGATTTTTGCAGAGGCGGCTTTTATTTTTTCTCGCTGCTGGTCATTCAAGCCCGTTGTGCCTGCCACGAGAGCAATTTTATTTTTAAGGCACCAGTCAATTGTTTCTATGGTTGCATCCGGCTGTGAAAAAGCTATTGCTACATCGGCGGCGATTTCGGGATATGCTCCAGCTAATTTTATATTAAGCGGCCCGGCTGCTGCGACAAGACCTGCATCTTTGCCGATGTCCGGGTGGTCCAGCCTTTCTATCGCAGCAAGAATGTCGAACTGGCCGGATTCAATCGCTAATGCGATGATTCGGCTGCCCATTCGGCCTGCTGCGCCGACAACTACAAGTCTGGTTTTCATTTTTACATCCTAATTAAAAAACTGGATTCCCGCCTTCGCGGGAATGACGAAGTCATAGCCGACAAGAATATAACTATCACGGCTGGCATTTACAAGCCGAAAGGATTATTCGCTTGATTATTGTAATCAGTCCATAGTAAAATTCTGCGAGATTATTGTTTTTCAAATGACCGGTGAAGCCTAAAATTTAAGGAGTAATCACAATGCAAACCATCAATACCTGTAACAAATCAACTTGTCCTTTAATGGTAAGCCGCCGGCGTTTCCTTGCTTCGGCAGGAGCATTCGGGCTGGCTGCAAAGGTCGGGATTTTTGATTTCGCAGCGTCATTATTTGCTGCGGAGACGACATCCGACAAAAAACCGGTTGTGCAGGCGGTATTTATTCGGCCGAATGTCGATGGATACTGGATGGGCTGGCCGGGTGCCGCTTATGATATAAAGGCAAGGCAGGCCGACTATACCAAGACCCTCAAAGAAGCCGCTGAGAAATTCGCAATCCAGCTTGAGGTCAGACAAGAGCCGCTCGATACCGATACTGATGTCAATAGTTTCATCGAGCAGGTCAAGAAGCAGCCGCCGGACGGCCTGGTATTGGTTAGTATGAGCTTAAATCAATCGTGGCCTCATATCGAAAACATCAGCAAGAACCGCGGCAAAGTCCCTGTGATTGTGTTCAGTCCGATGGGCACTTCCTTTACCGGCCACCTTCAGGGCACGCGCAACATCGACGGCGTGTATGTCGCTGCGACGCAGGATGTCGATTGGCTTACCTTCGGGATGAAGATGTTCAAAACGGCGTCGGAGATGAAAAATACGCGGCTGTGCGTTTTGGCCGGCGACAAGGTTGAAGACAAAAAGCTTGAGGTCATCGGCACGACGCTTCATTACATCCCGCGCAACCGCTTCCCTGAAGAGTTTAAAAAAGTTGAGGAAACAGACCAGGTGCAGGCCATCGCCGATTACTATACCAAGAACGCCAAAAAAATTGTCGAGCCGACAAAGCAGGACATCCTCAACGCCGCCAAAAACTATATTGCTGCAAAGCGGATTATGGAGGCAGAAAATTGCCAGGGTATTTCGGTCGATTGCCTGCCTTTGGTTGAGAGCCGGCTGATTCCCTGCCCGCCCTGCATTGCGTGGCTTAAGCTAAACGACGAAGGTTCGGTTGGAGCGTGCGAGGCCGATTGGAATTCCGCCATTTCTCTGCGTCTGACCAGTCTATTGTTCGACCGGCCCGGTTTTATGCAGGACCCGGCGCCAAATACCGTCAATAACACGCTGATGGGCGCTCACTGCTCCTGCCCGACAAAACTCGATGGGTTTGATAAACCCGCAGAGCCGTTTATTCTGCGATGTCACTCTGAATCGACTACCGGTGTTGCGCCGCAGGTTTTGTGGCGAATCGGCCAGAAGGCTACGATTATGAAATTTGAAGGCCCGGGCACAATTATTCTCGGCACGGGCAAGGTGGTTGCCAACATCGACACGCCGCCATCGGGCGGCTGCCGAACTTCTGTTGAGCTTGAGCTGGACGATATGGCCGACTCGCGCGATACAAAGGGCTTCCATCAACTATTTATTTACGGCGACCTCGAACCCGGCTTTAAGGCCTATTGCCAACTGGCAGGAATTAAAGTCGTCCATATATAAGGGGACGTAGTGCTCTGTCGCAATTTATTTGATGGATTGTCATGTTGAGCCCCCGTGCTTTCTTGCGAAAGCAAGAACGGGGGCGAAACATCTGGCCTTAATTTCCTGTCATGCTGAACAAACCTGTCCTCTGTAGCAGTAGCGCTTCTATTGCTCTGTTACTCGTCAAATGGTGGGAGTCATCCCTTCACTGCGTTCAGGGCAACGTCTGAGGCGCAGCCGAAGAATCTCGATGACACAGGCCAGATTCTTCGCTTCACTTCGTTCCTTCGACTTTGCTCAGGACAGGTTCGCTCAGAATGACAAGGTAAGTTTAAAGAACTCAGGCCTACCCTGAGTCAGTCGAAGAGATGACATTTTTTTGTCATTCTGAGTCCGCCGAAAGTGGACGAAGAATCTCATCTTGCCAGGTGTTACTAATATCGACCCAATCGGGATTAACGGATTTTATAAGCTCAATTTTCTTTCTTCTAAGCCAACCTTTTATTGTTTTTTCTCTTGCAATGGCTGAGTAAATATCGGCGAATGTTTCAAAATACAGTAGTTTACAAATGTTGTACTTTTTGGTGAAACCTTCGACCATCTTGTTCTTATGCTCATAAACCCTTTTCTTGATATTGTTGGTCAATCCGACATATAGAGTTCCGCTCTTGTTCGTCATCATATAAACGTAGTATTACTTACCTGTCTGCATATTTTATATTGTAGTGCGACTTGTGTTCGCCAGCCAGATTCTTCGCTTCACTTCGTTTCGCTCAGAATGACAGCTTATTTTAGTTATGTCTGGTTATAAGTGCCACGGGGAGCGCATTGCCCGTGCAAGCATAGAGTTGGCCTGCGTGTCTCCAATGAACAGCTCGCTCTTTGGGTCCCATTTTAGTTTCCTCCCAAGGAGCATCGCAATGTTACCCAGATGACATAAAGTAGATGTGCGGTGTCCTGTTTCGGCATTGGCAATCGGTTCTTTTCTGGTCTTAATGCAATCTAAGAAATTTTGCTTGTGGTCTCGGCTTCTGTAAAGCTGGATTTCATCGGGACTGATTGTCTCTTTTTTTAGCGTGTCGGGTATGGTTTCCAGTTTCCCCCGGTCAACAAATATAGAGCTGTTTGCGCCCTCGAATTTTGTTCCCGACCCGCCGGTTTCGCAAATTACTTTTGTTCCGGTAGCGTAAGTGGCCTCAAAATAGACCTTTGTAGCGGTGGTGAAAAGGCCCGATGTTGGGAATTCGCCTTTGCCTTCAATCTCAACCGGGCCGGATTCATCCATTCCCAGTCCCCATTGTGCAATATCTAAATGATGTGCGCCCCAGTTGGTTACCTGTCCGCCTGAATAATCCAAGAGAAAGCGGAATTCGTAATGACAGCGTTGTTTGTTATAAGGCGCCCAGGGTGCAGGTCCCAGCCAGAGGTCGTAGTCGAAACCTTCCGGCACCGGCTCTGTCGTCCAGGTCGGTTCACAGGTTCTGTTATTGCCGGGGATACCGATGCGGGCGGTGTGGACCTTGCCGATTCTGCCGTTGCGGACAAGCTCGCAGGCGAAACGAAAATTGTCGGATGAGCGCTGTTGACAGCCGGTTTGCAGGATTCTGCCGTAGCGTTTTACCTCATCTGCAAGTATCCGGCCTTCGGTTATCGTAAGGGTCAGCGGTTTTTCGCAGAACACATCTTTACCCGCCCGGACCGCTGTAATGGAAATCGGCACGTGCCAGTGGTCAGGCGTGCAGACTACTACCGCGTCGATGTCGTCCCTGGCTAACAGGTCACGAAAATCGTTGTAGCACGAGGATGGCTGTAGCTTTGCAATCTGGCGGGCTTGTTCGCGAAAATTGGCATCAACATCACAAATCGCAATAACCTGGCAGCCGGGCTGGCCGATGAATCCTTTCATATTGCTTGCCCCTTGATTTCCCACGCCGATGCTGCCTATCGTGATACGATTGCTCGGCGCATCCGCACCGAATACCGAAGAGGGGACGATTGTCGGCCAACCGAGGATTACACCGCCTGCTGCCAGCGCCGAACCTTTTAGAAACTGCCTGCGGGTTATCGACAAACTGTCACCCTGAGCGAAGCGAAGGGTCTGTCCTGTCAAAGAAAGAGATTCTTCGCTGCGCTCAGAATGACACACCGTGTTTTGAGACGGTTTTTTAGTCTTTGAATTGTTCAATTTTTCTCTCTGTTGTGCCTGAAAGTTTTTCAACTAAAGGCGTTTAATTCTTATGTTTCTAAACTCCAGATAGTCGCCGTGGCCGCAGAATCCGATGTGGCCTTTTTCATTTTTCAGGCCCGGGTGGTCCCTGCCATCCATCGTTGCAGGCGTGCTGGCTTTGTCAATATCTGCATCGACAATCGTTGTGCCGTTTAGTTTAACAGTAATATGGCGGCCATCAGCGATGACCTCTTCCGAATTCCACTCGCCCACAGGTTTAAGATAGCCTTGTTTAGCAGGGGCGACGCCGTAAATAGAGCCATGAAATTGATAGGGCTTTAGACCATTGTATTTTGGAGAGGCGTCATCGAGAATTTGAATCTCCATCCCGACATAAGCAGCATCGCCTTCCAGCAGCGTGCGAATTCCCAGGCCGTTGTTGGCGCCTGGCGTGAGCCGAAATTCAAAACGAAAGATAAAGTTGGCAAACTCATCTGTCGTGTATAGATTGCCGCTGCTTCGCTCGGGGTAAATTACAATCTTTCCGCCCTCTGCGACGTAGCCTTTTGTGTCGCCTGTCCAGCCGGTCAGGTCTTTGCCGTTGAATAGAGCAGTAAAACCCCCTGTTTTTTCCTGCTCACTTAGAATTTTGATACCTTCATCGCGAGAGATGTCTCTAATGAAGATATTTCTAAAATAAAGCGGACTGCTGTGGGACTGAAGCTCAATCTGGCCGAGCGGATAAATGGGTTTGTCCCGCTCCCAGTAGTTTTCCATAATCACGTTGTCAACAACCAGCACGTCGTTGTGATATACCGTTACGCGCTGGCCAATCATAATGATTCTAAACGTATTCCACTCGCCTATCGGCTTGTCGGCTTGTTTTAACGGCTTGCTGGGGCCGATTTTGTTGTTGTATAAGCCGCCTGAGCCGACGCCCGTGTTTGCCGGGTCCCATATCTGGACCTGCGGCGAGCCGCGTAGATAAATGCCGCTGTCGCCGCCTTCTTCAATCTTCCAATCTACAAATAGTTCGAAATCGCCGTAGTCTTTTGCCGTGCAGAGGCTGTCGCCCTTGCCGTCGAAACAGATTATGCCATCAACCACCTTCCAGTGCGCACGCATAGCTTCATCTGCTTTACCTTGTGCTTTAGATAGTTCCTCCGGTGTCGATTTCTTGCGGGTTACCGGCGTGCCGACCAGGCCCTTCCATCCGGTCAGGTCTTTGCCGTTAAATAATGCGACAAATCCTTTCGGCGGCTGATTGAGGGCCGGCTTTGCTTGTGTTTCCTGGGCGCCATAGCCAATTCTTATCAGAACGACTGATAGAATAACAGCTACTAATTGGCTTAGTATGTATGTGCGTCTTTTCATTTTTGCGTCTCCTTAATTTTTCCTTCAGGTTTCATAAGGGTGAGAGACGGGATTCGAACCCGCGACCCTTGGAACCACAATCCAATGCTCTAAACCAACTGAGCTACTCTCACCAGAAAAGTTCATTAGCCCAAAACGACCTTATTCTATCCCACCTGCTCTCTTTGTCAATATAACACTCGACATTCTCCGCCTGTCATTGCGAGCGCACTTGTCCTGAGCAAAGTCGAAGGAGCGAAGCAATCTCTCCTTTCAATCTGCAATCTCAAATCCGAAATCTGAAATATTCTTCCGCCTCCGGCGGATTTATCCTGCCATTATCCGTTGCCCTTCAGCCTTGTGGTTTTTCCACGTCGACTCCGGCCCATAGTTGGGCAATCATATCGTCTATCTTACCAAAAGTATATGCATGCACTCGATCATCTCTGGCCTCCTTCATGTGAACCAGAAGGAAATACTCGGTATCGATTAGGCGGATTATATGCGTGTTGAGAAGACAACGAATCTTCTCCATCCATTGGGGCACGAGCTTATTGAACCCAACATAGTCCTGTTGTCCAGAAAACGGATTCTTTGCGTGTAGAATCTCCCCACAGAGGTCGTACACCTCAACGAGTTGCTGCTTGGTTAGGAATCCTTCTGTGACGTCGACGAGAGCGTTCTTGATTCCAGGGCGCTTGGATGGGACTTCCTTGATGGGTTTGGGATAGAAATTTGGGTTGATCTTCTCCACGTCCCGGAGAATCCGGGCCGCGTGCCAGTGCTCCGTAAACTTGGTGTACTGTCGAGAGTACTCATCGCGATTGGCGACCAAGGAGCCCAGCGCAATCAACTCAAGAATCTTCCGAACCTGCAAGACCATGCACTCAACGTTTGTCGCTGGGTACGGCGTTGTGTATGGACCGTGGAGAAGGCCATAGACAACAGCCGTCCGTCGCTTCAGTTCTTGCATCAGGTCGCAGTATATCGATACGGGATCCATATCTGATGCCTAACATAATAATATCCACCGCTTCCGGCTTCCATCCTCCCGCCTTCGCTGCGCTCTTGCCTCGGCGTAGGCGTCGAGCCGTAACCGGGTTGCTGTAACAGCAGTTTAGTTTATCGGAAATAAAATGTCAAGATTTGTGTTTACCCCTTGAGATAATTTGTCTCTATCTAACGGGGTTGAATCTGTGGTTAAAATAGAACTCCTATACTACTGATTTATCACACGTGTTTTGATGGATTGTCATCCCTTCGCTTCGCTCAGGACATGGTTGAGCCGAAGGCGAAACATCTGGCCTTCGCAAGGGAGATTCTTCGCTTCGCTCAGAATGACACCCGTCATTTCATCTGTGAAGAGTACTGCGGCCACTTGTTATTGCCAGGAAGGTCAGCTTTGGGTCTCAATCTGAGGATGGAGCCAGAACCCGTGAGATTCTTATGACGGTCTTGCATACATTGAAGAAAAGAACTCCTAATGCGATGGCTGCCTTTAAGTCCGCGCTGGACAAACTTGCCAAACAGCCTGACGAAGACCCGGCTAAACTCCTTTTTGCCCTCAATTCATCCTAATCTACGCCTTTTCACCCATAACTGACCCATAACTGGCCGCGAGCGTTTTCCATTGACATTTGCCCCATAACTTGGTATAAAATTATAGCTAATGTGTATTGTGCCTGCGGAGGAGGCGGGGGAATTCGACCGAGTCAGATGCGAACGATAGCAATGATAAATCAGAAGGGGGGGTGCGGCAAGACGACCACCGCAATTAACACGGCAGCGGCGTTTGCCGCCCTTGGATATCGCACCCTGCTGGTTGACCTCGACCCGCAGGGACACGCCTGCATGGGCCTCGGTATCGACCCGGACAACCTCAGCAGAACGGTTTATGATGCTCTGGTCAACGCTCAGTTCCCGCTCTCACAAGTTATAATGAATACCAAGATTGAGTGGCTTGACCTGGCGCCATGCAATGTCCTTCTGGCCGGGGCGGAGTTTGAGCTGTCCGGTGTGCCCGGAAAAGAGCTGCTTCTGGCCAAAAAGTTAAGGGCGCTGGGCGACAGGTACAGCGTATGTATCATCGACTCGCCGCCGGCGCTCGGCATCCTCACGCTGAATGCGCTGGTCGCCAGCACCGATGTTATTGTGCCGGTCCAGGTTCATTATTTTGCGCTCGAAGGACTGAAACGACTGCTTGAGACTGTCCGCATTATCCGGGAGCGATTTCATCCCTGTTCATCCGAGATACTCGGACTGCTCCTGACCTTTGTCGAAGATGCGACGATGTTCAGCAGGCAGATTCAGCAGAAGATGAGAGAATACTTCGGGGAGCTGGTTTTTGACACGGTTATCCACAAGACTGTGCGGCTGGCCGAGGCCCCGAGCGCAGGCGAGTCAATCTTGACATACGCCCCCCAAAGCAGGGGCGCCGCCGACTATAACTCGCTGGTCCGCGAGATACTCGCCGACCCCGTCTGGGCCGAGGAGGTTGCAAATGCCAAAAAATAGACAGAGGTCCGGACTGCAGAAGGATTTTTCAGCAATCTTCCAGGGAGTCTGGATTCCGAAGAAGACCCGCGCAGCACGTCCCGCACAAGCCCAGAATCCGCCCGAACAAGGCCGGCAAACAGAGCAGAAACAGACAGAGCATATCGAGCAGATAGAGCAGATTATCAGCTCAATGACGTGTTCAAAAGGTTTTGAATGTTTCAAATCGGGATTTGAGAATCTCTGCAAGGCGAAGATTGTGGGGGACGGCAAGATAATCGAATGTTCGCCAGAAAACAAACGGCCCTGTGAGTACCGATTCTGCTTCGTTGACAAGAGCTTCTGCAAGTGCCGGCTGCGATACTACGTCGCCATGAACTTCAACAAGTAGAGGACCGGCGCGAAAATCCGCAATTAAATCCCTCTTTCTCAAATTCCTTATTCTCAAAACCTTGCTTCTTAAAGCAGTCCATAAGTATATATGCATATACTTATATAGATGAATCGCATCCCGGGCGAAACCTGTCTTGTCTGCCCGCCGGTCCTCCATCCTCCACCTGCCCTTCGTAGCGCACTTGTCCGCCGTAGCTTTGGCGAAGGCAGAAGCGAAGTCGAAAGCTTCAGCGAAGGCGGAAGTATCGAGAATCGAGTATCAATTATTCACCACTGCCTGCGCTGCCGCCAGCCGGGCAATCGGCACCCTGAACGGCGAGCAGGACACATAGTCCATTCCCACTTTATGACAGAATTCAATACTGTCGGGGTCGCCGCCATGTTCGCCACAGATGCCGACCTCAAGGTTCTTGCGGGTCTTGCGCCCGCGCTGGATACCTATCTTTAGCAGCTCACCGATACCTTCCTGGTCGATGCTCTGGAACGGGTCTTTGGGCAGAATGCCTTTCCGCAGGTAGTCCGGCAGGAACGCGCCGATGTCGTCACGCGAGAACCCAAAGCCCATCTGGGTCATATCATTGGTGCCGAAGGAGAAGAATTCGGCCACCTCGGCGATTTTGTTTGCCACAAGCGATGCACGCGGTATCTCAATCATCGTGCCGAACATATTTCTGATTTTCTTTAGGTTGTATTTTGCGAGGACCTCTTTATAAACCTCGCGGCCGATGGCAATCTGGTCGGTAAGCTCCTTGACGTCGCAGACCACAGGAATCATTATCTCCGGATAGGGCTTTTTGCCTTCCTTTATAAGCTCGGCAGCCGACTCGAATATCGCACGAATCTGCATTCGGCTTATCTCAGGATATGTAACTCCAAGTCTGACGCCGCGATGTCCCATCATCGGGTTGGACTCGTGCAGTTTTTCTGCACGCTTCGATAGCTCATCCATAGTTATATTCAAATCCTTTGCAAGCTGTTCAAGCTTGGCTGGTTCACGCGGCACAAACTCGTGCAGCGGCGGGTCGAGCAGACGAACCACGACCGGCAGGCCGTCCATTGCTTCCAATGTCCCCTTGATGTCCTTCTTGACGTAGGGGAATAGCTCGTCCAGCGCCTTCTTTCGCTCCTCTATGGTTTTAGAGACAATCATTTTGCGCAGGATAAATAACGGCTCATCGGAACCCTTGCCGTAGAACATATGCTCCGTTCTAAACAGCCCGATGCCTTCGGCGCCGAACTGTCTGGCCTTCTTTGCATCGTCAGGAGTATCGGCATTGGTGCGTATCCCCAGTGTTCTTACGGCGTCACAGACCTTCAGGAAACTGTTGAGAATTATATTTTCCCGAGAGGCGTCCATCATTGGAAGCTGGCCGATATAAACGTTTCCTTTGGTGCCGTTCAAGGTAATCCAGTCGGCAACTTTTAGGATTTGCCCGTTGACGTGGACTTCCTTTTTATCCGTATCAACTTGCAGAGCGCCGCATCCGACGATGCAGCACTTGCCCCAGCCGCGGGCAACAAGCGCCGCGTGCGATGTCATTCCGCCTCTTGCGGTCAAAATCGCCTGCGCCGCCCGCATACCTTCCACGTCCTCAGGGTTGGTCTCTTCCCGCACCAAAATCACTTTCTTACCCTGCTTTGTCCACTCGACGGCTTCCTGTGCGGTAAAGACAATCTGGCCGGCCGCTCCGCCGGGGCCCGCAGGCAGTCCTTTAGCTATCGCCTTGTGCGTCTTCTCGGCATTGGGGTCGATTATCGGGTGCAGAAGCTCATCAAGCTGGCCTGGCGTTACACGCATTACCGCCTCTTCCTTCTTAATCAGTTTCTCTTTGAGCATATCCACAGCCATTCGCACCGCAGCAGGCCCATTGCGTTTGCCCACACGACATTGCAGCATAAAAAACTGGCCGTTCTCTATGGTGAACTCAATATCCAGCATATCGCGGTAGTGCCTTTCGAGACGCTTCTGGACGGTGAACAGTTCTTTGTAGATTTTCGGCATCGCCTTTTCGAGAGAGATTAGGTTTTTGTTGTGCTCGCTCTTTGAGTATTCGTTGACGGGGGCGGGCGTCCTGATGCCGGCGACAACGTCCTCGCCCTGGGCGTTTATCAGGTATTCGCCGTAGAATTGATTTTCGCCGTTTCCGGGGTTTCGTGTAAAGCCCACGCCGGTAGCCGAATCACTTCCCATATTTCCGAAGACCATTGCCTGCACGTTGACCGCTGTTCCCCACTCATCGGGTATGCCTTCAATCTTGCGGTAACTTACTGCGCGTTTGCCGTTCCAGGAGGCGAATACTGCTCCAATAGCGCCCCACAACTGCTCGTTGTGGTCGTCGGGAAAATCCTTGCCGAGGACCTCTTTGACCTTAGCTTTGAAAAGCGAGCAGAGATTTTTCAGGTCGTTTGCTGTTAAATCTGTGTCGCTCTTACAGCCCTTCTCTTTTTTCATCCAGCCCATAATCTTTTCAAGCTGCTTGCGGATGCCCTGGTCTTCCACAGGTTCTATTCCTGCCGCCTTTTCCATCACGACATCTGAATACATCATAATCAGCCGGCGATACGCATCATAAACAAAGCGTCTGTCGCCCGAGAGTTTTATAAGTCCGGGGATTGTCTTTTCATTAAGCCCAATATTCAAGACAGTTTCCATCATTCCGGGCATCGAACGCCGGGCGCCCGAGCGCACGGAAACCAAAAGTGGATTTTCCGTGTCGCCAAATTTTTTGCCCATAAGCTTCTCGACATCTTTAAGGGCAGCCTGGACCTTCTCCTTCAGTCCTTTCGGATATGTTCTTTTGTTCTGGTAATAATGTGAGCAGACCTCGGTGGTGATAGTAAAACCCGGCGGGACCGGCACACCCAGCTTGGCCATCTCTGCCAGATTTGCACCTTTACCGCCCAAAAGATTCTTCATTTCCGCATTGCCTTCTGCTTTGCCCTTTGCGAAAAAATAAACTTGCTTCTTTGCCATTCTCAAATTCTCCTTCTGTATATTGCTAAACAAACATTCTACTTATAACCTGCTTAACGCCAGCAACTTATGTGCGACTATCCAGCAGGTAATTTTCTATCGAAACCAAAACAAAAAAGTATATTGTTTTCCTGCTGGAACGTCAACGCCTAAATGACTGTCATTTGGGGCGAGCAGTGCTATTGGTTCGTCACACGTGATTTGATAAGTTGTCATCCCTTCGCCTTAGGATGACATAGTTTTTTGTCATTCTGAGTCCGCCGAAGGCGGGCGAAGAATCTCTTCTTACCAAGTGTTGCTAATATCGACCCAATCGGGATTAACAGATTTTATCAGCTCAATTTTCTTTCTTCTAAGCCAACCCTTTATTGTTTTTTCTCTGGCAATGGCTGAGTAAATATCGCCGAATGTTTCAAAATAAAGTAGTTTACAAATATTGTATTTTTTGGTGAAACCTTCGACCAGCTTGTTCTTATGCTCATAGACCCTTTTCTTGATATTGTTGGTCAATCCGACATATAGAGTTCCGCTTTTGTTGGTCATAATATAAACATAGTATTGCTTACCTGTCTGCATATTCTCTATTGTAGAGCGACTTGTGTTCGACGGCCAGATTCTTCGCTTCACTTTGTTCCTTCGACTTTGCTCAGGACAAGTTCGCTCAGAATGACAAGGGACTACATTCTTTTCCAAATAAAATAGTTACAATTACTAATGTCATCGAATCGGTTAGTTTGAGTAAATTTTGCAAAGATACGGTGGATTTGCTGATGAACGCCGATTATAATGCGCTTCAAAAGTGCTTCCAATTTGATTTTTTGCCACTGGTTCGACTCTGCTCACCATCCTGAGCGAAGTCGAAGGAAAAGGCACCAAGACACTAAGTCCTTTTAATTGATAAATTCTTTTGTGACTTTGTGTCTTCGTGGCTAATCCTTATACATACTGGATTCAACATTATGATATTTCGTCTTACACAGAAATTAGCCGAGAAAGTTGGCCTGCATCACTTGCCGGCTCTTCCTCCTGTGCAGAACCCGTTTATTGATTGGACGGCTCATTTATTCAGGGTAGAACGCGTGCAGTATATAATCGTTACGAACACTGCTGCTCTCTATAGCGTGGTAATGTTCGGTAGCGGCATCACCGACGATAATGAGTTTATCCAGAGAACACTAAGCTTTATGTCGGAGCTTATGGCTAAAGATTACTGCGAATTCTTTTACCAGCGGCTGATAGCGCCTCACACGGCAGAAATATCATTCTCAAAGGCAACGGACCAGCGTGTTTTAGGGTCGATGAATAATCTGATAGTTCGAGCCGACCACTATATTACCGAACGCCAGATGTCGCCTTTTGATGTCTCCATTGAGATAAACGAATTGCCGGTGTCATACCTCCGATACAGGCACCCAAAGAATGTCTTCAGACAACTAAAGGTTGTGCAATAATAGAGGCAGTTTAAAATTTATTGCCACGAAGACGCGAAGTCATAAAGGAAAGACTATCAGGAGTGATTGTAGCATCTTATGGCGGGTCATCCCTTGGAGGTGGCGGGACAAGTTTTTCCAATTTGTCGATTAGCTCTGGTATATGAACCGTTGCGACCAGCCAAATGCGGTCATGTCTGACCTCACCATATTCGTGTGCGAGGACGTGACGCTGGCCGATGATTTTGGCCCAGGGTATTTCTGGGTGTTCATCGCGGTAGGCGGCTACTGCATCGAGCTTGATCAGTGTTTCGCTCCGATGATGCGATCAATGACGATCACTGGCGGCGCCATCTTACGGTCACCTTTCAACTCAACGGTAAGACGTTTGCCAGGTGCGTGGGCGACGGTTTCCGAGCCGTTCACATTCACGAGAGTGACTCGCTCGCGAATGACGGGCACTTCTACTTGCGCGTCGCCGGTGTCGGCGACCGCCCAAAGTACCCAAACCTGGCCGGCTTCAGCCGTAGCCCCGTCGAGATGCCGAAAAGCGGTGACGCGGCCGCGCAGCACCTTCAGGTCGGCGTCCGCCGGCTTCATCGGAAACGGCCAGGGCAAAGTCTTGACGTAGGCCCGCACTGCCACTTGTTCGGTTTTGGACGCATCCATTACACAGACCTTGCGGAGGCCCGCTGCGAAGGCCCGTGTGAAGAACTGCATGCGCCACGCCGCGCGGCGCTCGGCGGAGAGCGCGCCGATGAAGTCGAAGTTGCCTTCGGTATGCCAGTAGTTCTGCTTGCGCGGATAAGTGAAGCCCGGCACGCGCTGCTCCCATTTCTCAAAGACCGCCTGCACGTCATCGAAGACCTGTGCAATGGTCCGGGAGCCTCCCGCGAAAGCGGAGTCCAGCCCTTCGTAGTCGTGGATGCTCACGATGTCCGCGACCGGGCCGATGGAGTAGGGCTTGCCCTGTGCGCGAAACGCCGGCGAACCCGCTAGCGCTGTGGCATCTAGCGCGGATTCGAGCCAGTGGAGCCCGTGTTTTCCGGACGCGAGCGCGGGCGCCACGATGACGGCCTGCGGGTCGGCTGCTTTGATTCGCGCGGCAGCGAGCGTGGCGAATTCGCCGTAATCCGCTGCCTGGCCTTTCCAGTGCGTGCGATACATCTCCGGCTCATTGTCGAGTTCCCACGCGCGAACACCGTAACGCTCACCCCACCCCTGACGTTGTGCGAGCGTGCCGCCGGGGCGATAGCGCTGGGCGAGTTTGCCAGCGAACTCAGCCAGCGCGTGCATCTTCAGCGGTGCTGACTTCCCGTTCTCCCTGCGGCCAGCCCAGGCCGGCGGTCCGCCAGCATTGCCGCCCACCACGGGCGCCTGCATCAGCACGTTTAACCCGCGTTCTTGGGCCGCCATGACGAACGCATCCAGCGCCTGCCAGGCGGACGGGAGCTCGCGGCTCAAGTTCACCGGCCCGTCCGGTTCCATCGCCCGCCAATTGACCGGCATGAACGTCCAACGCAGCCCCATGCCGACTTCTTTCTCCAAGTCCGGCACTTTCGAGCCACCCCACATGTTGCCGCCCTTCCCGTCCCAGCTTCCCGTGTGACCGAGGTAGGGCGACTCGAATCCCTCCAGCCCGAGGGCAGCGTATTCCGTTGCTATCGGCGGGGCAATGGGATTGGCCGACGGCGGGTAAGTCTTGGGAACCCGGTCGAGGAAAACGAAAAGCAGCGTGAGCAACAGCACACACACGAGAACCATCCCGCCACAGCCCCACGCGCATAATTTTGAGAAACTAGGGACAGTCACAATCCTGTTCGGCACTCAATTTGCTCTTTGACAATATAAAGGAATAATGGGGACATACAACGAATTTTCTGGAGATTATGGATAAAGAATTTCATAAATTCTCTCCTTTTGATTTTTGATACAAATATCGACTTAAATACAGACGCACACTCGTCGCTGTAACTATGGAATCGGCCAGTGGTCGGAAGGTGTGCGCGAGGCCTTCATATAGTCTGCCATTTTCGCAACGATGTCCGGATTCTTGTCAGCGATATTGCGCTGTTCGCCGATGTCGGTACTAAGGTTATAAAGTTCTATCGGCCCATCTGGGTTTTTGGCAACATTGAGGCGAATGCCCTTCCAATCGCCAAACCGAACCGCCTGCTTTTTTCCCTGCTCGTGAAATTCCCAGTAAAGAAACTCGTGCTTCTTTTGTTTCTGTGGATTTCCCAGAAGCGTTGGGAGCAGAGAGATGCCGTCAATACCCTCTGGAGTTTCAATGCCGGCTAATTCGCAGCAGGTCGGCAGAAAATCCCAGAACGCAGAGATGTGGTTGGTACTCGAGCCAGTTTTTATTTTGCCTGGCCAGCGAGCGAGCATCGGCACACGGATGCCGCCTTCATACAGGTCGCGTTTATAGCCTCGAAGCGGGCCGGAACTTTTGTTGAAGGCTGGGTCGGCTCCGCCTTCTTTGTGCGGGCCATTGTCACTTGAGAATAATACCAGCGTATTTTCGTCTATGCCGATTTCTTTGAGCTTCGCCATTATTTTTCCGATGTCACCATCCATTCTTGTAATCATAGCGGCGTGGGCTTTCTGCGGCGGCGGCCAATCCTTGTCGGCGTATTGGCCGAGCGAAGGCACTTCCATCCCGTTTTGACCTGCCTCGTTGTTGGCGTGCGGAATTGTGTAGGCAAGATACAGGAAAAATGGCCTATTTTTGTTTTGCTCAACGAAGGCCAGCGCTTCTTTTGTAAAAAGGTCGGGAGAGTAAGTTACTTTGCTGGCCGATTCTCCCCAGCCCCCGATAGAACCGTTCGGGGGCAGGCCGCCCGGCTCCGGTTTGGGCAGCTTGTTGCCTTCTATGGGAACTCTATCCTCATTTTTCCAGAGGAATTCCGGGTAGTAATTATGGGCGTGCCTTTGATTTAGATACCCGAACCAGTAATCGAATCCTTTTTTGTTCGGGACGCCTGTCGTGCCGGCCTCGCCCAGACCCCACTTGCCGACGATACCTGTTGTGTAGCCGGCTTTTTTGAGTAATTCCGCTACGGTAACATCCGATGGCCGCAGCGGAATGAGGGCGTTGCCGCGAATCCAGCAATGGCCGGTGTGAAGACCGGTCATCAGCGAGCATCTTGATGGGGCACAAACCGTGCTGCCGGCGTAATGGTCGGTAAATCGCATCCCTTCTTTAGCTATTCGGTCTATGTTGGGCGTGGCAATTTCTTTTTGCCCGTAGCAGCCGAGGTCGCCGTAGCCTAAGTCATCTGCCAGAATAAAAATGATGTTAGGGTGTGGTGATTTATCAGCCTGCCCGTGGACGGGCCAGCTTTTGCATCCTAAGATTGTCGTTGATATTGCACCCGTGCCAATCGTTTTAAGAAAATCGCGTCGATTCATAGCATTTGTCCTCGTAATCCAGTTAATCTTCTACTGCTCTGTTAACCTGATTTGATGAATTGTCATCCTGAGTGAAGCGAAGGATCCGGCTTGCGTAAGCGAGATTCTTCGGCTGCGCCTCAGACGTTGCCCTGAACGCAGTGAAGGGATGACACCCATCATTTAACGAGTAACAGAGCACTACTCTGTTGAAAACGTTTATGGTTGTCATTTCGAGCGAGCCACAGGCGAGTCGAGAAATCTGTTTTTTTAATAGATTTCTCCACTTCGCATCCCTTTGGGACGCTTCGGTCGAAATGATATGTGGTCCTTTTAACAAAACATCGACCTTCCAAAATATCAATTACGCCCGATAGTCTTTGTCGGGGATTCGCCCTCGCCGCGTTTGGCAAGCTCTTTGAGCTCATCGAGGTGGTGCGAATAAACGTCGCGAGGGTCGGCATTATATTTTTTGCACAGCGAGGCAGCCATACCGATTACCTCGCCCATCATACCACAGGTCCGCATCACCCGCACGGCCCCGAGTCCCTCGTGGGTAACGCTTATGTCACGGCCTGCCATAAACAGATTCTCAATGTTTCGTGAGTATAAACATCGATAGGGAATCCAGTAGGGCTTGGAGTATTGCGTATAGTTTGCCTTCGAGATAAATTCATCGCCCTTGAAGGCGTCCTGGTATGCAGGGTCGGGCAAATGAAGGTCGATGGTCCAGGTGCAGGGGATAAATGCATCAGGATATTTAACCGCGTTCAGGAAGTTCTCTTTTGTCAGGATGACGTCGCCCAAAAGTCGGCGGGACTCGCGCTTGCCGGAAATGTAGGCCGCCCAGTTTAGCTTGTGATTCGGATACAGTTTCTTAGTATTTTTCAATGCGTCCCACGCGCCGAACATTGCCCGCAAATTCAAGTCGCGGATGTATTCAGCCTTTTCGATAGGGTCGTGATAGAAGCCGCTTTCCCAGTACCATACGCCGAGCTGCTCTAAAGATGATGGAAATAGCTTGTCGCTCAAGTCCAGCGCCCACGGGCATCGCGGGAACGACACCGGCGAGCCGGTATCAACTACGTTCCAGAGGTTCGTTGGACCCATATGGCCATCGAGCGTGATTTCATAATCGGCCCCGGCTAAATGCCCGATGCAGCCGTCGCCTGTGCAGTCGGCAAACAATTTGCCTTGAAAGTGCAGCCGCTGTCCCGTTCGGATGTTTTCCGCAACCACCGCTGAAATTCGCCCCCCATTTTTCTCGATGCCGTTAGCTCGATATTGCAAAAAGAGTTTGATATTTTTCTGCGACTTCACAAATTCGATGCGCTTTTGGTCTTCGTAAATTTCTGCTGAGTTTGCCGGGCCAACGTGGGCTCGCTTGGCCGGCTCAAGCTCCCTCACGATGTCACCTATGCGAGGGTATGGCTCGAAGTTTGTCTCGCCGTTTAGCCAGACCCGCACCTCCGAGCTGTTGTTGCCTCCCACCACAGGACGGTCTTGAATCAATGCCACATCGAGTCCCAATCGGGCTGCTGACACAGCGGCGCAGGTGCCTGCCATTCCGCCGCCGACTACTACCAAATCAAACCGACCTGCATTCTTTGGTTCGTTGGCTATCTTGAGTGTCTTTTTACGGAAGGCCGACAATTGTTCGCCTTCGTTTGGCGGGACAAAATCCGAATCGGCGGTGAAAATAATCGCATCGCACCGGCCCTCGAAGCCGGTCAGGTCGTGAAGAGAAACAGTGATTTCCTTTTTGGGAATTTCAACAATGCCTCCATCCTGCCAGTGCCACTTCTCACCTTCAGTGCCGAAGATAGTATCCAGTGGTTTGCCGTCGATTAAAAGTTGAAACTTTCCTGGTGCGCCTGGGGCGTTCCACGGCGCCACCCAATCTCGCGTGCGGACCCAGATGCGATATTTTCCCGATTTAGGAAACCGGATAGTTGTTACAGCATCTTTGACCGGCTCGCCAAGACCGTGGGCCAAAAGAAAGGGTGAGCCCATAAGGTCCATAAACTGCTGGTCTATTACCCAGCCGCCGAGGTCCTCAAAGCCCTCAACCTCCACCAAAACCGTCTGCCCATTCGTTCCTGAAGCACTCAGCAATAAAAATGTAATTGCCAATGCTTTTTTGATTGCACAGGTTATATTTTTCGATTCCTTCATACAAAAATCCGCCATAAATCTTTTACAGAACAGGCGTAACAATCACTTCATTCTTCCGGTGTACCTTTTCATTAGCCTCAACTATTATAAAGCCGAAATTGCAAATCCTCAATCAGCAGATTGGTTTTGTAGTTAATTGCGTCTGCTGCCCCCTGCTCCTGTCTTCCAACAGGAAGATGCAGGGCGGGTTGGGCAGGATACACACAACGCAATACGATATACAAGATACGAACAGCGAGCCATTCATCCTTCGCCCGCCAGGCAGAATGGCGGACTACGGAGAATGGACGAATCACGAGCCATTATGGTGGGCAGTTACTAAGCCAGTAATCTGCAAACTTGGACAGGTCTATTAAATTGACGAAGCCATCCCTATTCACATCGGCGCCGATGTCAGGCCCGGCTGCAGACCAGCTTTCAGCCAGCAGTGCAAAATCCGTAAAGTCAACCGGGTCAATTCCGTTAAGGTTCGCCCCTTCACATTCGCACGCATCTCCTACGCCATCCGCATCTGAATCTGACTGCGAAGGATTACGAACTTGGGGACAGTTGTCACAGAGGTCGCCAAAACCATCCCCCAGATATATGAATCCAAGACCCTTACCTTTTAAGCCATTCTGATAGTGATTGCGGATTTCTTCTGCAGTTAAAGCCCTCTTGTAGATTGCGACTTTGTCTATGATGCCTTCAGTTGGGTGGTTCCCTGGGTTCTCGCCGGTTCCTATAAGGATAGTGCTTTCGTTGGGTAAAGTTGCCGGGACTCCTGCGGGGCTGCTGTGAATCTGGTAGCCATCAACGTAAATTGCAGCATTTCCTCCGCCTTGTATGGTCATCGCGTAATGATACCATCGGTCGAACTGGAATGTAAAACTACTGATGGTCGTATCATTATGAACTCCGGGGTTATAAAAGGGATGCAGGTCTGACGTGACCATTAGTCTATAGTTACAGCAGCCCGTGCTGATAGTAACGATTCCATCAAAATCGTAATGCCCGGTAAGTTTAAACCAGGCTTCAATTGTTATTTCATTGCTTGTAGAGAAGTCAAGGCCGGAAGCCCCGGAAACGCCGACATAATCATCCTGTCCATCAAACCTCAGGGCGCCGCTAACCTGGCTCTCACTTGTCCACGCTGCGCCATAGACTGCTGCGTGATTTCCGTTTATTGAATCGTATGCTGTTGCGCCATTTCCCTCATCGAAATTCCAGTATGAGATTATGTCTTCAAGAGGGTCAATTTGAAACACGTCGGAATCATTTTGGTCGGGGTTATAGACCGTTGGGCAGTTGTCACAGAGGTCGCCAAAGCCATCGCCGTCCGTGTCGTTGAGGTCAGGGATTGTTGGACAGCGGTCACAAACATCACCGATGTTGTCACCATCTAAATCACTTTGGTCAGGGTTATAGATGCCTGTCCGGCTGCGATGATAACCTCGCTCGAAAGCGGCATAACAATAAATGAGTCGGAAATGTCACTACCGTCCTGCATAAACTTAAGATATGTTTTATCCGGATTGCCGCTCAGTGCAACCTGGTAATTTTCCGGATCGGTAACATTAATAATTACATTGAAAGGTTCTGTGCGGTAAATATCCATCCCAAGTCCAGTCAGGCCTGAAATATCGCAGGAAAGCTTATCATCGAAAACGACCTCCATTTTCCAGCCAACACCTGGGCTAATAGGTATACCTGACCGGTGAGGACACCCGATATGCTGGGAAAAGACATAATAGTAGGCACTATATTTTTCTCCGAGAACAGTCAGGTCATTCATATACGCTGCGATTTGAATTTCACAGCGTTTGTGATATTCGTAGTTATCTACGAGGGTTGTGAATTTCTGTGGCGGGTCAGGTTCTCGAGAGATTATGCTGCAATCGGAAATAATTGTCCGCAGGTCAACACGATAATTTCTTGCTTCTGTCCCGGCAGAGTCCCCGATTCGCCAAACAAACCTGACAGGTATATTGTCCCGTGTGCTGGCAAACCAGGTTAATAATTCTAAATATTGAGAATCGGGATAAGGGAAGTGACAATAACCGCCGTTAGATGTAAACAAAATTTCTCTTGGGTTTGCCGGGCCAAGACCGCAGGAGTTGGCCCAGTCTCGTGCGTAATACGTCACCGTAATCGGATTGGCCTGTGTATTTAGCGTGTAAGAAAACGGTGTCCCGCTATCGACGTAAGTCCCTTCCAATACTAACTGCGGATGATAAATATCAGCAGGCAGGTCGCCACAAACAAGTGCCTTTTCAAAAACTAAAGTTCCTGTTGAACCTGCAGGGATTACCACCTCGCCGGTCAGATTGACCCAGCAGAGATTTTCATTGATTGCGTTCCACTCCCAGTTTGTATAAGCGTGGCCTGTCCCCATTCCGAAGCGAAGTTTTGTATCAGTGGAGAGCCGAATGTCTTCGGATTCCAGGTTCTTGAGGTCTATGCTGAAAGAAGGTTTCGACCACTGTTGAACGGCTGCGGGGGAAATAGAGTTCGGCTCTTCTATAATATTGGGGTCAGCTATACAAAAAGAAGGCGTTAAAAAAAGGGCTAAAAGTGCAACTCCAAAAGGCGATTTGATGCATCCATTATTATCCTCCTGAATAGCTTTATTTTCATAACTTACAACCTCCATACGGCTTTAGGCGCTCTCTCTCTTAATGTAATCTGCCATCCTGTTTTCTGTAAACTCCGTTAGAAAAGGGCTTTCTAACGGAGTAAATCGTTACAAAAATTAAATATAGCGAAATCACCCCTGAAAGTCAAGAAACGGAGATGCGTTAAACGCAGATTAAATATAAATAATCGGTGAAATCAGTGTAATCTGTGGTTAAAAAAAGTTTGAAGGCTCTGCGAGCTCGGCGTTCTCCCTCGACTGCGCTCGGGACTTCGTCCGCGGTGACAGATACAGGTTAAGGGTTAACTGTGCCTTCGGCCTGCCAGAGCAAATCTGTTTGGGGTGGGACTGGCGTTTTGCGATTGAATCCCCGGCACCTTGAGCAGGAGCAGGTGCCGACCGACCTTAGATGTGACCTGCCGGCAAGCCTTCTTGTGTCAATTAGCCGTGCTCCTTTGGCCTCCATCTTACGAAGTGCCATCCTTGCCTCTCTTTTATTGTGCGAACCGACGGCATCGATTATGACGGTGACTTTTTTGCCTCGCTGAAGTAATCCCAGCGCTGTTTCTTTAATAGAACTCTCAAGACCGGTCCCCACGAGGATAAACTCGCTTGCATGCACCTCGCTGAGAAGTCTCTCGATGCGCGGCTCATCAAATGGGTCAACGCAGCGTTTGTGGAGGATGACCTGTTTGTAGTGGCGCAGCATATCTCTCGGCAAATCGGTGCTGCCGTCGGCTGGAAAACTTATCCTGTTGGCCAGCAGGGTGTAGTTCACCTTTTTTTGTCCTTCGGTGCCGTCGATGCAACACTCGAAAGAGTCCTCGCCATTGCCGTGGTCAGGATAGACATCAGCGATGGAAACAACAGAAATCTTTCTGCTTCTGGCCCAGGCCATAACGCGGCGGATGTGTGCCAGGACCCTCCTGTGGTTTCTGATGCAGTCCTTGCCGGAAGCAAGAAGGAAATCCTTTTGAGTATTGATGTCAATCAAGATTTGCCTGCGCCTTGCTCTGACCAACTGTAGTATCATTTTAATTACCCTTATTCAGTCAGTGCATTTCGTCCTATAAGGGATACGCACCAACAGGAAAACAGTTCATTCTTTTTATCGAATGCTGTCCATCTCTACTTTAATTTTCGGACGGAAGGAATGCAAATTCTATCTTCGCAATGGCGACATTTTTTGTATAATACGGGTAATTTGCCGCTCCATCCAGCGGATTAACCTTGTGTTTTGGACGGGCTTTAACCGATGTCACGTGTCTTAAAAGAATATCCTACAGTTGCCCTGAAAATCGAGGAATTGGAGGGGAAAATCGACTTTGTGCAGATTTTCGGACGTCCTGACCCGGTCCATATCGAGGTTGGCAGCGGTAAAGCGGCTTTTCTACTCAACCAGGCAAAGGCCCAGCCGAAGGTCAATTTCTTAGGCATAGAATGGGCAAGCAGATATTATCGCTATGCAGTTGACCGCATCGGCCGATGGGGCCTGACGAACGTGCGGATTATCCGCGCCGATGCCGCCGGCCTGTTAAACCTTGTCCCCAACGGTTTCGTGGATTGCTTCCACATTTATTTCCCTGACCCCTGGCCGAAAAGACGGCACCAAAAAAGAAGGTTTTTCACGCCAGCGAATCTATCACAGATTATTCGCTGCCTGAAAAAAGGCGGTGAGCTAAGAATCGCCACCGACCATTTAGATTATTTTCAAAAGATACTGGAATTGATAGACACCCAGGGTGACAGTCTCGAAAAGATTGATTTTCTTCCTGCCGCAGGGGCAAGCCAGGGCGAATGGCTCGGCACAAACTTCGAACGAAAATACATCAAAGAAAACAGGCCGATTTATACCCTCGCCGTGAGAAAAACATAACCTGTATTACTCACCGCCGAGAACGCAGAGGACGCTGAGAGAAAATCAAAGTGCAATTCGCCTTTGGCGGAGAGGAAGTCATCCGCCAGACGTGCGGCGGATTCCACAATTTTGATTTTTTATTTTTTAATTTTGATTCGCCTTCTCAATCCATCTCTGAGCCTTCTTTACATCCGGCTCCATACCGATTTTCTTGAAAAGCGATAGCGCCCTTTCCCAGTATTCAAGTGCGTTCTTTTTATCACCCCTCATTTTATAAATCAGTCCTAAATTGCCGTACTGATTTGCCATTTCCTCTTGAAGCCCTACCTTTTCTGCAATCTCCAGTGCTTTATTGTGCATCTCTTCGCCCTTATCAAGCTCTCCCCTCAATTAATAAATCAGCCCTAAATTCCCGGAAGCCACAGATTGCCATTCCTCATTGCTTGCCTCAACACCAAGCTCTTTAACGCGAAGATATGCCTTTTCAGCTTCTTCGAGATTTCCCTGTAACCTACAGATGTGCCCTTTCTGACTCAACGCTATTACATCGTTCGGCTGCAATCGCAGCACTTCATCAGTTGCAGCCAAAGCAACATTTATATCGCCTCTCAAATATGCTACCGCAGCAATCTCATAATTACGCTCAATTAGCGCATCACAGCGCTCATCTCTATCTTTGATTAAAAGCTCCTGCAATCGCCTCATATCGCCACTTTTGCGCAGCTCTTGTAGGGCCTCAGTCGCATCCGGCCGATTGCCTTTTGTTTCCAACTGCCTTACTCGCTCGAGTGCTTTTACTAATTCTCCTTTGAGCTGGTCGATTTGCTCCTCTGCCCGGCCTTTGCGCTCCGCTTCCCCAATTGCTTTCGACAATATGAATTCCGCATCCACTTCCACGTTTCGACTTTCGCTCATTTTTCTTGGCCAAAAGTGCAAAATAATCTTAACAGCCACCCCAACCGCTGCAATTATCACTCCGCACAGTGCTATCTTTTTGCCCACGCTAAAACCTATTAAGAAATTCATTATTGATGTCCTTTCCCTTATCCCATTACAAGACAGGATTGGTGGGCTGAAGCTCACCCTACAAGCCGACGAATATCCGCTCAGCGGCCATATTTTGCTTCCGCGATTGTCAAACTATTTTCTGGAGAATACATTACGCGGGGACGAAATTGCCGTCAAGAACAAAGGGAGTTTTTAAGACGGTTTTGAGGCAAAAGAAATGCCGGAGCGGATGGCACAAAGAGGTAGGCGCTCCGGAATTCCGGATTGCGGACCTTATAAAGGTCCTGTCCTGACGCCCCGGGATTTTTCAACCTCAAACCCGGTATCTGGACCGGTACTCAAACCGCTCCGGCCATTTTAGTGTATCAATAGCTAATAAAAATGCAATAGTTTAGCTCAAGATTTTATGCTGGGGGGGTTCTATCACTGAACAGTGTTATTCCTTCGGGCGGAATTGGCATCATAGCGTTACTTGGCCGCTGTCAGCATCCCTAATCGCCAGGGTATTTCACCGTATTTTTTACCTGCCATATTCTGGTCACTGACACCCTGGAATAAAAACCTTATGTTGTTAGGGTCAACCGTGAGGGTCTGGTCGTAACCATCGCGGATAAGTTCGCCGTGGCTGAAGGAATCCGTCCAGTGTGCCGCTGAATCTATTGTGTTGATGGGGCCGGCAAACGGCTTATTTTTTGTTGCTGCTAACGGATTCCATTCGCCATCCAGCGTCTCTGCAAGATACGCTTTATAATATCGTCGGCCATCGGCCTGGGCCTCAATTATCGTCATAAATTTATTCAGCCCTTTTAGATAATAAGTGTGGCTTGCTTCAAAGATGTCACCACGCAGGACAACGGTGGGCTTACTCCATCCGCTCGGAAAATCCGAAAGCTTCGTTTCCGACCGCCACATCTGGCCATCGAGCGATGTAAAAAATAAATGTGCCCGCGAAGAATCGCAAATCACCCAGAAATCTATCCACATCTTTACATTATCCGGCTGCTGCTGAAAGAGCAGAGTCGGTTCTGTCCATAAGTTGGGGTCGGAAATGTCCCATGAGGTTGAATAGGCGGGTTGAAGCGAGGGCTTACGCGTTTGGTCACCGGTCTGATATATCAGATACCACCTTTTATGAGGCGCAAAGTAGAACACCTGCGGGGCACAGAAGTATCCTTTGGTAAGCGTCAGAATATAACGTTTTGCGGCGTCAACATTTTTCCAATCGTCAAAGCAAATATATTCTATCTGATGCGACCGTGCCTGGCCGCGGATTGTGCAGAACAGGTGCCAGCGGCCCTTATAATAAACAATAGTCGGGTCCTTGACCGAATAAAATAGATCACTCAGGCTTTCGGCTGGATAAACTAATGGCGAACTGACCGTCCATTTGAACCGCCCGGCTAACAGATTATCGATAGCCCTCTGCCCTTTTGAGGGCGAGATGCCGACCTTCTCTGTTCCCGCCAACAAATTCCCTGCAAAAAATAAAATTCCCGATAGAAAAACCGCTATCTTATACATATTTGACCTCTGTTCTTTCTACAAACATCCGTTAATAAATGACTATTTTTCATAAGTATTTCGATAATCCTTTCGCCAGAGCGGTTATGCAAAAGCACCATTATGAACACAGAGAATAACGAAAAACAGAAATAATAGCAACAGTCAAATTGCGGATTGCCGGCGGATAAGTTAAGGAGTTTTTGGGTATATAATCTCCTGTATTGATGATAGTTTAAGCTATATTTGGCAGTAACCAGCACTTTATCAATATGTCCGCAGACATTTATTCCGCCTGCTGTGGCTGCCCAAAACGGACAGGCCTTGATAATTATCCGAAAGCTGGTTGGCGTGTCCTGAGCAGGTTTAGGAGACAAATTCAGGATTTATTTGATACATTTCCAACTAATACCATAGTCTATACCTTTGCCTTTTAATTTCCTTATGCCCATTTTTCTCCAATGTATAACAGCCGGGTCTCATATAGTTTTTTGATGTTGTTCTTTATTTTGCATTCCTTTGCGCCTTTTCGATTGTTTCACGTGAAACATTTTCCAGTCGCCAGTGACTCGTATTTCGTCCTTCGTAGTTCGTGGTTCGACGTCTCTCACTACCCTGAGCGAACCTGTCTTGAGCGTAGTCGAAAGAGTCGAAGGGTATATCGTGTTCGAATTTTGCTCTTCGAAGTTTATCCATTCGTGAATCGTATATCGTCGTGCGCCCACGGAAGGCCGGACTAACGACCAATAGACTATCCCGCTGTTTCATCGTCCAACCGTAACTCGTAGTGTTCTGTTACTCGTCAAATGATGGGTGTCATCCCTTCACTGCGTTCAGGGCAACGTCTGAGGCGCAGCCGAAGAATCTCGCTTACGCAAGCCATATCCTTCGCTTCGCTCAGGATGACAATTCATCAAATCAGGTGTAACAAAGCAATAGGTTGTGAATCGTATGTCGTCGTGCGTATTGCGTATATGAGTAAATGAGTATATGCGTCCTGTCCATCGTGCCTCGTCAATTGTCTAATCGTCAAACCGTCTTACCTTTTCACCGTTCCACCGTCTGACCGTCTCACCGTGACTGATGGTTTGTGCTCCTTGTCCCGGCTGCTTTCGTTGTTTCACGTGAAACAATTTTGTAAGCGTTCACCCATTTTCGAGTAATTGAAGTACACTTTAGTAAACTTTTGTCTTTGTCCGATAACGATTATATGGACAAAGACGCATATATAAAGCAGTTGGAAGAGCAAAACGCGGA
>Ga0315279_10002527_pt1 | contig 27226 bp, 29 predicted proteins | sample YL17G06_20_MG_FD_203694 | JGI IMG/M metagenome (GOLD analysis project Ga0315279, IMG submission 203694) | Sediment microbial communities from Yellowstone Lake, YNP, Wyoming, USA - YL17G06_20 | ecosystem: Environmental > Aquatic > Freshwater > Lake > Sediment | place: USA: Wyoming | collected... | reverse complement strand
CGCCGAGATGGCCCGCCTGGCTGGCGCACGGTCTGGCGCGGTTGGCGCTTGTTGTCCGATCTGACTGAAGGTGCTCGCCTGTTCGTCACGCCCGATACCAGCTGAAAAATGTGGGTAAAGATCAGGGATAAAACCCCATCGGCTGATGCCGCAAGAGTCCCGCGAAAAAGAACAGCGGGTAATGGCAGCGCAGCCACGCCGACCAGTAGGTGATGACGGCAAATGCGGCCGCGTGCGCCTTCGAGAAGGAGTAGCTACCAAAGGCTTTGAGTTGAGCAAAGATCTGCTCGGCAATCGTCTGTGGAACTCCCTTCACCGCAGCATCGCCCACAAACTTTTCTCTGAACAATTCGATCTGCTCGCTGGCGCGCTTGACTGCCCAGTGTGGGCAGAGCCACCGCCAGTCGCCGCGTGAACTCGACTTCGCTCAATACTTGGTCTTGGGGCAACTGTTGCAAGGCTGTAAGAGCCGACGCGGGCAAGCCCACCGTCAAGCATTGGAGATCTGTCAAGCCCGCGGCGACCAGGGGGGTATCGCCGAGACCCTTGATCTGCTCGGCACAGCCCACGCGAATTTGGGCAATCTGACAGAGGCACAGGAGCATTTTGGGCGCGCGATTTCGCTTTTCCAGGAAACGAACAACAAACTTGGCGTCGTCTCTGGCCTTGCCTCGCTCAACATCATCGTTGGCGAGACTGAAACGGAGTTTGCGCCCTCGAGCACACTCAGACTGTTGGCATAATTCAGATGTGGCGCTCCGCCTGGCACGTCAGGCTCAAGTGGTTCGCGGGGCAGGCGGAAACTGAATGGTCCCTTGGTTATGCCTTGACGCGCTTTGGAGTAAATGGAATCTGGCGCACACGCGCGCCGCTCGCGGCGAAGATGGCATTGGCGATGGCGGCTGCCGTCGTGACGGTCGCGGGCTCGCCTGCGCCTACGGCCGGTTGATCGGGATGGTTGATCAGCACAATCTCCACGTCCGGCACCTCGGAGAATTTGAGAATCGGGTACGATTCCCAATCGAGGCTGGTGATGTGCGAGTCATCCCAGGTTACCTGTTCTTTGAGCGCGCGGCTCGTAGATTGAATCACATTTCCTTCGATTTGGTTCCGCAGTCCATCCGGGTTGATAATCAAGCCGCAATCGTGCGCGACCACAATTCGTTTGACGTGCACCTCTCCGCTCGTCGTGTCCACGCGAACCTGCGCGACGGTTGCCACGTACGTCGCCTCGTTCTCGTATTGCGCAAAGGCAATGCCGCGCCCTTCACCGGATGGAAGCGGTGTACCCCAGCCCGCGTGCTCCGCTGCGTTTTTCACAACTTCGATTGCACGCAGATCAACTAGATGGCGCAGTCGAAACTCCAATGGATCGATCTTAGCCGCGGCTGCAAGCTCGTCCATGAACGATTCATTGGCGAAGGTGTTCGCCGCGCCTCCGAGGCTACGCATCGACGACGTCCTGAGCGGCAAGCCAGACAACCAATGCACCTTCACGCGTTGATTCGGGATGTTGTAATTGGTAGGTGCGTTTCGATCGCCGCCGCCAAACCACTCGGGTGGTTTCGGCGGCTGTCCTGATATCAATTGCCCGGCCAGGAGTTGCGCGCCGGCAATGTGAGGTGGTGTCCACACATCGTACGCCAACGCGATTACATTGCCCTGCTTGTCCAAGCCGCCGTGCACCTCCATCTCCATCGCGGGTGCAAACGGCTCCCACGCAAATTCCTCCTCACGGCCCCACTGCACGCGCACCGGCATACCCACCGCGTGCGACAGAACCGCCGCATCCGCGGCGACATCGTCAGAGCCGTTGTGCCCATACGAGCCTGCGCCTTCGGCGTAAATGACCTGGATTTCTTCCGGACGCATCTGCAGGAGATTGGCCAGCTCGTCGCGCAGAGGATAGACACCCCGCGTGCTACACCAGATCACAGCGCGATCAGCATGAACATCGGCGACCGCGCAGGATGGACCGATCGAGGCGTGCGCCTGAAAGGGTTGATGATAGCTCGCCTTGACTCGCGCCGTCGCCTTCCGGAGCGCCGACTCGACCTTGCCTTCTTCGCGCACTGTGTCGTCAGATGTCGGCTGGCGGCGAATGAACGCGTGCAATTCCTCCATCTCTGGCCAGCGCACAGTCTCCCGCCATTCCACTTTGAGCTGCTTGGTCGCGCGCATCGCCTGCTCCTCGCGTTCTGCCACCACGCCGATGAAATTGCCGAGGCGGACCACGCGTGCGTCCTGGACGGAAGTTTCGTCAATTGAAACGAGTTCTGCGCCGGAGCTGGGTGGACGGACGACACGCGCGTGCAGCATGCCCGGCACTCTGACGTCGTGCACGAAACTGGGCGCGCCAACGAATTTGCGAGGGAGGTCTAGGCGCGGGACCGGCTGGCCCACGATTCGGTATTCCTCCGGCCGCTTGAGCGGCGCTTGAAGCGTGATGGCGCGATTGAATCGTTTCCCACCCATCAGTTCGGCAAAAGTGATCGTCTGTGCGGGAGGGTGGCTCACGGAAATCACGCCATCGCGGACGACCAATTCATCCAGCGCGGCGTCAAGACGATGGGATGCCATTTCCAGAAGCGCGCGGCGGGCTTCCGCGCTGGCGTGGCGCAGCGCAAATCCACCCAATCGAATCGTCGTGCTGCCCGCCGTAATACCTTCGTCGGGCGTGCGCGCGGTGTCGCCCATCACCATCTGCACGCGCTCGATCGGCACGTCGAGTTCTTCCGCCACAATCTGCGCGAGCGCGGTCTGCACGCCCGTGCCAGAATCGATTTTGCCGCTGAAGACCGTGACGGTGCCGTCCCGATCAATTGCCAACCAATCGTCAACTTGATTCGCCTTCTTTATCGCGCCCGTCTCACTCCAGTCAGAATCCTCCTCCCAGGACTCATTCCATGCGGATGGTTCGTCTGCCATGGGGATCACGCTCCTTCCTTCTCGAACAACTCTGCGGCGCGCTTGACGGCGCGGATGATTCGCAGATGCGCGCCGCAGCGGCATAGGTTGTCGTCGAGCGCTTGGCGAATCTGTTCATCCGTCGGATGCGGGTTCTTCGACAGGAGCGCGGCGGTGGTCATGATCATCCCGTTGCCGCAATAACCACACTGCGTGGCTTGCTCTTCGATAAAAGCGCGCTGCACCGGATGCAACTCCTCTGCCGTGCTCAATCCTTCCAATGTCGTAATGGCCCCCACCGCCGCCTCGGAGACAGGCAGCTTGCACGACTTGACCGCCTTAGCGCCAAGCAGAACCGTGCATGCGCCACAGGTCTCCGAACCGCAGCCAAATTGAGGGCTGTTCAATCCAAGCTCGTTGCGCAGAACATAAAGCAGAGGCGTGTCAGATGTCGCCTCCACTCGATGCTGTTTCCCATTAACCGTAATCGTCAATTCGCTTGCCATGATTTTGTTGCCTCGACTAGATCTTCTCAGCCAATTCCCTTGTTGCCAAACCGGTTATGATGGGTGAAATCCTCAACCCCTCGACGCACCCTCAAGTATTTCGCCGAGGAAGCGATGGGGTAGCCCAAACGGGCGGTAAACGCAATCTTCAGGTAGTCGGGAATATTGAGAATGCTCTTGATCTCTTCTTCAACCGGGTCCGCGCTGAGAGCACTCATGATCTGGAAGCCAATTCCCAAGGACTGGGCCATGAGCCACATGTTTTCCATCACACAACCAAGACTCATAATCCCCAGGAAATCCCCCTCCGAAGCAGGTGCCCTTTTGCGAGGATCATACACCACGACGAGCAGGACAGAGCAGGGCGGAATAGGCCTCGACATCACTTCTTCAGCAGCGGCCTCGTTGTGTCTAGCACCAGGAGTTCTCCAGGCCGGAGGAAACAGGGTACCCAAAAGCCCAACTTTTTTTCGACGCAGCTCCTCTTCCGAAAAGGAGAGTTGCCGATAATTCTCCTGAAGAAAGGTATCGGATACCGAGTGTTTTATGTTTCCCATCGTATGCAGAAGGGTTTTATCGTCAACGACGATTATTTCAAAGTTCTGCATATTGTGGGCTGTTGGCGCCCAGCGCCCCGCCTCCATAATCTGCCTCAAGTCCTGCTTTCCGATCGAGCGTTCCGCCTCGAAGGGCATCCGGGCTGATTGCCTTTCTCGAATGAGCGTCAAGACGTCCTGCATGATAACCTCCTGATGAAAAAAGCTATAACTAGCTCGACAATGTCACATTCGAATCTGTAACCCTGAGCGAAGCGAAGGGTCTCGTTCGCGCAAGACTGAGGTGCTTCGCTCCGCTCAGCATGACAAGGGAATCTAACATTGTCGAGCTAGTGACCACCCATCTGTAACACCGACCGAAAATGTACTTTTGCGGTCATCATTTTTTCAAAAGCCGGTGCCGCCTGTTCCAATGGAAAAACCTCAATCCTCGGTAGGACCCCGGAGATAACGCTAAAATGCAGCGCGTCTTCCGAGGGATTTCTTGCAACTCTCCCAATCCATCCCCGTATCGTGCGTCCTCCGCGTGCCAGTTGTATCGGGGAAATCTGTATCGGTTCGGCTTGCGTTGCGAGAAGGATCAATTCGCCCTCAAGGCCCAGTCCATTGACAACTTGCGAAATAGCCTGGCTGCTGGGAGCAGCGGCAAGAATAACCCGGGCCCCGCCGAGTTTCGCGAGTTCATCCCCTGGGTTCGAAGCCTCGGTATCAATATATACATGTGCGCCCAATTCATAAGCCAACTCTTCTTTATTCTTGCCGCGCGACAAGGCCACCGTCTCGAAACCGAATTTTCTGGCGAACTGTACTGCCAGATGTCCAAGACCTCCCAGACCCAGGATCGCTACCAGATCACCTGCCTTTGCGCCGCTGTTGCGTAACGCAGAGAAAGCAATCCGACCGGCGCACAGGAGAGGGGCTGTCTCTAAAGAGTTGAGTTCGGTGGGAATGAGCGTCAACGCTTGCATCGGCGCTGCCATATACTCTGCATAGCCACCATCAAATGAAATTCCAGTGGTCAAAAAATTTTGACAGCTGCTAAGGTCTCCTCTCCTGCAGGCGTTGCACTTCAAGCAGGGCCCACCGTACCACCCAACTCCCACGCGTTGACCGATCTCCCAGGGGAAAACCTTAGAACCCAATTTGTCAATTCTTCCAACAACCTCATGCCCAGGAACCCTGGGGTATTGGATGCCGGGGTAATGTCCTTCTTTTACCAGCGAGTCCCCATGGCAAACGCCGCAGGCTTCGACTTTGATCAGGACTTGATTTTCTTGTGGTTCTGGAATTTCCTTGTTGACGAGCTCAAAGGCACCGCCAGGTGAGCTAACTTGAATTGCTTTCATCAATGGCATATCTTTCTCCCAAACGAGATGGATCTTTGAGGCGTTGCCGCAACACGGGCTGATTTTTGTAGCGATCGCCTCGCTGAGAGCTGGGTCTCAAGAATTGGTAAGGGTATTGACTTTGGCTACCTTGTTCTTGTCTTTCGATACTTTGGTCGCCACTTCGCGCAGCAATGTGAGCAGTCGTTGGACTTTCTGGTCACCTAACTCCTTAAGAGCATTTACGATTACGTCATTCTCGTCCACCAAAGGCACGCGATCGAGCACCGCCGTTCCGGTCTCGGTGATGGTCAGCGGCGTGCGACGGCGGTCTTTTGCATCCTTCCCGCGCTTGATCAATCCCTTGTCTTCCAGCGCGTCCACCACCGGCACGAGGGTCGCCGGCTCGCGATGCATCATGTGACTCAGTTCGCTGAGCGTATAGTCTTGGTCGCTCAAGATGCGCAATATGCCGTATTGCAACCCGCTGATGCCCGCTTCGGAAGCGGTCAGCCTCCGTTCCGTATCGCGCCTTGAAACTTTGATAATCATTTCGGTCAAGATTCGCAGCTCCCTCGCCGCGGCGTGCCATTCCCTTGCTTTCATGTGACGCTCCTAGATCATGTGCTTCCTAATGTTAAGCATACTAATTATATGTCTAAAAACCATTTTGTCAAGCGCAGGGTGTTCCCTGGACACGGTGGATAATTCCGTGAGAGGTTTGGGGGGGTTAGTGTCTTCTAGTTTTCGCAATTTTGGACTATCTTTGGCGCCACTTCCATGACGAGGTGGCTGGATGACAACGATTGCCGAAGTTGAGACCCAGGTCAAGCGAATTTGGCGCAACAGTTTTCAATCTGAACTAGACGAGGAACTGGAGGCTCATTTGCGCCAGCCGGCCCTCGCTGGTGGGCGAGTGGCCCTTGAGACCGCCCTGATAAAAGAACTGGATGATCTCCAGAGGGCCGAGCCAGAATGTCGTGGCGACGATTCCGCCCGCCGGCGAACATCGGCAAGACCTGGTGCTCATTGGACACTTGGACACCCAACGTACGCCGCTCGCCTTTTCCTCGCAGCGCTGGGTGGACACCTACAAGGCTTTCACGGCCGTCGCCTTTGTCCTCTTTGCGGCGCAGGTGGCACTCTATCTTCTGGGCGCCATTACGCAGTAGGCCTGGATATGGCCGGCGACCAGCGCGAGCGCTATCGGCGCTGTGCTGCTAATGGCCCTGTGCATCCAGGCCGACCGCACGCCGTTCACCGCCGGCGCCAACGACAATGCCACCGCCGTCGGGTTGGTGTTGACGCCGGCGCAGCAATTGCAGGGCGAGCCGCTGCAACATACGCGCGTTTGGCTGGTCTGCACGGGCTGCGAAGTCCAGCACTATGGGGCGGTTGATTTCTTCCGGCGCCATCGCGCCGAGTTGCACCAGCCGGTCACGATTGCGTTCGAGATGTTGGGCTGCGCCGGGCCGGCCTGGCTGACGAAGGGAGGCATCGTCGTCCCCTTTTACGCCGACCGGCAACTCGTGGCGCTTGCCGAGCAGTTGGCAGTTCAACATCCCGAGTGGAGCGTATACGCAACACAGATCAACGGCGGGAACACGGAAATGGCTGACGCCTTGAGCAGGGTCTATGCTGCCATCATGATCCTCAACGGCGTGGGGCATAACCTGGCGACGCTGGTGACCGGCCGATACCGGACGGTTTTGCGGGAGGAGTGACCGGCATTGGACTGATTCCGATTGGGTTATCCATGCTATACTTGTTGCGGAAAGAGACACTGGCTGCATAGCAAATCACAAGAACCGCCCTGTTTATTCACGAGGGAGCCATGATCATCAAGTATGGACTTGACGTTTCAACAGCGGGCGAGTATTCTGACCCGCGTGTATTGGCCGACCTGGCCGCTCAAGCTGAGGCCGCCGGCTGGGACAGTTTCTTCATCTGGGATGTCGTATATCCGAGAATCAACCTGACATACCCGTGGCCGATCCGTGGATTGCGTTGGCCGCGATTGCGATGAAGACCGAGCGCATTCGGATTGGGGCATTGCACACTCCATTGGCCCGCCGACACCCCTGGCAAGTCGCTCGCGAGACAGCCACTCTGGATTATCTGTCTCAAGGTCGCCTGATCTTTGGCGCCGCGTTGGGGTACCAGGCGCTGGAATTCGCGCCGTTCGGACAAGACGTTGATCCCAAGGTTTGGGCCGAAAAGCTGGACGAGGGTTGGGTGATCGTGAGCGGTCTATGGACGGGCGAGCCGTTCACATTTCATGGCAAGCATTATGACGTTCAAGACGCGCTGCTTCTCCCCAAGCCCTTTCAGTCACCTCGCATCCCAATCTGGGTCGGCGGCTATTGGCCCAACCCCAGGCCGTTCAAAAGAGCCGCCCGTTGGGACGGCGTCTACCCTGGCACCGAGAAGGCCAACGGCGAGCCCCTGACCCTCCAAGATTTCAAAGCGTTAGTCGCCTACGTAAGCCCGGCGTGAACGCCCCGAGCCGTTTGACATCGCCATTGCCGGCGCGACGCCGCGCGACGCTGAAAAGGGAAGCGAAATCGTTCGGCCTTATGCGCAAGCCGGAGCAACCTGGTGGGTTGAAGTCATCAATCAAGGTCTAGGTTCGTTTGAGGACATGCGGCAACGCGTCGCGAGTGGGCCACCCAGGTCACGCTAAATCTGCCGGGGCTACATCGTCTCATCATGCGCGTCTTACGATGACCAATCTGGAAAGATACGATGGCCGACATTGACCCTGCAATTGTCCTCAAGTTTCTACAGGCCAACTTTCACCGAGACACAGCTTCAGTGCAGTGGATCGGCTCCGGCTGGTTCTCGCACGCTTTTTCGTTCACCGTCGGCGAGCAAGCTTTCATCTTCCGCGTGAACTCGTATCTGGAAGACCTGCAAAAGGACGCCTTTGCCTATCAGCATTTTGTCTCCGCACGGCTGCCGATTCCAAGAGTCGTTCTCCTCGGCCAGTTTGATGAGACACATCACTTTTGTATCACGGAGCGTTGTTCAGGTCAGACACTCAACGATCTGGACAAGGCCATGGTTAGGAAAGTCGTGCCACGATTGTTTGAAACACTCGATGCGATCCACCGTGTTGATGTGTCAGACTATACCGGCTGGGGCCTTACGGACGCGAACGGCAACGGGCGCTTTGATTCGTGGACGGACTATCTCTTATCCTTGTACAACCAAAAGTTTATGCACCGAGGGTCTACTCTGCAGCAACATGCCTTTTGGGAGAAGGACGTGCATGAAGCCTTCTTCGAAGAGATGCGGCGATGGCTTCCATACTGCTCCTCCAACAAATACCTGATACATCGAGATTATGGCTTTGACAATGTGATGTCGGACGGCCAAACCATCACGGGTGTTTTGGACTGGGCGGATTGCGGTTTGGGCGATTTCGTCTTTGACATCGCCTGGCTCGACTTTTTCTCCCAAGAGATTCCCTACGGCGAACTGTGGAGCGACTATGCCGCCGCCAAAGGGTACAATGTGCCGAACTTGCCCGAGCGCATGCGCTGCTACATGTTATGGATCGGGCTAGACAGCATGGCGTCAGTCGCCGTCAAGGAAAATGAACGCTCATACCTTCGACATCGTGAGCGTACCCGGTCGGTCTTGCTGCCGGGGCGTCGGTCAGACAGCGACTGGACGCACGCTGCAAGCGCCTGACATGGCTGAGACCGATGTTGTCGGTACTCGGGCTCACAAGAGGAAAACGGTGGTGGATGTCGAATCAGCTCTCGCATTCGTGGCTCACCAGGGGAACAAGGTAGAGCAAGCGCGGCTCAAATACTTGCTCGCGCAAGAAGCCCCGTCCCAGGCTGTCATCAGCCAACTCCTGGCGGGCCAGCGAGAGGACGGCGGCTGGGCGCCGTTCTGGGCGGCAGACTACAGCTCGCTCGATGCGACTTGCTTCCGACTGGCCCAAGCTGAGCAGCTCGGCTTCAACCACTCCCATGCGGCCGTCACCCGCGCCGTCAAGTTTCTTGCCGTGCGCCAACGGGCCGAGGGAAGCTGGGAAGAGGATACTACAGCGGCTGCTGGTGCACCACGCTGGGTCAGGCCCGGAGACGTGGCGGCTCGATTGTATCTCACAGCCAACTGCGGTTTTTGGCTGGCGATGCTCGGAGAACAAGGTAGCGCGAACAGAGCCGCAGCATATCTTCAGGCTCGCCTCGATGAGAACGGCCACATGCCGAGCTTTCCGCACACGCACTGGCTGGCTGCGGGTTTGTGGTATCGCCTGAACTGGCAGGAGCCGGCCGAGCGCATCGCTCGATATCTCGGGCAGCAACTCACAGAGCTGACGGCCAGCAACCTCGCCTGGCTCATCATCACGTTGCGCTGTGCAGGTGTGCCGGCCCGTCACACAGTAGTTGACCAAGCCGCTTCATTGTTGGAGCAAAGCCAGCATCAAGACGGGCGTTGGCCCAGCGAGGACGGCGCAGATTGGGATGTACATGCGACACTCGAAGCCCTGCGAGCGATGCGTCTGTGTGGACGATTCTGAATGATAGCCGATATTCAGGACAAGCTGAACAAGATCACAGCAGTGTTACGGCAATCGCCCGAAACGGTGAAGGTCCACAACGGTGGAGACGATTTCCTCGTCGTGGAGGTCAATCGCGCCTGGATGTTTCGCTTCCCGCGCCATGAATCCGCACGGCAGGCGCTTTTGTGTGAGATGGCATTTCTGCCGGAATTCGCCAGCCGCTCGCCTCTGCCCATTCCTCGATATACATTCGTCGGCGAGGATTTTGTGGGTTATCGAAAAATCGAGGGACTGCCGCTCACGCGATCGCTGTTCGAGACCCTCGACGACGAGACGCGACGCGTGATTGCCAGGCAGATCGGCGAATTCCTGTCGGCGTTGCACACTTTTCCGCTGGACCAAGCGCGCGCCATGGGTCTGACGGAGGGATGGGGCGGCTGGCGCGAGAAGGCTTACCAGAGTTTCAGGGCGAACGTGGCTCCCCTGCTTTCGATTCAAGCGCGCACGAATGCGTTAGCTTGTCTGGAAGAGTTTTTCGCCCTGCAATGGGAACGAGTCGTCGTGCACGGGGATTTCTATCCCGCAGACCACGTCTTCGTTGATGACGAGCGGCTGGGCTTGAGCGGCGTGATTGACTTTGGCGACCTGACCATCGAGGATGCCGCCGCCGATTTCACGAGTGTGCTTGAAGATTTCGGGGTGGGCTTCCTGCAGGACGTATGGGCGCACTATTCGGGCGCGACCGATGCCAGCCTGTTGCATCGAATACGCATGAGAATCAAAGCACGCCCCTTGTTCGACGCACCTTACGCCCTCGACTATGGCTTTGAAGAACGCTTCAAAAGACGCCTGTTGGAAATCGAAGCCGCCTTTGGCCCAACCGGTTCGGGCTAGTCTGCGCCCCATCGGAGATTGCCTATGTCAGACGCTCAACAGTATCTCTACCTCATCCAGCCAACACGGATGGCTATGCTCACCAATGGCCCCACGCCGCAAGAAGACGAAGCCGTCTCGCGGCATTTTGACTATCTGAAGGCGCTCGCCGATCGGGGCATCGTCATTCTCGCCGGTCGCACACTCAATACCGACGAGAGCAGTTTCGGCATCGTCATCTTCAAGGCCGAGTCCGAGGAAGCGGCGCGCGCTATCATGACTAACGATCCGGCTGTCCAGGCCGGCGTGATGCGCGCCAGGCTATTCCCGTATCGCATTGCGCTGATAGCGAGCCGTCTATGAAACTGACCACACCCAGGCAACGCAGTTGGCGCTACTATCGCAACCTGCTCATCTTCACTCTCGGCAGCGTCCTCGTGGCAGCCTACGTCATCCTGCCCATTGGTTTCGCCGTGCAGGATGTCCGTCCACCTGCGCGCTTTGCCGTCTGCTGTGTCTCACCGGCTGACCTGGACTTGCCGTATGAGGACGTAACGTTTCGCACCAGTGACGGCCTGCTCCTCTCCGGCTGGTACATCCCATCTCGGAATGGCGCGGCTATCATCGCCGCCCATGCCCGTAACGGCAATCGGACGGGCATGATCTATCACGCCAACTTTCTGGCCCAGCATGGCTATGGTGTGCTGCTCTTTGATCTGCGCGGCCACGGCGACAGCGAAGGCAAGTTGTGGCTCTACGGCTGGCAAGGCCATCGGGACGTTTTGGGCGCACTGGCCTACCTGCAGAACCGATCGGACGTGGCGCCTAACCGGATTGGCGCAGTGGGTCTCTCGGCAGGCGGCGAGGCCGTCCTGCACGCTGCTGCAGTGAATGACCAGATCAAGGCCGTGGTATCGGATGGGGCTGATTTTCGTACACTCAAAGACATGTACCTGGCAGCCGATCCAGCGACGTGGGCCTATGCCCCTGGGTGGCTCGTCTACTTTTCGGCGCTCACTGCGATTTCTGGGGTCACGCCTCCGCCTTCGCTGGTTGACCTGGCGCCACAGATTGCGCCCCGCCCGCTGTTGCTGATCGCGGCTGGCCCAGAAACCACTCAGGAGATCAAACTCAATCGAATCTACTATGCCGCCGCGGGCGAGCCGAAGCACCTGTGGGAATTACCCGACTCGACTCACATTCGCGGCCTGTTTTCGCACCCACAGGAATACCAGGACAAGGTGCTCACCTTCTTTGATCAGGCTTTGTTGAGTCGGAACACGGACTAGAATCTCTTTCCAGGCGATGCGTTTTTTGCCACGCGAGTCCCGGAGCAGCCCGGCTGCCGTGTGTTGAGTGGGCCATTCGAGATCCTGATTGGACAGGGCGCAGTCATCACCGATCCCGTCGGCACGCGGCTGTGTATTCTGGATATGACCAAAGGCCCACGGCAGTCCCGTGATAGGTGAGTAACGCGAGGGGACAGCATATCGAGGAGGCCAAGACCTATGACACAGCCCCAATCTATTGACTATGACAGGGTGGCAGACCTATACGACGACTATGTCCGCGTCAGTTTCGATGTCCCGTTCTTTCTCAATGCGGCCAGGCAGGCCGCTGGCGATGTGCTGGAACTGATGTCGGGAACGGGGCGTGTGTCGCTGCCCCTCATCGAAGCGGGCGTGCGGCTGACGTGCGTAGACCGGTCCGCTGCGATGCTGGCTGTGCTTCGTCGGAAACTGGAACAACGCCAGCTTGTTGTAGAGGTCTACCAGATGGACGTGCGGAAGCTGAGTCTCCCCAGGCAGTACCCACTGGCATTCATACCGTTCCATTCTCTGGCAGAGCTGGTATCCCCTGAGGATCGGCATCAGACACTCACCAGGATCTATGCGCACCTGGTGCCAAGCGGTCACTTGATCTGCACGTTGCACAACTCGACCGTGAGATCGCAATCCGTGGACGGCCAACTCCATCTGATCGGCACACACGCCCGTGCCGACCGAAGTGGGACACTCGTCGCCTGGATCATCGAGACTCGTCGTCCCTCGACTGCGATAGTGGACGGATGCGAGTTCTTTGAGGAATATGACGCCGACGGCGTGTTGCGCTCAAAGCGGCTGATGGAGATTCACTATGCTTTGATCAGTCGAGAAGAATTTGAAGCCATGATCGAGTCCATCGGTTTCAGAGTTGTCTCTCTGCATGGAGACTATGCCGGCTCGGGCTATGGCGAAAAGAGTCCGTTCATGATCTGGACGCTTGAGCGGTCTTGACCCGACGGGCGCTACAGAGATGTTGCCGCTAACACTCTGCCTGCACGTATGTCAAGCCTTCTTCTTGAGCACATATTCGCAGTGGTCTTGTCCATACGCGATGGTGTTCTCCCACGAATCGCCCCGGCTGAAGGTCAGGTCGGGAAAAGCTTGAGGAAAGAACACATTGTCCGCTTCGCAAATCAGCCTGGTCAACTCCGGCGTCCCCGCTTCTGAGAAAAAATCATACGCCAGACACCGCTTGATCACGTAGTGACATGTCGTGGCGTCAACGGTTATGTACTCTCGCACATTGAAGCGATCCTCGACCGTGTCCTGCATCCGCGTCTTGAACGCCATGAAGCGTTCGATGCCGCTGACGTGGACCAGGTCCAGTGAATCGAGAAATCTCCGGCTGGTGGCATCGCCGATGGGCAGCAGTATCTTGCGCATAACGGCCAGGGCTTGCTCTCTCCCCAGCCTTTCGATGAGTCTCAGGTACATCGCGGCCGCCAGTGAAAAGCGTTGGGCATATCGGGCTTCTTCCGTGGGCACGGCCGGTGTGGCCCACCGAGTCCTGCCAAATACCGTGTTGCTCCTGCTCAAACATCCGACGAGGAAAACCGGCCATGCCCACCCCAGCTCTTTACTCAAAACTGACCCGAGAATGGATATCGTCTGCAAGTTTTCCACGAGTTGTTCTCCTTGATACCAGTGGCACGAGGACGCTGCAACTTTGACGGCCGTCACGCCAGAAGGTTCACTCACGAGACTCGCGGACGAGGGCCATTACCTTCGGCGCGAGATATTCGCCTAGCGCGACATAGGCTGTCGGCGTCAGATGCAGCTGGTCTTGTTCGTAAAAATCCATGCGAGGTGTCCCGTCTGACGCAAAAAAGACAGGGTTGATATCAACGAAATGGAATCCGGCCGATCCTGACGACAACTGGCTCAATTGAAAATTGACGTCTTCCACTCTATCCCAGCGATCCATCTTTTGTGGCGCTTTGATGATAGACAGATAGATGAACGTGAGACCTTCAAGCCGCTGGTGGAGTGTCTCGTAGGACCTGGTCACATTTTCGACGATGGTTCGCGCCGGCACGTCGTGATCGATGTCGTTGCTGCCGCAATAGTAACAAACCGCGCTTGGCGCAAAGGGTAGCACCAACTCGTCCAGACGAGCATAGATCTCGTGGGTCTGCGAGCCGCTCACCGCCGTGTTCAAAACCGGCATCTCTGGGAAAAAGCGCGGCAGACTCTCCCACAACGCCATGATGGAAGAGCCGACAAAGACAATGAGCTTGGGCTGATCTATCAAAGAGGTCATATTTTCTTCCGAGTTTCGGCCTGGCTGTATCCACGCAGACCTTATGACAGCACCCTATCCGACTCCCAGAACGATTCGATGAACGACAGATAGTTGATTTGATTGGTGCCCTCATAGATCTGGTTGAGCCGCACATCGCGCATCGCCTTTTCGGCGCGTTGGGTCGCCAGGTAGCCATGATCGCCCATCAACTCCATCGCGCGGTTGGCCACGCGAAAGCCCGTGTCTCCGCAGAATGCTTTGGCGGCGCTGGCGATCCCCTGCACGGGCCGCCAGTGACGCGCGCTTTGCCAGACCATGCCGCGCATCGCGAGCGTGTCCAGCCACATCTCGGCGAGCGCCAGTTGCACTTCTTGATAGGCGATCAACGGTTTGTTGTTGAGCCGGGTGTCTCGCGCAAACTCGGCGGCCGCTTCCACTGCGCCCCGCGCAATCCCCAACGCGATCGCACCGACCGGCCCCCTGGAATAGTTGAGGGTATTGCGATTGAGCGCCCAGCCTGACCGCTCCGTGCCGATCAGATTCCGCTGCGGTACGAACACTTGGTCAAAGAACAACTGTGTGGCGTCACAGGCGCGCTGCCCCAGCTTGCGCTCTCGACGTCCTACGGTGAAGCGTTCCCGCTCGACGATGAAGCCTGTAAAGTCGGTGTCCACTTGTGCTTGGGTTCCATCCTCGCGTTCCAGCACGGCAAAGACCGACACGTAATCGCAGTGACGGCCGCCGGAGATGAACACCTTTTGGCCGTTGAGCACATACCCGCCCTCGACCTTGCGCGCGGTCGTGACGTAACGCGCCTGTGGCGCACCGTTACTCTCTTCCACATCCGAGCCGGCTCCCGGTTCGGTGATGGCGAACGCCGCCAGCCTGACATCGCCCCGCAGGTTGGCTCGATTGATGGGCCACTGCCAGCGTAAGAGCGTGGGCAGATGACCTGAGAGTAGCAAGGGCCCCATGCCCAGATCATGGGCCAGCAAAGACAGGCCGATGCCCCCGCAGGCAGCGCAAAACTCTTCGGCCTTGAGGACGATGCCAAAGACCAGGCTTTCGAGCAAAGCACGGTAGGGCATCGTGCCCAGCGGCCAGGGCAATAGCTCGGACTGAAAACCCAGCCGCCCCGCTTGCGCCAGCAGCGGACGCGGGTCATATTCTTCGGGCGACTCGTCAGCCTGGAAAGCCAGGGGAGCGATGTGCTGCTGAGCAAAACGCCGATAGGCTCGCCGCCGTCTTTGCAGATACGCGGGCAGCGTGCGCGTCTCACGTTCCCACAGCGCCACGGTCGAGTGATCGTAGAGCCAGCGCCCCAGGGGTTTGAGGCGGCTGATCGAGTAGGCCAGGTTCGAGTGCATGTCTCACTCCGTCCGCGCCAGTTCGTTCAGAAACAGCCTGAGCTGATCCGGCGCGCCGTGCAGACTCTTGAGGACGCTCACATCGCGCAATCGCTTTTCCAGGTGATAGTCTTCCATGTACCCGTAACCGCCCAATGTCTGCAGGCAATTGGTCACCGCTCGGTGCGCGTGTTCGACAACGGCAAGCCTGGCATGAACGGCCCAGCGGAGCAACGCAATGGGATCGTGCGATGCCAGCGATTCGTCGGCCAGTTGATACAAAATCGCCGCCATCAGCGCAATATCATGCTCGGCGGTTCCCTGGAGCAACTGGATACCGGCGTGCTCTTCAATGATCCGCCCGCCCTGGTAGCGTTGGGCCGTATACGCGCGAGAATCGCGCAGCGCGCGGCGGGCCACGCCCAGCGCAATCGCCGCCTGGCCCAGCCAGTCACACGCCATGACCTGTCGCAGGCAGCGCAGAGCAGCCTCGCCTTCACGCACGACCTGGTCAGCGGAGACGACAACTTGATCGCAAGAAAGATGGTACTGCTTCGCCGCTCGCAATCCGGTGCGATGCGTTACCTCGGTCAACTCGACGCCGGTCGCGTTCGAATCTATGATCAGAACGGCCCATTCGGGCGCGGCCTGATCTGCCCCGGGTTGCAGTGCGAAACAGACCAGCTTGCACGGTCTATCGGCAGCGAGTAGAAAATGCCCTGTGCCGTTCAACCTGAGGACACCGTCCGCCCGCGCCAGACGCAGCCCACTGCCTTCTGAGATGCTCCGCTCGCAAAGTGGGATCCCGTAATTCGGAGTAAAGACGGCCGCCAGTGCGGCGGACGAGAGATGCCTCTGTCCATTCAGCGCCAGGCAGGCTATCCCTTGAGCGTGAATGGCGCAGGCATAGCCTGCGCAAACTTCGCCCAGCAGCGAGAGCGTCAGCAGCGAACGGGTCAAACCTTCCTCGTGGCACGCCTGCCCCCACACACCCAAGTCGTAGCCGGGTGAGGCCGGATCAGGATCGGCGACGAGGCCCATGTCGCGCGCCTCGGCTAGCAAGGGTGGAAGGCAGGCCAGGTCGCCATCAGCGCCCTCACCGGCAAACAGGGTCTGATCTACCCTGGCGGCAAAACGCCGCAACACCGCCTCGACTTCACGCCGTTCGTGTTGGTCCATCACAGATGGTGCTCCGGCTACGATCGCAATCGTGCGTAGAGGTCAATCGTTTCTCCCGCCGTTCCTACGGCGTCGTCATAGTTGACCGTGAGGCGGCCAAACTGCCGATCCTGTGTCATGTGTCCCGTGTGCGGGCGATCCGCCGTGCCCATCACCTGCCCAGCCGGCAGGATGCCATAGCGCGTGAGATAATTCTTGGTCGCGATGGGCGTGGCCGAAACATCCAGACTGCGCAACTCGTCCGCGATCTCGTGATCACCCAGTTCCAACTTGCCTGAAGTGGGCGTCAGTCCCAGTTGATAGACCGAGCGGCTTGGCACGACGGTCTTGAGTAACTGGCCGTCCAGCACGCTGTACGTGATCAAGGGCCGATTGTCCTTGAGGGTCAAGCCACTCTGCTGCACTGTCAGCGTCAGGATGTGCGAATCACCTTCGGCCAGGCGGACACGTTGATAGGCCGGGCGCTTCTGAAAGTCCATGTCGGACACAAACTTGGTATAGCCCCAGATGCCGCGGCCCGCATCGTGCGCGACGCGCGAGGTGACCGGCAAATGCAGCACAAAGCCGCCCCAGCCAGGATACTTGGCCTCCAGCGCAAGCGGCAGCCAGGGCGGCGCCTGGCGACCATCCGTGCATGGGATGACAATGCCGATTTCGCCATACGGGCCGACGCTGGTTTCAAAATAGTTGAAGGCAATCACCACCAGCATGGCGCGTTCCGCCGACGCCAGGACCGGGTAAAGCTGGCGCGAGGGCAGCAGCGCCCGCACCGGCTCGCGCGCTGCCGTAAAGACGCCCATAAAACTGTCGTCGCGATAGTACAGGATGGGCAGGTCAACCTTCACCGAGCCGACGTCTATGCCTTTAGCCGTCGGGCCAGTCCAACGGAAAAAGTCAACGTCGGCGCCAGGCTGCAGGTCAAGCAATGCACGAACGCCCGCGTAACCCAGAACGGCCGCGCCGCCGATCAGGAGTGGCGTGCGCAGAAAAGATTGTTTGCGTTTCATGTGGAATCCTCCTTTACACACTCTCTACCAGACATTTTTGCATGACAACGAATCCCAGATCGTCCAGCGTCCGCACGGTCTCAAAGCCCAGCCTCTCATACAACCGAGCGGCCTGTTCATTGGACCTCTGGACGCCCAACTCGATGGTTGTCATACTCGTCTTGTAGCGAGTAGCCAACATCTCAAGCACCTGCGTTCCAATGCCCTGTCCGCGAAACTGCTCTTTTACGATCAGGCCGTGCAGATGCAAGACCTGTCCTCGCTCTTCAATCCAATAAAAGCCAGCCAGTTGACCATCCTGATAAATTTCCTCCACCTGCCCTTGCGTTTTGAACAGGCGGGCGAATTCCTCCCAGGTCATCTGCATCAGCTCGATCGTGCGTTCAAGATAGTCCTTGACCTCACTCCACATGAGTTGCAGAAACTCTTCATACTGTTCCATCCGGGCAGGCTCGTAGGTTAGCATGACCCTTTCCTCGCTGGCTCGGCATGGGATGCTGAATTCAACCTGCCGCAGTTTCAGGTCACCCCGGTTCAAGCGGACAGCCGATCAAGCGAACGGCTAGACGGCGAAGCAACCCTACACGCCGAGCGCCGCCATGACCTGCTCGCTCCAGGGCGCGACAAGTCCTATCAGCATCAATCCATCGAACGCAGCCCCGGCCCTGGCTCCCGGCACAACGGTATTCCACCATGGGACGATGGCGATCAGCGAGAGGATCGAGCCGACCAGGGCGATGGCGGCCGCCAGCCACACCAGGCCAAAGAGCTGTCCGATTGGGCTGCGCAGCGTGGCGCCCGTCGAGAACAGCCAGGGCTTGTCGGAAAAACCGACGTCACGCGCTGTGAACGCAGCCATCATGCCCGACAGATGAGCTAGCCCATGCATGATGAAGACTACACCGATCAGATAATGAAGCAACACGGTCGAGCCTCCTTATGACAGACCGAAAAAGGAGAATCTGTTTTGGGCAATCAACCTCCCGGATTCGGCGCGGACAGAAGACAAACAGTGGGTTACCATTTGAATCCTCGCAGGGGGCGGCCCTGCCCCAAACGGCGAGTGCGGCAGGAAAATTGTATACCCATCATCGGTCGCCTGTCAATATGGGGCAAAGTGCGCCAGTCGAGGAAAATCAGGCCGGCACCGTCCACTATCAGATTGGCAACGGCCTGCTTGACTTTCAATCTGGCGCGGCTATACTGTTGATCAACCGCTGGCTGCGAGTGTCACGCCCCAGTCTCTCCGCCCGACCTCGCCGTGAGCGTGCGCGGACGTGCCCGCGTCATTCGGGAATACATGCAGTGCGACGAGCAATATACTATTCTGGAGATTGACGTCGAGCAAGTCAAGAACGATAGGGGGCGTACCCTCGTTATCGAAAGCGCGATCACGATAACGGCCTGCTCAGAATCTCGGAGCTGGTTTGAGACTACGCTCGGCGAAATGGAAACAGCTCATTAACAACTGGAGGCATCAGAATGGGCATGGAATACCGCAAGCTAGGCCGGACTGGCCTGGAGGTCAGCGCTATCGGACTGGGCACCGAGTACCTGAACAAGCAATCCCGCAAGATCGCCACTTCGGTTGTCCAACAAGCGATCGAACACGGCGTGAACTATTTTGATATTGTCTTCTCTTTTCCCCGCTACCTCGACAACCTGGGCGCGGCGTTGAAAGGGCGCCGGAAGCGCGTTTGCCTGACCGGACATCTGGGCTCCACTGAGAAAAACGGCCAGTATTTCAAGACGCGCAATGCGAAAAGAAGCGAGGTTTTCTTTCTCGACCTTCTTGCGAGGCTGGACACAGACTATGTGGATGTGCTGTTCTTGCACAATTTCAACACACTGAAAGAGTTTGACGGCATCGCCGGGCCTGGAGGCGTGCTCGAGCTGGCGGGCCGATTGCAGAGGGAAGGCAAGGCGCGCTGTATTGGCATCAGCACGCATAGTATTGAGGTGGCGAACCGGGCGATCGAGAGCGGACAGATTGACGTGCTCATGTTTCCCATCCACATGGCAGCGAATGCGGTGCCGGGCAAGAAGGTTCTGCTTCAAGCGTGTGCCACTCGCCAGGTGGGCGTGGTGGCGATGAAGCCTTTTGCGGGCGGCAAGCTGTTGCACGAGGAACGCTCGATCCGTGTAGCGCGCTATCAGATGGGGGGAGAAGCGCTCAAACTCAACAAGCCGACCTCGATCACGCTGGTGCAGTGCCTGTCCTACGTGCTCTCGCAGGTGGGCGTCTCGACGGCCGTGCCAGGCTGCGCCAACCTGGAACAACTAGAGCAAGTGTTGGCCTATGGGCAGGCCACTGAGGAGGAAAAGGATTTTGGCTCCGTTCTCTCGGACCTGCAGCAGTATGAGACTGGGGAATGTGTCTACTGCAATCATTGCCTGCCTTGCCCGTCGGCCATTGACATCGGCCAAGTCATTCGTCTGGTCGAGACGGCTCAACGACGCTTGACAGACGACGTGCGGGCGGCCTACGCCGCATTGAGCGCCAAGGCATCCGACTGCACGCAATGCGGCGCGTGCAAGGAGCGTTGCCCCTTTGGCGTGGACGTCACAGCCAAGATGGAACAGGCTGTAGCCATGTTCGGGTAGAGCGAGATTGACTTGTATTCGCCCGCAGGAGCAACCTGATAAACCTCTACTCAAGATCGATGTCGCCGTGGCCTGAACTGGAACGCTATGCCCGATCCATGCGCTTACCCCAGAATGGATTGACACTCCATGTGTACGATGCCGGAGCCGGGACCGCCACACCCATGCTGCTCATCCACGGCTTGGGAGATGAAGCGGATACCTGGCGGCACCTCATTACGCCACTCTCTGCGGATCGCCGGGTGGTCGCGCTCGACCTGCCGGGCTTTGGGCGCAGCGACAAACCAGAGCGACCTTATACGATCCCATTCTTTCAGAACATCGTGATCGAGTTGCTGGACACTCTGGCCGTTCAGCGCGCCATCCTGATCGGCCATTCGCTCGGCGCGGTGCTCGCTCATTCCGTTGCTCTGAACGACCCTGCGCGGGTGGAGCGACTGATCCTCATTGATGGCTCCTTGGTGGCACGCTCGCAAAAGATTGACCTCGCGATGATGCTCTTCCTCATCCCAGGACTGGGCGAGTGGCTGTACAATCGCTTGCGCCGCGATCCCCAGGCGGCGTATCGGACACTTGCGCCCTACTATGGACGCCTGGACAAATTGCCCGAAGCAGACCGCACGTTCTTGTTCGAGCGAGTGAATGAGCGAGTTTGGAGTGATGGGCAGCGTCGCGCATTTTTCTCGACGTTTCGCAACATGGCGCGCTGGTTGCCGGGTCAGCAACGAGACTTGCCATCCAGGTTGTCCACACTGGGCGTCCCAACCCTCGTGGTGTGGGGCGAGGCCGACCGGATCAACTCGATAGAGAACGGCCGCGCGCTCGCCGAGTTGCAACCCACCGCTCGACTGGTGGTTGTGCCGGGTGCCGGACACGATGTCCACCAGGAGAATGTTGGAGCTGTCCTTGAGGCGATCCGCTCATGGATGACGCCGGCCTCATAGCCGATTTGTTCGCGGGCGCGTTAATGAGCCGCTTCGCGAAGTCCAAACTCGTCATCGAAGGCTATCGGGAGCCGCGCGTGGACCAAGACGGCAAGCCCTACGTCGCCAGCAAGAACCAGCAAGCCGGTCACAAGCTGGAGCAAATCCGCAAAGAAGCGGAGAAGACTGAGGAAGCATTCGACGCCGCGTGCGATGAATACGGCGAAGACTCGCCTCAGGCGCGAACCAGATCGTCAATCCGACCCTTTTCGATCGCCAAGATGGCGGTCTTGCCCAGCACGCGGACGGCATCAATCAGATGGGCAAAGCGTTTGTCTTGCGTGAAACCTGCCTTGTAGCGAGCATAGATTTGCTGGACGATAGTGGCGATCTTGAAGAGCGCATACACATAGTAGAACAAAATGTGCGAGACATCTCGTCCGCTGAGCCGGGCATACTGCTCGGCCAGTTCGCGGCGATTGAGATTGCCCGGCAAGGTGGTCACGCCAAAGGCCAGTGCTTGCAACTCGGGCGGATCGTTCGGATCAATCCAGTAGCCGAGCGACGTGCCCAAATCCATCAACGGGTCGCCGATAGTCGCCATCTCCCAGTCCAGAACGCCAATGATGCGAGATACATCATCTGGCGCGAGCACCAAGTTGTCGTACTTGTAATCGTTGTGGATGAGCGCACCACTTGAGTTCGCATCCGTCGGCATGTGCTCGGCCAGCCATGCCGCCGCGCGCTCGACGTCGGGAATGTCGTCCGTGCGAGCGTTGACGTATCGCTGCGTCCAGCCTTCGATCTGCCGTTTCACGTAACCCGCCGGGCGGCCCAGGTCGCCCAGCCCCGCCGCCTGATAATCAACCCGATGAATCTCGACCAGGTTGGACACCAGGTTTTCCGAGAGCGCGCGCATCAAGGGTGGAGTTAGCTCCAATCCCTTGGGCGGAGCGGCACGCAGGATCACGCCTTTGAGCCGCTCCATCACATAGAAGGGAGCACCCAGCACTGCTTCATCGTCGCAATAGGTCAACACACGGGGAACGCGGGCATACACATCGGCCAGGTGTGAAAGGATGAGATATTCGCGGCCCATGTCGTGCGCCGTTTTGATCTTGGCGCCGAACGGCGGGCGGCGTAACACCATCTCGCGTTCGCCCATGCGCAGCAGATAAGTGAGATTCGAGTGGCCGCTGGGGAATTGTTCGACTTCAAGCGAGGATGAGTCTTCAAGGCTAGCGATGGTCTGCCGCAAATAGGCCGCCAGCTTTTCCGCATCAAGTTCTTCGCCCTGACGAACGGGGGCAGTACTATCGAGCCAGCTTTGAATATTCATCTGCGCATCCTCCTACTCGTACCTACGCAAAATGTGACGCGCTACCGAAAGCTTGTGCACCTCGTCCGGGCCGTCATAGATGCGTGCGGCCCGCTCGTGACGATACCAATAGGCCAGCGGCAGATTGTCCGTCATGCCCATCGCGCCGTGCGCCTGGATCGCCCGGTCGAGGACGCGCTGTAATACTCCCGCCACGTAGAACTTGATCAGCGAGATTTCATCGCGTGCAGCGGCCTGGCCTTCGCGATCAATCTTCCACGCGGTCTGCAACACCATCAGCCGCGCGGCGTTGATCTCGGCGCGGCTCTCGGCAATCCACGTCTGAACGATCTGGCTGTGGCCCAGCGTTTTATCGGGCGCGGTGCGACGTCGTGCGGCCCACTCGCACATCAAATCAAAGGCGCGCTCGCAGATGCCGATCCACCTCATGCAGTGATGGATGCGCCCCGGCCCCAATCGCTCTTGCGCGATAACAAAGCCCGCGCCTTCCCCGCCGAGTAAATGGGTTTGCGGAACGCGACATTGATCAAAGAGCACTTCGCCGTGGCTGGCATAGTCGCTGCCCTCCTCGCCCATCACCGATGTGTTGCGTACCAGCCTAAAGCCCGGCGTGCCGAACGGGACGATGAGCATGCTCGCGCGCTGATAGGGGCTGGCGGCCTGCGGATCGGTGAGCGCCATGACGATAGTAAAGGCTGCGCCGTCCGCGCCGGAGCTGAACCACTTTTCGCCGTTGACGACGAAATCGCCGCCATCTTTGACCGCCGTCGTGCCCATCCACACGGGATTCGAGCCGGGATACGCTGGCTCGGTCATCGAAAAGCAACTGCGAATCTCACCGCGCACCAACGGGCGGAGATATTTTTCTTTTTGCTCGTCTGTCCCGTACTTGAGCAGGATTTCCATATTGCCCACGTCGGGCGCCTGGCAGTTGAAGAGATAGTGGCCCAGCGGGCTGCGGCCCAGTTCCGCGCCAATGTGCGCGAACTCGATCAGGCTCAAGCCCTGCCCACCATAGTCTTCGGGGATGTGCGGCGCCCACAGCCCGGCGGCTTGCACCTTGTCGCGTTTTTCTTTCAAGACCGGCAGCATCGCGCGGAAACTGGAATTGAGAAAATCACGCTCAAGTGGGTAGACCTCTTGGCGCAAAAAATCTCGGACGACCTGGATCATGCGCTGTGTGTTTTCGGGGATGGTGAAATCCATGCGCGCCTCCTTGCTGCTTGGATGCTCACTATTATATGCCCGCCGATGTGCCACCGCAATTTCTCGTGGCCGTCTTGTCTATTGATGGAGCCAGGCTATTTACCAAGTTGTGCTGTCGGCAGTATAATATCTTTTGACCGTTGGGCGATTTCCGCTTGCGTGACCCGCCAAGGAGGGCGACATGGCACACACAGAGCGACTCGGTCAACTGCGCGAGAACCTTGTCGAGTACTTTAGCCAAGAAGAACTCCATTCTCTCTGCTTTGACCTGGGCGTGGACTGGGACAGGTTGCGCGGCGAGGAAAAGGCGGGCAAGGTCACGGCGCTGTTGACTTTGCTCGACAACACCGGTCGCATCCCCGAATTCATCGAACGATGCGCCAGGCTTCGCCCTAACGTCGCCTGGCAAGAAATTCTCCGGGCCGCCGAAGCGCCATCGCCTTTCAAGGGTCTGCAATACTTTGACGTTGCCGACGCCGACATCTTCTTTGGCCGCGAATTGCTGACGGCCAAACTTGTTTCGCACCTTGCCCCCCATCCGGCGCAGGGGGAGAGGTTCCTCGCCCGATTCCTCGGCATCGTCGGTGCATCGGGCAGCGGCAAATCCTCTGTTGTGCGGGCCGGGCTTGTGCCTGCCCTCAGGCGCGGCGAGCCGCTCGCCGATGGCACACTTCCTCCGGAAGGCAGCACGCGCTGGCCCGTTCACGTCATCACGCCGACCCATCACCCACTCGAATCACTCGCCGCCAGCCTCACGCGCGATTCCGAATCCGTGACGGCCACGGCCACGTTGATGGACGACCTGGCCCGCGACCCGCGCAGTCTGCACCTCTATGTCCGCAAGCTCCTGGCACGCGACAGAGCCGATCACCTGTTGCTCGTCGTGGATCAGTTCGAGGAACTCTTTACCGCCTGTAAAGACGAAGCACTGCGCCGCGCGTTTGTGGGCAATCTGCTTTACGCCGTCGGCGCTGCCTCCCCTGTCGCGGAGGCGACGGGGGAGGGCTGGCGCGAAGCGGGGGATGGTCCGACCCTCGTCGTCATCGCCCTGCGCGCCGACTTTTACGCACACTGCGCCCAGTACGCTAACCTGCGCGAGGCGTTGGCGCAACATCAAGAGTTCATCGGCCCGATGACGGCCGACGAGTTGCGCTGCGCCATTCAGGAACCCGCCCGCCGCAACGGCTGGGAATTTGAGTCGGGGCTGGTGGATTTGATGTTGCGCGACGTTGGGAATGAGCCAGGTGCATTGCCACTGCTTTCCCACGCGCTGCTGGAAACCTGGAAGCGCCGCCAGGGGCGCACACTCACACTCGCGGGCTATGCCGACTGCGGCGGCGTGCGCGGCGCGATTGCCCGGACCGCCGACGCTGTATACAACAGTCTCTCGCCTGACCAGCAGCAGATTGCGCGCAATATCTTTATGCGCTTGACCGAGTTGGGCGAAGGCACGCAGGATACCCGCCGCCGCGTGGCACTGACCGAACTCGTTCCGCGCGACGAGGATAAACCTGCCATTGAAGCCGTCGTCAAGTTACTTGCCGACGCACGGCTGGTCACGACCGCTGAAGAGATCGCTGAAGTTGCACACGAGGCACTGATCCGCGAATGGCCTACGCTGCGGCAGTGGTTGGATGAAAACCGCGCGAGCCTGCGCCTTCACCGTGACCTGACACAAGCGTCGCAGGATTGGGCCAGTCACGCCAGAGAGGCAAGCTACTTGTATCGCGGCGCGCGGCTGGCGCAAGCCGTTGAGACCTTTGGGGTCTCCGAGACCCCAAAGGTCTATGCCACATTGAACGCGCTGGAGCGCGAGTTCCTCGATGCTTCAAAAGCGCTGGCGGAACACGAACAGGCCGAACGCGAGGCGGCGCGTCAGCGCGAGCTGCAGGCTGCGCAAAAACTGGCCGACGAGCAAAGACGACGCCGGCAGGGCTTGCAACGGCTGGCGGTTGCACTGGGTGTGTTATTGCTAGTGGCGATTGCCGCCGTCATGGTTGCCTCTCAGCAGCGAAATGCTGCGCTCGGTGCTCAAGCTACTGCTGTGGCCGAAGGAGCGCGAGCCGATCGAGAACGAGATGCTGCACTCGGTGCCCAGGCCACGGCAGTATCCGAAGGTCAACGAGCAGAGCAACAACGAAACGTTGCGCTCAATGCTCAGGCGACCGCTGTTGCAGAACGTGGCCGCGCGGAAGCACAAAGTCGCATCGCGCTTTCCCGCCAACTGGCAACTCAAGCACAACTAATGCTTAATAGCGGCAATGGTATGAGTTTGACATACGGTATTCTTCTGGAAATTGAGTCCTTAAAGAGGTCTCAGACCGATGATGGGAACCAAGTTCTACGACAAGGCTTAACTTTGCTACCCCGTCTTGCAGCTAAGATCACACAAGAGGATAAAGTGCTGAATGTAGCAATCAGCGCAGATGGTCGTCAGGTCGCTGCAGTGGGTGCAGGCAACAAAGTACAGGTTTTCTCAACTGAGGATGGTAATCTAGCTTGGCAAATGGCACTTGGAAGTCCGGTTGACGACATCAGTTTTAGTCCCAGTAGCAAGTGGTTAGCAGCAACGAGCAACAACGGAGTACTGTGGGTGTGTGAAGTGGACAGCGGTCAACAAGTGATGCAGATCAAGTTTGAAAACCAAGCTCCGCTTTGGGCCTTCAGTCCTGATGACAAATGGCTGGCTACAGCGAGAGGGAAAACAATACAGATTTTGGACGTATCCAGCGGGCGAGAGTTGAAACGAATTGAATCGGGACTCTTGGGTAATGACGTAATATTTAGCCCCGATGGACAGCGGTTAGCAGTCGTCAGTAGCAGCATGGTACAAGTATGGGAGGTTGCCACTGGCCAGATAGTTACCCGATGGCCAACTGGAGATACCCAATGTGGGTATATACCGCCCATTATTACTTTCATGCCCGGAGGGAATTTCTCAGCCGGAACTTGGGCTTGCGAGTTTGATAGTCTTGAAGGGTCGTACAGTTTGCGCTTTAGGAAGCAGACTCTAAGCACAACAGGGCAAACCACGGAATTGATTTCAGGGTTTCAACATTCTCTTAATTCTAGTTGTGTGCTTAGTAAAGATTGGGCTGGGTTCATGAGCAAAACAGAAGAGGGTAACTCTATAGCCATATGGGACAAGGCAACTGGCCGGGAGCTAGTCCGAATGCCATACATAGTCGATTTAGAAGACCTAGCTTTCGGCGTAAATAAGAGATGGTTAGTAACAACTAGTTATTCGTTGCCAGCACATCGTGTAATTTTTGAATTCGATTTCTGCCCGCTCTACGCTGGGCGTTGTCAGCACATCGTGTAACTATTGGGCCGAGCTCCGCCACTGAGCAAACTGTTTCGGCACAGGT
>Ga0315279_10002526_pt1 | contig 27228 bp, 22 predicted proteins | sample YL17G06_20_MG_FD_203694 | JGI IMG/M metagenome (GOLD analysis project Ga0315279, IMG submission 203694) | Sediment microbial communities from Yellowstone Lake, YNP, Wyoming, USA - YL17G06_20 | ecosystem: Environmental > Aquatic > Freshwater > Lake > Sediment | place: USA: Wyoming | collected... | reverse complement strand
ATAGGTATAACTATGCAAGTACTTAAATCCACGTATGGCCAGCATGGAAAAACATCAGTAGATCATCGGCCTAGTCATAGAAATCCGGGAGTTTAGGTTGAGAAAGGCATTCCTTACCGCAGCCGTGTTAGGGTGGATTATTCTGAGTTCCATCAGTGCTCTGCCCATGGCGGCAGGGGCGCCATCGACCTTCTCTTGGACCGACCACATGGACTATGCGTCCCTGGCGGAGATGGGGGCCGGAGGATGGACCATCAACACGCCGGACCACACCTTCCTCAACCAGAGCAGCGTCGTCCTCGAGTTCGTGGAACCGCCTACCACCATTAACCATCGGGGATTCCCCTCCGGCATCTATGACTGGAAGGCGGAGGCCAGAGGCATGTGGACCACCGGTTCAGGAGGGTCCGTGGGAGTTGCGGTGGTAACGGGGGGGCATTCCTATGGTTGGACGTTCGATGGCTGGTACAGCAATTTCAAGCTCTATCGCGATAGCGGGACCCCGCTGGAATTCGGATCTCAATCCCTATTGCGCTACACCTGGTACATCATGACGATGGAGAAGGTCGGCAACACCCTCTCGCTCTACCTCAACGGAATGCTGATGAACACCTATGTGGACGATGATTCCCACTATCAGGCCGTTGGGATGGACTCGATCTCCCCGTGGATGAGCGCCACCCAGTATGACTACTATCACTTCGAGGCGGTGGAGAGCGGTAATCTTCCTAACGTGTGGGCGTCCTGGAGGGACGTCGTCGGAGGGTCGCTCAGCGACGTGGGATATAGCGCCGCACCGTCCGGGGATGGCGGCTATGCCCTCTTGGGCGTCACCAAGCCAGTCGGCGGGGCGCTCTTCGACGCCTTCCTGGTGCGGGTGGACTATGCGGGCAACGTGCTGTGGAGGCACAATTACGACCGAGGCTCTGCGGACTATAGCTACGCCATCGTAAACAGTTCCGATGGGGGTTTCGTGATCGCCGGCGGGGCCTACAACGCGAGCCTGAGCCAATATCAGGTAGGGCTGTTCAAGGTGGACGCCAACGGCACCTTGGTCTGGGACAGGCTGTTGGGGAACGGGACCTATGATGTCGCCTTCAGCCTGGCCAAGACCGCGGACGGCGGCTACGTGGTCACTGGCTACAAGAACGGAGCGGACCTCTATCTCATCAAGACCAATGCCACAGGGATCACGGAATGGCAGAGGACCTACGGCGGAACCGGGAACGACTGGGGCAAGTGCGTGATCCAGACCTCAGACGGAGGCTACGCCATCTCTGGCTGGACCCAGTCCTATTCCTCTTCGCCCCAGGCGTACATCGTGAGGACGACCTCGGACGGCACGATGGTCTGGGAGAATCACTTCGGGAACGGCACGAGCTACGCCTACGGGCTGGTGGAAATGCCGGACGGCGGGTTCGTGCTCTCCGGGCACACGAATGGCATGGGCAGCGGGCTCACGGACTTCTACGCCGTACGGACCGATGCCGTCGGGAGCTTGGTCTGGGAGAAGGCTTACGGGGGCAGCGCGGATGACTATGGATTCTCAGTGTTCAGGGTGGGCGGCGGCCTGGTGTTCGGGGGGGCGACGTCCTCCTTCGGCCTCACCTACTCCAAGATATACATGGTGGCGACGGACGAGAGCGGGAACATGCAATGGAATGCATATCTCGGGCTCGCCAACGTCACGGTCACGGGCTCCGTCGCCATCCATAACCCGGACGGCAGCTTCCTGGCCATAGGAAACACCAACATCTACAACAGCGGAACCGACGACCTGTTCGCCATGCGCATCGGGGGTGGGGCCGGAGCGGCCCCTTCGATCCCGGCGAGCAAGGACATCCTGGAAGAGGTTGCCAGCCCTGCCGCGGCGGTGGCGGTGGGGATAGGCGTCGGATTGCTGGCGGTCGCGATGGCGGGGGCAGGGAACGCGGCCGTCGCTACCGTCTCAGGCAACGCGACCACGTCCGCGAGTGGCACCAAGTCCTCCTTCATCCGGGGCTTTAGGTTCGGCATGATCGAAGAGTTCGTGACCGGTTACTTGAAATCCCACGTTGCCTGGAAGTTGTTCAAGCATATGGGCAAGGTGGAGCCGGAGAAGGGCATCGTTCAGGAATGGAAAGCGGTCTTCTTGAGCTTCTCCTTCTACGAATTGGCGGCCATAGCCTTCGCCTCGATCATCCTGGGTGTTACCTTCATGATCGCCGGAAAGCTGGACCTGCTGAAGCCGGATTTGCTCCTCCTTTACATCGTCTTCGCTGGCCTCGTGCTCTTGGTGGACGATCTGACGCACCGGTACGTGGCCAGGAGGAACAAGGCCGTCACGGAGTACCAGTTCTGGTTCCTCGGCACGGTGATCATGTTCGTCACCGCCTTCCTCTTCGGCTCGGTCTTCGCCCTCCCTGGTCGCACTGTGATCAATGACACCGAGAAGCTGACCGCGAAGCAGAGGGCGATGATCTACGGCGTCGGGCCATTGATGAGCTTCCTGATATTCGTCGCGTTCCTGGCGCTCATCCCCATTGGCGGGGCTGTGGTAGGGCTGGCGATACTGGGAGCTTCGATGCACCTGCTCTCCGCTGTCTACAGCTTCATGCCCTTTGACCCCATGGACGGGAACAAGGTCTACAGATGGAAACACCTGGTCTGGTTGGTGGCGTTCGCGCCGCTGCTTGTCCTTTACTTCGCCATGGTGATATGGGTGTTCTAGAGCGCTCCCGGAGCAGAGAAAAGTGGTGGACCGATCGGGATTTGAACCCGAGACCTCCTGATTGCAAATCAGGCGATCTTCCGGTCTGATCTATCGGCCCACTATCCAGGCGTATCGTCCAGATGAATAAATAGGTTTCTAGGACGACTCATGTCAGCTTTATAGTCTTAAACGAGGTATTCGATCCGGTGGGCGAATCGGAGAAATCTCTTTGGATGAAATTGATGCCCGTTTGGTAAGACAGGAACTCGAAGAAGAGAGAAGAAAGCAGAAGCGTCGCGTGATGATGTTCTTCAGCCGGGAGATGCGATTGTTGATAGTTGCTCTCGGTCTCATTGGCACGATGATGCCGTGGTTCGCCCAAGTGACCCCCGAAGGCGTCGCCACGATTACCCTCTTGGCCGCCCTTGGCATGGGAAACGTGGGGGTGGAGGTCGCAGGGCTGCTTTTCTATCTCGGATTGGCAGCATGCATTCTCAAGGATGTGGAGTGGTCCCTCCTGGGCGGCATTCTCATGGTGGTCGGGGTGATCGCGTTCCTGCTTTCCGATCCTGGTTTCAGCCTCGGTGGAGGCTTCTTCATCGGAATCGCGACAATGGCCCTTACGTGGGCGGTGGTCGTTGATTGGCTGAACGTTGATTGAACTGGTCGCTTCACCGGCAGATGGCGCCTTCGGATGCCTGACTGACCAGCTTGCGGTATTTCAGCAGCATGCCTGTCGGCTTCCTGTCCAATGGAACCACCTTTGCCAGGCGGTCCTTTAGCTCCTTGTCTGAGAGGTGCAGATGGATGGTCCGGGCGGGGATATCGATGGTGATCTTGTCCCCTTCCTGAACGGCCGCGATCGGTCCTTTGACGAAGGCCTCGGGGCTAACATGGCCGATGCACGGTCCCCTGGTTGCGCCCGAGAACCTGCCGTCCGTTATCAGGGCCACGGAGTCCGAGAGCCCCATGCCTGCGATCAGGCTGGTGGGGGAGAGCATCTCAGGCATCCCCGGCGCTCCCATTGGCCCCTCATAACGGATGACCACCACGTCGCCTGACTTGATCTTCTTGGCGGTGATGGCCTCCATGGCCTGCGCCTCGGATTCGAACACCCGGGCCGAACCGGTGAACTTCATCACCTTCTCGCTCACGGCGACCTGCTTCACCACGCTGCCACCGGGCGCCAGGTTGCCGTAGAGGACCGCGATGCCTCCCTCCTTGTGGAAAGGCCTTTCCAAGGGACGAATGACCTCCTCGTCCAGCACCTGGGCCTCCGCGGCGATCTGATGGATGGTCTTGCCGCTCACCGTCCTTTCATCGGAAAGGATGCCCCCTAGCCTCTTCATGATTGCTGGCACTCCGCCCGCCCGCTCGAAATCGCTCATCACGTAGGGTCCGCTGGGCCGAATGCTGATCAGGTGCGGCACCTCCCGGGAGATCTGATCGAAGACCTTGAGGTCGATGGGCACATCGAAATCGCTCGCCACCGCGGCGATGTGCAGGGCGGTGTTGGTCGAGCCGCCGATGGCCATGTCGATCCGTACCGCGTTCAAGAAGGAATTGCGGGTCACCAGGTCACGAGGCTTGAGGTCCTGCTTGACCAGCTCCACTACCCTTCGACCGGAAAGGCGCGCGATGTCCCGCTTCTTCTGGCTGTTTGCCATGCTGGTGCCGCAGCCGACCAGGCTGAGACCGAGGGCCTCGGTCAGGCAGGCCATGGAATTGGCCGTGAAGAGGCCTGCGCACGCTCCCTCTCCGGGGCAGGCGCAATGCTCGATCTCCATCACCGTTCTTTCGTCCGCCTTTCCCGCGGCGTAGGACCCTAGGACCTCGAAGACGCTTTGCAGGTCCAGGCGGGAGCCGGAGACCGATTGCCCGGCCTCCATCGGTCCGCCGGTCAGAATGATCGCCGGAATGTTGAGCCGTCCCGCGGCCATGAGCATCCCTGGTGTGATCTTGTCACAGTTGGTGACGCCCACCCAACCGTCCAGGCAGTGCGCGTTCGCCATCAGCTCCACGCAATCGGATATTGTCTCCCGGGAGGCCAGGGAATAGCGCATGCCCGGATGGCCCATCGCAATGCCGTCGCATATGCCTGGAACGCCGAAGGTGAAAGGCCTGCTGCCCGCCTCCAAAATGCCCTGCTTGACCTCCTCCACCAGCTCGTTGAGGTGCAGGTGCCCGGGGATGATCTCGTTCCATGAGTTCGCGATCCCGATGAAGGGACGCTCGAAGTCCTCTTCCGTGAGTCCGTCCGCTCGTAGCAAGCTGCGACTGGGCGCTTTGTCCAGTCCCTTCTTGACCGTGTCACTGCGCATCTTTCGTCCCAAATGCTGAATGCCCACGCCCCTAAAAAAATGTGCTGAGCCGACGAAGGCCTAGAAAGGAGAGAAGCAGAGGTTCTCCTGGTTGCACCTGTGCACCACGTGCATGAGGAAGCTGGAGACGATCTCGTCCCGCTTCTGCACCTCCATTATCCAGATGCGCACGCTCAGGATGACGTCCGCTCCATCTATCTTGGAGACCAGCACGCGGGGCTTGAAGAGCTCCACCGGAGGAAGGTTGTCGAAGAGCTGCCTGATGGGCATGAGCTTGAACCGGCTCTCCATCTGCTCCCTTTCGCGAGGGTTGACGTTGGGCAGCACCTTCTCCTCCTTGTCCGCCACATCGAGCATCACCTCGGTGACCTTGTCGATGTCCACCATGCGCACTTTGACCTCAATGGGCACCTCCACGAAACCGGCCTTGGTGTAGTTGATGACCTGCGAGGTGATGAGCACGGAATTGGGCACGTAGACCTGCTTCCCGCCGGGGTCGAGCAGGACGGTCTTGGTCAGGGTGATGTCCCTCACCCTGGCAGCCCTCACAGAGGAGCCGATTATCTCGATCCAGTCCTCCACCTGGATCCGGCGGTCCACCCCCATCAGCACCCCGGCCATGAAGTTCTGGATGATCTGCTGCGAGGCGAAGGCGATGGCGATACCGGCGATGCCCAGCGAGGCCACCAAGGCCGTGACGTTCACCTGCAATATGGTGAAGATGCCGATGTACAGGCCTGCTACGAGTATCGCATACTCGGCCAGCCTTGCGAAGTTCTTGGAGCGGCGCTTCGACAGCCTCTGGTCGAAGAAACGGCGGAGCAGGACATAGACCGCACGGGCGATGACGCCGGTCACCACCATCACGATGATGAAGAGCAGCCACATGTCGATCGGAACGCCCAAGAGGGTCGGGTCGCTTTCAGCCATGTCCGTCCGCTGATGACGCTCTCCATGGATAAGATTTGCTAATGGCCCTCTGAACGCGGCGCCATGTCGCAGTGTCAAAGGCTCTCGCTGAACGGGAGAATATGAAGAACGGAAGGGGTTAGGTTCGGGTTTCAGAAGAACGGGTTTACGAGCGCAGCACGATCTCGATGTTCACGCCATCGGGGACATTGATGCGCATGAGCTGCCTAAGAGCCCTCTCATCGGCGTCCAGATCGATAAGGCGCTTGTGGATGCGCATCTCCCAGCGGTCCCAGGTCTCGGAACCCTCGCCGTCGGGGCTCTTCCTGCAGGGCACCTTCAGCTTCTTAGTGGGCAGCGGGATCGGTCCGCGAATGGCCACTCCAGTCCTCTGGGAGATCGCTTTGATCTGTCCGCAGACACTGTCTACCTTCATAGGGTCAGTGCCGCTCAGTGAAATCCTTGCTCTTTGTGCCATATCGACGCCTCAAAAATTAAGAATGAAGGAAGGGGTTTAGGTCATTTCCCTCTTCTCGACATCGATGCACATGCCCGCCGCGACGGTGGAACCCATGTCACGGATGGCGAACCTTCCCAATTGCGGGAAGTCCTTGGCCTTCTCGATGACCAGGGGCTTGGTCGGCATGATCTTGACGATCGCCGCGTCCCCTGCCTTGATGAACTGGGGGTTCTCTTCCTTGACCGCGCCGGTCTTGGGGTCCAGCTTCTTCTGCAGCTCGACGAAGGTGCACGCCACCTGCGCCGTGTGGCAGTGGAACACCGGGGTGTACCCGACCGTGATGACGGAGGGATGGTTCAGGACCATGATCTGGGCGGTGAAGGTCTTGGCCACCATCGGTGGGTTGTCGACCGGACCGGCCACATCTCCGCGCTTGATGTCGTTCTTGGCGATGCCTCGGACGTTGAACCCGACGTTGTCGCCGGGGAGGGCCTGGGTCATGGATTCGTGGTGCATCTCGATGCTCTTCACTTCGCCGACCTTGTTGGAGGGCATGAAAATGATCTTCATGTCCGGCTTCAGGACGCCCGTCTCGACACGACCGACCGGGACAGTTCCGATACCGGTGATGGTGTAGACATCCTGGATCGGGAGCCTGAGCGGCAGGTTGGTCAGCTGCGCGGGGACCTCCAGGTTGTTGAGGGTATCGAGCAGGGTGGGGCCCTTGTACCAGGGCAGGTTGGGGGAGGGCTTGGTGGCGTTGTCGCCCTTGTACGCCGACAGGGGAACGACCTGCACCTTCTCCATCTTGTAGCCAACGCCCTTCAGGAGCTTGGAGACCTCATCCTTGACCTCCTCGTACCGCTTCTGGTCGAAGGCGGGCTTGGTGGCATCGATCTTGTTAATGGCCACGATCAGCTGTGTGACCCCGAGCGTCCTGGCCAAGAAGATGTGCTCCTTGGTCTGCGCCTGGGGTCCCTCGACCGCGGACACGACGAGGACCGCCGCGTCGGCCTGGGAGGTACCAGTGATCATGTTCTTCACGAAGTCCCGGTGGCCCGGGGCGTCGATGATGGTGAAGTAGTACTTGTCGGTGTTGAACCGCTTGTGGGATACGTCGATGGTGACACCGCGCTCCCTCTCTTCCTTCAAGGAGTCCATGACCCAAGCGAACTCGAAGGTCGCCTTGCCCTTCTCTTCGGCCATCTTTTTGTACTTCTCAATCAGGTATGGTTCAATATGGCCAGTGTCGCTCAGCATACGTCCTACCGCAGTGGACTTACCGTGATCAACATGACCAATGAACACCAGGTTCAAGTGAGGTTTCTCTGCCATATTCCAGCCTCCTGCATTTCGGATTTATTTCTCCATACTATATTTCATATTTAACGCTTTTTCCGTTCCTAGCCCGAGTAGTAGCCCGCATCGTACGGTTCTGGATTGAGTCCCTTGCGCTTGCGGATCTCTGCCACCACCTTGGCCTGCAGCTCCTTCGGCACATTGACGAATCCAGAGTTCTCCGTGGACCACAGCGCGCGGCCCTGAGTGGCCCCTCTTATTGCGCTGGCGAACCCGAACATCTCGGCCACCGGGGCCTTCGACACGATGACCGCCGCCTCGCCCTCATGGTTGATGTCCTCGATGACGCCCCGGCGGGCCTGGATCTCGCGGACGGCGTCGCCCATGAGGTCCTGAGGCACATTGATGAATATTTTCTGGATGGGCTCCTTGAGCACCCGGTCACCCAGGCACATGGCCCCGTAGATACCGGACCGCACGGCCGGGATGACCTGCGCGGGACCACGGTGGACGCCATCCTCGTGCAGCTTGGCATCCACCAGCCTGATCTTAAGGCCCATGACCTTCTCCTGGGCCAGCGGCCCTAAGTTCATCGCTTCCTCGAAGGCCTGCTTGGCCAGTTCCAGCGTCTCGTTCAGATACTGGATACCCTTGGTGACATCGATGAAGACGTTGGTGTCCTTGAAGGAGACGATGCCCCTGGCCTCCTCCTTTTCCATCCCCAGCTCCTGCAGCTGCTTGGCCAGGGCCTTGGGGTCCTTGATCTTTCCCTCGGTCTTGATGTCGCCGGCCTTGATAGCATCGTACACGGCCTGCTCCAGCGGCATGACCTCGAAATAGAACTTGTTGTGCTTGTTGGGGGACTTGCCCTCGAACGGCCCGCCCTTGTTGGCCACGGATTCGCGGTACACCACGATGGGGGGCGAGGAATTGATCTCGCACTTGTGCTCGTTCACTATCCTGTAGATGGTGATCTCGAGGTGCAGCTCGCCCATGCCCGAGAGCAGGTTCTCGCCCGTCTCCTGGTTGATCTGCACGTTCAAGGAGGGATCGGCCTTGGCCACGGTCCTCAGCACCTCGACCAGCTTGGGCAGGTCCTTCATGTGCTTGGCCTCGATGGCCATGGTGACCACTGGCTCGCTGTAGTGAGTGATCTTCTCGAAGGGCTCCATGTCCTTCATGGTGGTGACGGTGGCTCCCGCGACGGCGTCCTTCAGGCCGCCCACGGCGCAGATGTTGCCGGCATCCATCTCTTCGACGGTGATGCGGTCCGCGCCCACGCTCAAGGCGACGGTCTGCACGCGGTTGGTGTTGCTGCCGGCGCCGGAGATGTACATCTCCATGCCCTTCACGACCTTGCCAGAGAACAACCTGCCCACGGCCACTTCGCCCGCGTGCGGGTCCATGATGATCTTGGTGACCATCAGGGTGGTGGGTCCGTTGGGGTCGCAGGTCATCATGGCCTTGCCGACCTCGCTGCTCTGATCGCCCTTCCAAATGACCGGGATACGGATCTTCTGGGCTTCCAACGGGTTCGGCACGTGCTTGATGACCATGTCCAGCAGCACCTCGTGCACCGGGGACTTCTTGGCCAGCGCCTTCTGGTCGTTGTTCTTGCAATAATCGTATACGTCCTTCATGGAGATCTTCGACTTCTTCATGTAGATCGCGGAAACGGCCCAGTTGTGGAAAGCGGAGCCGAGCGCCACCGTTCCGTCCTGAACGCTGACCTGCCACTCCTTGTTGAGCGGTTCCGGCAGCTGCGTGGATATGCGGCGGTTAACTTCGGTGATGATCGAAACGAAGCGCTGCTGCATCTGCTCCGGCGTGACCTTGAGCTCGTTGATGAGCCTGTCCACCTTGTTGATGAAAAGCACCGGTCGCACGCGCTCCTTCAGCGCCTGCCTGATGACCGTCTCGGTCTGGGGCATGATGCCTTCGACCGCGCAGACCAGGATGATGACCCCGTCGAGCGCCCTCATGGCCCTGGTGACGTCGCCACCGAAGTCGACGTGCCCGGGAGTATCGATGAGGTTGATGAGGTACTCCTGTCCTTCGTAAGTGTGCACCATAGAAGCGTTAGCGGCGTTGATGGTGATGCCTCGAGCCTGCTCCTGCTCATCGAAGTCGAGCATGAGCTGCTTACCCGCCAGCTCCTCGGACATCATGCCCGCGCCTGCGATAAGGTTGTCGCTCAGGGTCGTCTTACCGTGATCGATGTGCGCCGCAGTACCGATGTTGCGGATCTGCGTGGGTTTGCGCATGATGGCTTGAGCCCTTTTGATATTGTCCTCTTTACGTCCCATTTTAACCACCCATTTGGTCCGAGATGACGTCCTTACCTGGCCGAAGATGCGACCCTCTCGACCTCTTCCTTCTTGGCTACGGAGAAAGAGTTCATGTCGTTCTTGGCCGCGAGGATGATCTCATCCGCCAGGCATTCCTGGATGGGCTTGGTGTTCTTGAAGCTGGTCTGGATGGCGCCCTTGGCGATGTTCCTGATGGCGATATCCAGTCTCCTGGAGGGGCCGACATCCACCGCCTTGGGAACCGAGATGCCACCGAACTGCAGCCTGGTGATCTCCTCACGCGGGGCAGCGTTCTCCAATGCCTCGATGAGAACCTGGATGGGGTTCTTCTTCGTCTTCTCGGCAATAATATCAAAAGCTTGGTTCGTGACCCGGTAGGCCTTCAGCTTCTTGCCGGTGAAGACCTCGGTCCTCATCATGTTGTTGATGAGCCGCTCCACGATGTTGAGCTTTGCCTTTCCGAACCAGCGGTTGGCGTGCCTCCCGTCGGTGTGCGGCACTGCGGTCGGAGACAGATTGATGTACTTCGCGAGCCCGCCGTCCCTGACGACTATTTCGGACACGCCATACTTCCCGAATAGAAGGACTTCCTTCGCCGGGGCGGATTGCACTGCCTGAACTTCCTCGGCCATGTTGTTCACCTCACCGGCTTCTCCTTCCTGCCCCTCACGAGCTCGTTGAGGGAGACACTGTTCACCTGGATGACCTTGTACCTGACCCCCGGGATATCCCCGTAGGACCGGCCCATTCTGCCACCGATCCCTTCGACCAGCACCTCGTCGTGCTCGTCAATGAAGTTGATGGCTCCATCACCGACCGCGAAGGCGGTGATCTGGCGGCCGTTCTTGATGAGCTGGATCTTGACGCACTTCCTGATGGCGGAATTAGGCTGCTTGGCCTCGATGCCGACCTTCTCAAGAACTATCCCCCTGGCCTGGGCTGCGCCCTCCAGTGGGTCGGATTTCTCCTTCAGCTTGAGAACCCGCTTCTTGTATGTACTGTCACTCCATCGGAATTTCTGCCTGTCCTTCTTGAGCTTTCTGGCAGTGAATAGACCTCGTGCCATTATTTCACCTTTAAGTGGGAAGTGCCCCCCTATTACGCTATTCATATTTAAGCGTTAAGGGTTTATTGACATGCTTCAGCACGCGTCCTATGGGACACCGGTATAAGAACCTATCTGTCCATAGCCAGATGCTAAATTGGCGCCCTTTCTGCAAGTTCCCGCAAACCGCCGGGTTTTTCATCGAACGGGGGCGGTTTCTAGGACGAGAGATGAGAGGCAATTACGAATCTCGTTAAGGGGTTATCGGTGGCTGATGTTAAGCATGTGTCATATGGATCCTATCATTTTGTCAGACAATTAGCAGACAATATTAATATGTGAATTGCCAGTATAGGCTTAGGTATGGGAAATGAGAACGGTCGAGGCTGGGCCACAAGGTCAATTGGAGAGGGCCGAGAACACGATCCAATATGTTCTGGCTGTCGTGGTGCCGGCATTGATCGCCCTCATGCTTTACTCCTATGTCCTGTTCGATTTCCTTTTCACCGTCCTATTGCTCACGGCCATCTTCGTGGCATTTCTGATGATACTTCCAGCTAGGAAGATGCACCGTCTTCACTTCATGACCTGGCACAAGAACACCATGCCCATGAAACTGACGACCAGCGCGATCGGCATGATATACATAGCGGTGGTGAGCGTCTTCTCGGTCTCCTTGCTCTCCTTGTACAAGGGATTGAACCCGGAGAACCCGCTGACGTTCGCGGTGGTCGGTGGATTGCTGGCCGTCCTGCTGATCGTCCTCTCTTACAATTCCAAGAACAAGGTGCGTTTCCAAAGCTCGGAGAAGCGTTTCTTTGAAAGGGCGCCGCACGAGATCGAGGGCAGACTGATCGAGCACCTGAGCCGGGAAGGCCATGAGCACAGAAGGCAGCCTCAGCGCAACGGGGCGCGCCTAGACCTGCCGGCATGCGGGCTCACCATCCGCATCATGCCCTTGGACCGCAGGTGCACCGAGGTTCTGATGGAGAACATCAACGAAGGCAACTTCGCAATCTCCACCAGCATGAAATCGGTCCTTGAGGCTTAGGCCTTGCCGCGTGATTCGCCATAGGTCATTCCACTGGCTATGATGTGCGCCACCCTGATCGGCTCTGGTACGGCGCCTCGAACGATGCTCTTCTGGATGAGCGGTGCGGCCTCATCCATGTCGATGCCGGCCAGGGAGACGAGGATGGGCTTGTGCTCCGTGACGACCGGTTGCAGAGGCTTGCGAGCGATTATCTCGAACCGCCGCTCATGGTCCGCGAAATGCTTCTTGAGGGCGCTCCTGATCCTCACCAGATCGGGAGGGTCGCGAGTCACCGTGGCGATGGGGATTCCAGTCGCTTCGTACATTTCATCGATATCCATCACGTTGAAGCCGCCGATGGCCACCCCGTCGATCATGACCAGGCGCAGCTGCTCCTTGAAACGGGAACGGTTCACCATGCCTACCAGAACATCGGTGGCATCGCCACCATCCACGGCGCATTTCGCGCTGAGCACCCCTTCCACATAGGCGGGCAGCCTCATCACCACCCCTATCACCAGGGTCTCCTTGTCCCCGAAGCGGAACGGGGAATCATCGATCCCTAGCACCCTGAGATGCTCCTTCACTCACATCAACCCTAGATGGCCGGTGACCTTGTCGATCACTTCGTCAGGTGCCGGGCCGATCCCCAGGACGGTGGTGGTGTTGGGAGGCAGCTCCGTCAAGCCGGCATCGGTGATCAATGAAGTCACTATCCCTGCATTCTCGGCCGTCATCTTCAGGGCGAAGAGCTCCTTCAGGTCCGCCGCTTTGACCACCACCTTCTTCTGGCCCTCACCGTACCATCTGTCGAACCAGTCCGGCGTCCTCCTCTTGGCCATCAACGCGCAGTTCACGGCCGCATGAGCGACCTGGGCGGCCATCTTTCCAGGGGAGAGCTTCAGGTCCTTCCGCACCACTATTACCATCTTGTTTGACATCCGGTTCATCTGGGCTCGGGTTCAGAGCGGTTGGAAGCCTTAATACCTTTTGCCCATAGGATGCCAGCTAATCACATGGAAGGCTCGCAGGGCGACCCCGGCCGGGCATTGAAAGGTTTATAGTCCGGCCTACATTCCTTCGAATATGCTCGAGCTCATGAAGAGGGACGGGTTGGCGAGGATCTGCGAACTTACCACCGCCCATGGAAAACTGGAGACGCCAGTGCTGCTGCCGGTCATCAATCCGCGCAACATCACCATCCCTCCCCGAGAGCTCTATGAGAGCTTCGGCTTCCGGGGGCTCATCACCAATTCCTACATCATCCGCAACGATGAGACGTTGCGCACGAAGGCGCTCAGTGGAGGCGTGCACGAGCTGCTCGACTTTCCTGGAACGATAATGACCGACAGCGGCACCTTCCAAAGCCACATGTACGGCGAATTGGAGGTGAGCAACTCCGAGATCGTCGCATTCCAACGCGACATCGGGACCGACATCGGCACCGTGCTGGACATTTTTACGGAGCCTGATTGGAGCAAGGGAAGGACCAGTGAAGCGGTGGATGTCACCCTGGAAAGGACCAGGGAAGCGTCCGCGTTTAAAGGCAAGATGATGCTGGCCGGGGTCGTGCAAGGGTCCGTGTATCCTGATCTAAGAGAAGGGTGCGCCCGCTCCATGGCGGACATGGCGGTGGACGTGCATCCCATTGGAGGGGTGGTCCCGCTCATGGAGACCTACCGCTTCGCAGACCTTGTCGACATCATCATCGCTTCCAAGAAGGGCTTGAACCCCTCCCGGCCAGTGCACCTGTTCGGGGCCGGGCATCCGATGGTCTTCGCCCTGGCCATCCTCTTGGGCTGCGACATGTTCGATTCCGCTTCGTACGCCAAGTTCGCTCGCGACGATCGCCTCATGTTCGAGAACGGCACGCATCATCTCGCCGATTTGAAAGGACTGAATTGCGAATGCCCTGCCTGCCGTCTGCACACCCTGGAATCCTTGAAAGAGCTGCCGGACCAGGAGCGCATGCAAACGCTCGCCCGCCACAACCTGCACGTTTCCAAACGGGAGATCGAAAGGGCGAGGTCCGCCTTGCTGGAAGGGACGCTCTGGGAGCTGGTAGAGATGCGCTGCCGCGCTCACCCGGCCCTGCTGGACGGGCTGAGAAGGCTGAAGGAGCACAAGCAATTCCTGGAGAGGTACGAGCCCCTGAGCCGCGAGGGCTCCTTCTTCTACACCGGTCCTGAATCGCTCGACCGCCCCAGCGTTTTTCGCTACGAGAGACGCCATTTCGAGCGCTACGAAAAGCCCCCGCAGAAGATACTGGTCGGTTTCCAAGAAGGGCAGAAGCCTTACGGCCGTTCCTATGGACCGGAGATCGACCGCATCTCCAAGTCAGCGGACGCGCACTTCCTGGTCATGTCCCCGTTCGGCCCCGTGCCGATCGAACTGGACGAGGTCTACCCGATCGCCCAGTCCCTGTTCCCGCGCCTGAACGACCGCGAGACCCTAGAAAGGACGAACGAGCTGATGGAGCGCTTCGCTCACCTACAGGAGTATGGCATCTCGATCATTTATGACGGCGACCGCACGGAGGAGATGCTGGCCACCCTGTCCGAAGGTCCGTCCACCTTCGATGTCGACCTGGCTAGAGTGAAGGCGGTCTGCGATTACCAGTTCGGCAGAGGAACTGGCAACATGCTGATGAACGGCAAGGTGTCGCTCGTTAAATCGAAGACCACGGGCAAGATCAGGAACGTGCTGCTGGACGGAGCCCATGTCCTCTCCATGCGGGCCGGGGACGGCTTCTTCTCGCTCCGCCCAGAGGGGGCAGAGAGGCTGCGTCGGGGGGTGCCCTCGCCTAAGCTCAGGGTGATCGTGAACCAGGACTCGGTGGAATACAATCGGCAGGGGAAGAACGTCTTCAGCAACTTCGTGATCGATTGCGACCCGGACCTCGTGCCGATGGACGAGGTCATGGTGGTGGACGTGAACGATGCGCTGGTGGCGATCGGGCGCATAGTGCTGCTCAAGGATGAGATCCTGGCCTTCAAGAAGGGTCTGGCTGTCAAGGTGCGCGAAGGCGTGCCCTCTCAGCCTTTGGCGCGGACCACCTGATCGGCCACCTTGACGCAGGCGAGCAGGTCCTCCAATGTATGTAGCATGGAACCAGTGCTCTCCGCGCGCGTCCTCAGGAGCAAGGTCTTGCCATTCACCTCGGTCTTCACGTACCCGGCGTTGTCCAGTTCTATGGCTCGGGCTACGCTCAAGGCCATCGCCTCGCTTTCGTATCCGATCTCGATCGTGCACTCCACGGCCACCTCCCGCACTCTCCATGCGAATAGATAAGCGTGCCGATGTTCTCGCATTTTCATGCTGAGGAGAAGAATCCTTTTTTATTCCTGGGGGAACCTAGTTCCCTCTAACAATCGTGAGGAGGAACAGGGCATGGACATCGTGCAGAGCATCGAGAAGCGGATCAGCGTCAGGTCTTTCACGGAGGAGGATGTGCCGGAGGAGTTCATCATCGAGCTCCTCAGACTGGGCACCTTGGCGCCCTCGGCGGGCAACCTGCAATCCAGGGACTTCATTGTGGTGCGTGATAAGGAAACGAAGAAGAAACTTTCCAAGGCGGCCTTCGGGCAAGATTTCGTGGAAGCGGCGCCGGTGGTCATCGTCATCTGCGCCAACCAGACGCGCATCCGCAACTATGGCATAAGGGGCACGGAACTCTATTGCCTGCAGGACGTGGCCGCCGCGGCCGAGAACATGCTGCTCTTCATTACGGCCCAGGGCTACGGAAGCTGCTGGGTCGGGGCCTTCGATGAGCGCGAGGTGTCCAAGCTGCTGGGCATTCCCGAGCAGGCCAGACCGACGGTGATGCTGCCGATAGGGAGGCCGAAGGAGAGCGGCAGAAGGACGCCTCAGCTGAGCATGGACACCGTGGTGCACAAGGAGAAATGGTGATTGGAAGGGGGGATGGTAGCCCCGGGCAGATTCGAACTGCCGTCACCGGCTCCAAAGGCCAGCATGATTGACCACTACACTACGGGGCTGTGGTCACCTCGATAATCCTCCAAATATAAGAATGATGGTCGCGACCCTCCTGTCGAGCGCCGAATCTCAGATCGTTCGCGCAAACAGGTGGGTCGGGGTGGCGCCTGTGATCAGCAAGTCGATGAACGTCCCGAGCGGAGCCTCACCGCGCAGGACGATGGGCGTGTAGGCATCGTCCCTGCAGATCACCGATCCTTCCTTGCCTGGCTCCGAGGTGAGCGCCCTTACCCGCTCCCCTATCCTCAGCTGGTTCTTTTCCGCGGCGATCTTGAACCGCAGGGCCGCGACCTCCCTCGATCGGTCCTTGGCGATGCGGCTCACCACCTGCCCGTCCATAGAGCCGGCGATCGTTCCAGGGCGGGCCGAGAAGCGGGTCACGTTCACGATATTAGGCTTGAGCCTGGAAAGGAGTGCGAGGCTCAAGCGATGGTCCTCCTCCGTCTCCTCGGGAAATCCGATGATGAGATCGGTGGAGAGCGTGAGCCCGGGGACCATCTTCCGGAAATGCGCGATCTGCTCCTCGTACTCCTCTACGGTGTAGCCGCGCCCCATGGCCTTCAAGATGCGGTCGCTGCCTGACTGAACGGGCAGATGGAGGAACTTGTACACCCTCGGGTGGGCGTAAGCTTTCATGAGCCTCTCCTGTATGTGCCTCAACGAATCGGGGTTCATCATGCCTACGCGGATGCGGTAGTCTCCGTCGATCTGGACTAAGGATTCGAGCAATGCGGGGAGGTCGGTACCTATGTCCAAACCGTAACAGCCAGTGTCTTGAGCGGTGATCAGGATCTCCTTGCGCCCGGACCTTACCGCTTCCTGCGCCTGAAGGAGCAGCTCACCGGGCGCATGGCTGCTCAATGACCCCCGGGCCGGTTTGGTGATGCAGTAAGTGCATGAGCCCAGGCACCCATGGGCAATGGGGATTATGGAGGCGGTCCCGGCCATGGCAGGCGGTTCGCGCGCCGATTCCAGGCTGCCGATCAATCCTTCGATGAGCTCTTCGAAGCGGTCATAGTGCGCTGGAGGGATTATCAGCGCTTCCGGGAACCCCTCCGCGATCTCCCCCGCCTGCACGGAAGCCATGCACCCCGTCACGATCAACGTTTTTCCCAGGCTGTCCAGCTGCCTTAAGCGCCTGCGTATCTTCAGCTCGGTCGCCTGGATCACGGTGCAGGTGTTGATTACCACTGCGTCCGCTTCCTCCGCCGACCGCACCACCTCGTGGCCCATCAGGGCTAGCTTGCGCTCCATGCCGAACCCCTCGCCCTGGTTCATGGTGCAGCCATAGGTTTCCACGCACACCTTCACGCCACTCCAAATGAGGAACCCTATAATAATTGTTCAGCTCGGGACAATAAAGAAGAGATGGAAACGACGTCACCAACCATGAGTTCGACGGCCAGCCTCGGCCATCATGCATGGACGCCAGGGGAATTAGCGAATGCTCATCGAGACATCGGAGTTGAAGAATATGGCAGTGAGGGGGATCTCGAGAGAAAGAGTGGCCTGATCAGGGAGAAGGAACCCACCACTACCGACCTGATTACGTGTTGGCTCAGGAACGTCATGAACTCCCTAACTGGACTGGACATCATGCGCGGCAACTTGATAAAGGACGTCAAGGTGGGTGATAGGATCGTCAGCATATGGGCGAATCTTCCAGAGAATCAAATCTACGCAGCGAACATTAAGGAAGAGGTGGACGAGCACATCAGCACCCTCTGGGACATGAATGAAGGTCGAAATCAATTTCAATGAATGCCCAAGGAAGTTAGAAGGAAATGCTTCAGGGGCAAGCAAGCGTATATCATATCCTCGCCTCATCTCTGAGAGCGAATGGAAGGGACGGCGGAATCGGAAAGAAAAGTGCACTTGGAGAAATACGACAAACGTTTGTCAAGGGTGTTCTTCTTCCTGATGGTCGTGGCAATCGTCCTGATTGTCATCATCACTTACCTGAACCAAGATCTTGAGCTCGCTGAAATAGCTGCCATCAATCTGCTGAATATGGCATTCGTGATCACGGGCATAGTCACCTGGGTCAAAAGAGGTGACATGGGAATAATCACGGGCAAGAAGATCTTCATAGGGATGTGGTTGCTCTCCTTGGCATTCGCAGTAATATTCACGGCCGTTGGCTACTCGTCCGGCGGCTTCGCTGTGGACTTAGGAATTCCTCCGTCTTATTCGCTCCACATAGAGATCGTTTGGGCCAGTGATAGTATCGCCAACGTCCTCTTGGCATTCGTGGAGTCGGTCTTCATCGCCATGATGTTCCAGCTCGTCATCATCTCTGTAGGCTTCGGCTTCATCTGGTTCTCAGGGTGGTTGGTCAGGACATTCTTGCCCTCAACCCTGCGCAAATTGAACCGGGCTACCTTCACAAAGAGCGACCCCCCGACCACGTTGATCCTGTTGTGGCTAATGGCCATCCCTCGGGCATTGGAGCCTTCTTCATTGGCGGTAGAGATAGGGGAGAGGCCCCGAACCTACTCTTGGAACAGATTCTTCTGGATCGTCTCCTGGGAGCTATTCATAGGCACGATCCTGGCCATCTACATAAGCTTCAACCCTGTTTTGTTGGATCTTCTTAGCATCACTGGTCTCCTGAGCACATTGGGACTGTTCTCGGTGATCATCCCGGTCATCGTGATACCGTTGTTCGTCATCGTGGCGATCCGGGCCAGGATTCCTGGGCCAAGGGCGGATTTCCTACTCTATCATGGTATCAGGTCAAGGATCCTCCAGACCTTCGTTGCTTTGGGAACGATCTTTCTTCTGATCCGTTTGGCTTTGACCAAGTACGATCCCATCATGATCCTCCAATCGTTCCTGAGCTACTATGTGATCCTGGGGATATTCTGCCTCTACTTCACCTTCGTTTACCTGAACTTCTTCGAGCATGATCTAGCGATCAGGGTCGTGGAGGACTTTGAGGCGAAGTGAGTACGTCGACACTGGTCGATCAAGTCATTTGCTTAGGAGTAACAATTCCATCAGGAACAGACGTTGAGTCCCCAGACCGTCCTTCATCGATGAGCTTCCCTTTTTCGATCGCCCATTCGCCCCTATGGAGGAAGTATTCTAGCGTGTACCAAATCGCTTTCAATATTGCCGGAATGAGTATCAGCACGAGAATGAAATTGGAGAATATGCTAAGGTAGTGGCCGATGTACGCTTCGATTTCGGGGCTTACGATCGCATCCACGAATGCATGGTAGAAACCACCCCAGAACATGTTGTACCATAATGCGACGAAAGCGACCGCAATCAGTCCAAAGACCCACCTCGAGATAGAGCCCCGCGGGTAGGACCCCCGGAAGAACTGCAAGACGATCACCGGAAGGCTGAAAGCCAAGAGGACCGTGAAAAGCCCTAGCAACGCAGGCAAAGCCGCATTGAGCGTGGAATTGTTGAAGGTCTTCAAGGCAGCGATCGCGATCACCAAAATGATGGTGGGCCATATGATGTACTTTCTGATGTTCTTCTTGCTCTCCTTGGTGCCCTTGACGAATTTGGCATAGCGGAGGCGGAAGTCCGTGAGCGGACTGGGCTTATCTTCCTGAGGCAAGGGTTTGACCTTCCTCCCGATGCTCTTCGCCCATGCTCTTCGGTTGTCCATAAGCTCTGCCAGTACTCCCACGAATCCTACGGAGGCGTAGAACAGCAGGGCGAACAGAATGGGGTCAAGGTCGACGACGGCCCCCGAGTTCAAGAATGCGCTCTCCAGCCCGCCGTTCAAGAAGGCCGCCTGTAACATTATTAGAATGACAGCGACGACTAATACGCCAATCAGGACGCGAGCGAACGTGCCCTTGGGGTAGAAGCCCCGGAAGAAGGATAGGATGACGATGATGATACCGAAGAGGATGACCGCATCCAGGACCTGATTGAAGGCGCTCGCCAGGCCCGAGCTGTTCTGGAAGTTCGCGTCGCCAATTGTCCCTGAGAGTAAGGTCAGGACGACCGCTGGCACGATCAAGAAAAGGATGTAGGCGCGGAGCGCGAGCTTTGTCCCATCACCGATCTTCCCTATGCGGGGATTGAAATCGAGGAACCAACCCTCCAGGTTCAATGGCCTGGTCTTGACAGGTAAGTCCAGGCTCAGCCTCCAGGTGTTTCGCTCATCTACCATCTCTCCCAACGTGCCAAGTGCCACGAACGCCGGAACGATCAGAAGGAGGGTGACGAACAATTCATAATTGAAGTGCACCCCCAGATCGATGAGCCCTTGTTTCAGGTTCGACGTCATCAATACTTCAAAAATGAAGAGGACAAGAAAAGCGGCAAAGGCCAGTCCCATGGTCATGCGGCCGAAGGATCCCTTTTTATATAGTCCATAGAGCCAGGCAATGACAAGCAACGGGGTGCCCATGAGAAGAATTGCGTCGGCGGCATTCGTAAGACCGACCCTGAGCGCATGGGCCTGGGTCGGCATGGTCATGAAAACGCCCACCAGCGGAGGGACGATGAGTATCAGAAGAACAGGCAGAACGATGAAGATGAATAGCGTAATTCTTACCTGCCGGTTAGCCTCGGGGACGGCACCCAACCTTAGGCTGTACTCCATAGAGCGATCGTAGGGCTTGGCCTCAGGCTCCGGCAACTTCTCTCCGATGGACATCAGCCATTGCCTGCGGTTCCATGGGTATTCGGTCACGAACGCGACTTCTATCAATAGAATGAGATAAAGTGAAACGATGAACAACCGGGACAGATCCAGCTGATAGTCGATCTGCTGGAGAATGTCTGGAAGCCTGCTAGAAAAGAGAAGGATGGCGGAATACAGGAGGAAGAGACCCGCTTCGATCATGGAAAAGACGAGCCGCGAGTAACTTCCTTTGGGGTAGAAGCCCCTCATGAATCCAAATGGCACCACAAGGATGCCGAAGATGAGGCAGGTGACCATCAATTCGTTGAGGAGCCCGCGCAAAGCATCGTTGGTGTGTGGCAGAATTGAGTTGGGATTGATCAGGATGAATTGAATGATAGTTACCGGGATAACGACAAGAAAAATGATTGGTAGCAGGGCGTGTTTCAGACCTTCCCTTGCGTTGCCGTATTTGAGTAGGAAGTCTTCCGTGGCATCACCCCTCGACGATGCATTGCTTTACCAAAAGAATGAAGTAATGATTCAAATGACCCTCCCCGCTCTTCCTTTTCCCCTTACTGTAGTATTATTGGCTCGATGCCCCATTTAGTCTTGCACGGCAGAGGCGATGCCGAGTTTTATATTGATAATAATAAGATAATAAATACTTTTGTATTGATGAAATTCTCCAACCTCTGCTTACCTCGGTCAATGGAGTCCAATTGTAAGCGCACGTCAGAATCATCTGATATCTTGGTCGAAGCAACAGTCCACCGGCCAGAAATGATTGGACCGGAGTTGCATTGAGCAACCCATTCAAGACAGAGCGATAAGCTGCCCCTTGCCAAAGAAATTAATAATCAAGATGGGCTAGCGACTTTGACTTTTCTTCAAAAGAGTCTATTAAATTGAAGAGAGCCAATTAGCTTAGGGTCGGTTGAGCTATCATCGGCTCTGAGTTGGGGGGGGGAGGGCGTGAGAATAGTAAGGGGAGGAGAGGTTCCTATGCCAATGATGAGCATTAGGCTCAAAGGCCATGTTCGGAGAAGGTGTTTGAATGCGAGGGCCGTTTCCCTGTTCGCTTCTGCCATATTGCTGATTCCATCATTTCTGATGATTACTTTTGGGGGAGTGCCAAACGCTCTGGCGTATGATTCGCAGCAGAGTCCTAACAATAATCAAGAGAGCATCGTCTCATCGGCTGTGAACTACATAGATCAGGGCTTCAAGCTGCAGATCTTCTACAATAATGGGAGTCCAGGTAGAGAGGCCGCGGCCCAGATACTAAAACAGGATCTTGAGAGCCTGAACCCCGGGAAGATATTGATTACTGTCACCGGGATTGATTGGACGCAATATAGCCAATTGCAATCCAATAGGCAGCTGCCAGTTTCATACAATGGTTGGATGCCCGACTTTGCTGACCCACAGGATTATGTGCAACCGTTCTACCACTCTGGTGGAGTGCTAGCTTCCTGCATAGGATACTCCAATGTCACCCTGGATGCGATGATCGATGCAGCGGCCATAGAGTTGGATTCGACCCTGCGCGCACAGGAGTACGAAGAGATCATAATGGAAATGCACAACGAGGCTCCATATATCTGGACCTCCCAACCGAACAGCTTCTTCGCCGGAAGGAGCTGGCTGAACGGGTACTACTTCAACCCGATGTACGCCAACCTGTATTACTACGCATTGGAAAAGAACGCCTCCTATCCAGGCTTGAAGAATCCAGACACCTTCTTCTATGGTGGGGTCGCTGGCAATAACCCCCAGTACCTCGACCCGGCCCGTGATTATGAAACCGCGGGATTTGAGGTCCTGCAGAATGTCTTCGAGAACCTGATCTGGTACGATGGCTCGAGCGCGACCGATCTGGTCCCGATGCTCTCCTTGAACGTCCCGACCCTGGCAGACAAGAACCTGTCCGCGGATGGTCTGCAATACACATATCACATACGCCCCGGCGTCAATTTCCACAGCAACGACACCCTGACTGCGAATGATGTAGCGTTCAGCCTAGAGAGGGCACTGCGCCTGAATGATCCAAATTCGCCTGTATGGATGCTCGGCGAGCTCATGATCCCGGACTACTACTCATACCCAGCAGGGACATTCGATGCGGGCACTGGTGCGCTGATAGGCGGTGTGAACAACGACGCTGCCATTAAGAACGCAATTTGGGTCAAGGACACATACACCATCCAGATCAATCTGACAAATCCGGCTCCATACTTCAACGCGGCCATGGCGTACACGGTGGGGTCCATCGTCTCTGAGAACAACACCATAGAGCACGGTGGCCTGACCAAGGCTGGGTACGACTGGGTAAACACCAACCCGATCGGGACCGGCCCCTATGCGTTCACTGGATTCAATGTCGGTCAGAATGTCACGCTCCAGCGTTGGGACGGATATTGGCGGACACCCGCCAAGATCAAGAATGTCGTCCTGCAGCAGATCGCCGATCCCGCTTCCAGGATCCTGCAGCTGAAGAACGGGGACATCGATGCCGCGGCCATTCAAAACACTTCACAGGCAGAGAGCGTCCAAAACGTGGCCGGAATCACCGTGGTGTCGGGGTTCCCGACCTTCATCATGAACTACATTCTCCTCAACCAGAACATCAACATGACGGGACTCGACCCGAGCCTGAATACAATACCCTCGGACTTCTTCCGGGACAGGGATGTCAGGCAGGCATTCGCGCACGCCTTCGATTGTCCAACCTTCATCCAGACCTACTTGAACAACAACGCCGTCCAGCCCAACGGGGCGATTCCGAAGGGCATGTTCGGGTATAGCGCGGATGTCCCGGTCTACGACTTCAATCTGACCCTGTCGAGGGAGCTGCTAGGAAGCCAAAGTGACTATGCTTACACCACGAGCGGCAGCCCCGCGGTCGCGACGATCACGGGTTACAGCGGCGCTGGCGGAGCGATCACCATTCCATCGACATTTGGAGGGTATCCCACCGTGGCCATCGGGGACTATGCATTCCAATACGCCCCCTTGACTTCCGTGATCATTCCTGCTGGGGTCACATCCATCGGAAACCATTCGTTCTCTTGGTGCACAGCCCTGGCCTCTGTGACGATTCCCGACACTGTCACCACCATCGGTGACCAGGCGTTCTTTTCCTGCACCTCTCTGACCTCCATGATCATCCCGAATAGCGTCACTTCCATTGGGTCCTACACGTTCGGTAGCTGCGATTACCTGACCTCGGTGAGCATGGGAAACAACCTCACCACCATCGGATATGGGGCGTTCCAGCACTGCATCTCTCTGGCATCAGTGATCATTCCGAACAGCGTTACCACATTGGCAAGTACGGCGTTCTCCTGGTGCAACTCCCTGGCCTCATTGACCATAGGGAACAATGTCCCCATCATAGAGGCACAGGTGTTCCAGCATTGCACCTCCCTGACCTCAGTGACCATTCCGAGCAAGGTGACCGCCATCGGAACCCTGGCGTTCGAATCCTGCTCCGTCCTGAATTCTGTGACGATCCCAACCGGCGTCACAAGCATCGATTATGCGGCGTTCTCCTCATGCGCCCTCAGCTCTGTGACCATCCCCGGCAGCGTCTGGAGCATCGGGGAGTGGGCGTTCGCCAGCAACCCCCTGAGTTCGATAACGTTCTCGGGACTGATTGCGCCAACCTCGGTTGCCGTGAATTGGATCCAAGACACGGATGCAGGAATAAGAGGCCATGCCTACGCCGCCTCGAACTTCCCCGCTCCAGGGGGCGTTTGGAATGGATTGACGATGGGGGCGGTCATCAATGCAGTACCTGTCGCTCCCGGCACCCCTACTGACCTCACTGCCATCCCGGGCAACAATCAGGTGTTCTTGACTTGGACCGCACCGGGCAGCGATGGCGGCAGCGCCATCACCAACTACAATGTCTACCGTTCCGCCACCGAGACCGGAACCTACTCCCTGCTCACCTCGCCCGTTGGCCTGAACTACACCGATACTTCTACCCTCAACGGCCTGACCTATTGGTACAAGGTCAGCGCCGTGAATGCCATCGGAGAAGGCGGCCATGCTGGACCCGTCCCCGCCACTCCTGCCCCTGCGACAGCGCCAACCGCCCCTCGGAACCTGGCGGCAGTAGGAAGTGCCGGCAGTGTGGCTCTGACCTGGCAGGCACCGGCAAGCACCGGAGGTTTGCCCCTGACCGGGTATAAGGTCTTCCACGGCACGACCGCTCATCCGAGCAGCACCTTCGTGGCCGTCTGGCCGGCGAACACGAGCGCCACGATCAGCGGACTCGAGACCGGCACTGTGTATTACTTCAATATGGTCGCGGTGAACATTGAGGGCAACAGCAGCGCCTCACCCGACATCGTGATCCTCATACCGGCCCCAGGTCAATCCGTACCGTCGGTAAGCTCGACCTCGACCGTGTCCGACTTCGCCTTCAACGCCAGCAAGAACGAGCTGACGTTCACCGTGAGCGGCGCCCCCGGCACCACAGGCAAGACCAGAGTCTTCGTGCCGTCTGGCCTGGTCGGCGACCCGGCCAAGATGACGGTGAAGATCGATGGCAACACCGTGCACCATGAGCTTACGCCCGTCGACGGAGGATGGGCGTTGGACGTCACCTATCAGCACAGCTCTCACTCACTCGTCATTGATTTCGGAGCGCTGCCTGACGGGCAGTTGGATTCCATCCTGCTCATCGCCGTTAGCGTAGTGGCGGTCGTCATTGTAGGGGGAGTGTCCCTGCTCGTGTTCAGGCCAAAGAAGAAGAAAGGCTGAACAATCTGGAAAGAACCTTTTCTGGGGGCCTTGTGCCCCTTTATTTCGTTTTTCAAGTGATAAATGGCCCCGCGCTCCATGCCGCAGGTCGACCAAATGCGACAATCATGAGAATCCACCATTCAGGGGGGGGTTCCTGGCCAACAATTGCTAAGTCTCGGCTCTTCACTTTTCAGAGGATCGATTCCCCTCTGATTGACCGAAAACACGAGATAATTGGCTATAATTGAAGCGCGAAGGGGGGTCCGTCTCACTTCGCTGGGTCATTTAGCCTTCTATACTCAACGACTTAAATAACTGCGCATAATCGACGCAGAACATCGCTGGAGTCGGTCCATCGGGCGAATCGATGGATGACCGCCATCTTCAGCTCATCCAGATCACTGAAGTAATGATTGTGCGTACCTTCCTTGCGGGTCAATTTCCACACCCGCTCGATCGGATTGAGCTCTGGACTGTACGGAGGAAGGTATGCCAGCTCGATCTCCGGATAGGGGCGTTTCCATTGATCCAGCATGTTGGCATGATGATACCGAGCATTGTCCAGGACGAACACGATGTTCCTACTGGCCCAGTACCAGCTCAGCTGGTACAGGAAATCCGAGAAGGTCTCGGCGTTGAACATGGTCGGGCATATCATGAAGGCGAATCGGCCGTCCCGGGGCCGGACGGCCCCGAAGAAACCGATCGATTTTCGAGTGGGATGGAAGAACATCTGGGGTTGTTTGTCCTCCGGTGGAATCCACATCCGGCAGCTGCTGCCATGCAGATGGAAAAGGACCTCGTCCAGGAACCAGACGTCCAGGTCAGGGTCGTTCATCATCCGCATGGTTCTTTTTGAACGCATCCTTGAGTTCCAGATCTCCCCCGGCCATCATCGGCCGGGGCTTCCGGTAATGGAAGCCCAGATCGTTCATCAGTCGCTGTGCCTGCCTGACACCGAGATCCTTCCCCAGTCGGACCTTGATGAACCGCGACAGGCACTTGCCATCCCAAAGTTGACAATCCAGATCCACTTCCTTTGGTGTGCCCCTCAACGCAGTATTTATGACCGCCAGATCCTCGTCGGTCAGCACCTTAGGCCGACCTGGGCGGTCCAGATCATAGACACCCTGCAGACCCTTCTCCTCGAATCGGTTGACCCAGGTTTGGACCGAGCGGACAGAATCGCCCAGGAGGTCGCTGACCTCCTGACATGTGTTTCCTTTGGCTACCAACAGCAGAGCATGCAATCGATGGTCGTATCGGGCATCCTTGTTTCGTTTGATCTCATCCTGTAATGCCATGACGATCAAGGGGGCGTCGGCGATCTGGAGTCGTTGCATCCGTTTTCACCGGATGAGATATGTATTAGCAACTATTTATGTCGTTGCGTATAGTTTCTTTCAATGGTTTATTACTTCTTGCCCTTCGATCCTTTTTTCTGGTTTGATTTGTTGTCCGCGCTTGTAATGTTGGATGGAGTTCTCGAACTCTTATGATCTGACCGATTGTTGTTCACGGGTGGGTCATTTGCTCCCTTTTTTTTCTTATTCATTGTGCTCATAGTTATCCGTGAAGGATGGTGATACCAGGATGTTAAAGTTAATGAGACTATTCTAAAAAGCGTATGCTGTTCAATACATTCATTGACAGAGCTTTTGCAGATTTAAGATCTCTTCTTGAATGAAGCAGCCAGATCCAAGACGACGAATCGTTTCAGCGATTCGCACATGGCGCCGATGGAATCGACGCCCTTGAAGATGTGCTGGAACATGCGACCGCGGGCAATGCCTTTTAGGATGGTGTAGGCCAGGA
>Ga0315279_10002525_pt1 | contig 27231 bp, 17 predicted proteins | sample YL17G06_20_MG_FD_203694 | JGI IMG/M metagenome (GOLD analysis project Ga0315279, IMG submission 203694) | Sediment microbial communities from Yellowstone Lake, YNP, Wyoming, USA - YL17G06_20 | ecosystem: Environmental > Aquatic > Freshwater > Lake > Sediment | place: USA: Wyoming | collected... | reverse complement strand
GTCTCTAGCAGATCGTCCAGCAGACGCTCTTGCACGGCAGTGCTCTCGTTCTGCAGCGTCCACAGAATCAGCGGCCCGTCGCGCAAGGCCAGCGTAGGCATGGCCACAGGCGGCACGACCTCGCGCAGGATGCGCACCGCTTCGACCTCCATGCGCGCTCCCAGGAGCGTACCTTCGACGGGAACGTCGCGTCTCTCGGGAAAGAGGTAGAGCTCCTCGTCACGAAAACACAACTGGCTGCGCGAATCCAGCGTTGCGTGCGGAAGGCTGCCATACCGGATAGCAGCGTAGCCCACGTTGAGCACATAGTAGCGCACCGAGCTATGTCTGTCTGGTGGCATGGACGAAGCGTCGGTGCCAATCACGCGGTAGTCGGAAGGCAGGGCGGGCGCAGAGGCGCTGTCACACAGCGACCCGCGTGGAGTCGCGACCAACCAGGGGATGCGACGCCGCTGCGAGAGCTGCGCATCCAGCTTCTGACGCAGAGCATCCGGGTCGACGCTGCGCAGGAGCGCCTGGGCCAGCGCGATGAACTGCTCCTGCTCTGGCGTGAGGTCGGCGATCCTCTGGACCATGCCGTACATCTGCTGGCTGATGTGCCCGAGTTTCAGAGGCAACGCTGCACCCCTCTAGCGCAAAATGCGCTCGTCGCCGAGGCGCTTGGTGATGTGTTTGTCGTCCAGGTGTTCCAGCAGCGCCTGCGCGTACTTGCGACTGGTGTTGAACATGTCGCGCACCTGCGCCAGTGTGATGCGCCCCTCGCGCTGGAGGTGGGCAATGATACCCTGGGTCATTTTCTGATACGCCTCGGCGGCAAAGAGCACGGTGTCACTGACCTTGATCACTTTGCCCTGCTCAATCATTGCAGCCAGTACGTCCGCCCCAACCAGGGCCTCACATGCGGCGACTGCAGGCGGCGCGTAGGGATCGCGCTGGAAGGCGTGCCACAGCTCGGCAACGCGCCGCTCCTGTTCCGCATTCAGTGTCACGCGGTGACTGGTCAGGGCCAGGGTCGTCTCGCTCTCCGACAACACGCCTTGCGCAGCGGCCTTGGTGACGGCTTCATTGAAGGCCCGCGGGGGAAGGCGCAGGCGGCTTTTCAGCTCCTCACGCGGCATGCCGGCGCGCAGTGGGAAGCGCTGGTGATACTCATCCAGGTGTGCGCCCATCTTGTCCCACAGAGACTCCCAACTGGCCAACGACATCACATAGCAGGTGCTGCCCGCAACGGTCTCGAGTTGCGCGCTCGTCCCAGGATCGAGGGCAACCACCTGTCCGTCCCGCAGTAGCGACTGCAGCGCCTGCTCGGCCTGTGACGCGCCCAGCGAACTGCCGGCGACCAGCGCCGCAGCCTCGCGCGGCTGTTCGCGTGCCAGCTCCTGCAGCAGCACTTCTTCCGGGGTGCCGCGTGCCAATTGCTCCAGCCGCTGCATGACCTCGGGATCAAACCGGCGATGACGCCGCTGCGGAAAGGGATCGACGATGCTGCCCCCGCCTAGGGTGAGGCTGGGCGAGATCTGCCGAATGATGAAGCGGTCCCCCTTGACGACCGCAATCGGATCGGAAAGGAGGAGCTGCACCCAGCTCTCTTCGCCAGGCTCGACCTGCTTGCGATCCAGAATTCGAACCTTCGCCGGGGACTGGGTGGCCGAAGTGAAAAAGTCAACCGCGGTGTTGTGGGTCAGCGCTCGAGGGGCATTCTTCAGCAGGCGCAAGCGCACATCGAGCTGCGTGGTCGGGCGCAACCAGCCGGGCGTCGTGACGACGTCGCCCCGTTTCAGTTGCTCAGTGCTGACCCCAGTCAGGTTGACTGCCACGCGACTGGGCGGCACTGCCAGTTCGAGCTTGGCTTTGTGCGTCTGGAGGCCACGGATGCGAGCCTTGAGCCCGCCCGGTTGGACCTCGACATCCTGGCCGACATGGATGCGGCCGTCGATCAACGTCCCCGTTACCACCGTGCCAAAACCAGCGATGCTGAACACGCGGTCGACGGGCAGCCGGGGGCGCCCGGTCTCATGCCGAGCGGGGGGATTCTGCAATAGCCGGTCGAGCTCTCCCAGCAGCACGGGCAACCCCTGCCCTGTGCGCGCCGAAACCGGCACAATCCTGGCATTCTGCAGCACCGAACCGGCCAGTTGCTCGCGCACTTCTTCCTGAACCAGATCCAACCATTCAGGGTCCTGCACTAGATCGCTCTTGGTCAGGGCCACGACGCCATCCGGCACCTGAAGAAGGTCCAAGATGGCCAGGTGTTCGCGGGTCTGCGGCATCACCCCTTCGTCGGCGGCCACGACAAACAGCGCCAGGTCAATGCCACCTACGCCCGCCAGCATGTTCTTGATAAAATCCTCGTGACCGGGGACATCGACGATGCTGGCCTCGAGTCCGCTGGGCAGCTTGAGCCAGGCAAAACCGAGATCGATCGTCATCTCCCGTTCTTTCTCTTCTTTGAGACGATCCGGATCGATTCCGGTTAGCGCGTAAACGAGGGTGGACTTGCCATGGTCTACGTGCCCTGCCGTGCCGATGACGCGCATCAGCCTGCCCTACGCCGCTGCAGATCGCCGAACACCTTGGCCTGTTGCTGCACGAATGCCGCCCAGGTTTGCCACAGTTCGTCTACGTGTTGCGCGATCTTCTGCTGATTCTCCTGCTGTTGTCCCTGGATCTTCTCTATCGCCTCCGCTGTCTTGCGCTGCTGCGTCTCCACTAGCTCAAGCCGCGCGGATTGCTCCTCGTCTACCTTGACCTGGTTGTCCTGCCACTCACGCATCTCGGCACGCTGTCTTTCGGCGGCCAGTCGCTGCAGTTCCGTCAGCTCGCTTCCTTGCTGACGCATCTGCCTCTCCAATTCATGCAGGTCGTAGAGCGTCTTGCGGCTGCGCTCGAATTGGGCGGTGAACTCCTCCATCTGCTTCGTCCAGCGATTGAGGGGCGACTGAAGCGCCTTGATCTCCTTACCCATTTGCTCCAGGACGCGCGCCTGGTCTTGCAGCTTGATCTGGAAGGGCTCCAGGTCGGATGGCCATTTCTTGCCCGCGTCTTGGATGGAGGTCTGAAGCTGTTCGAGCCGGGCGTCCACGCGCGGGCCGAAAGCGTCAAAGGCTGCTTTGAGAGAGATGAACTGGTTGCTCAATTCGTCGTGTTTGAGCCTGCTGCTGGCCAGTCCGTCCCTTTGCGTTTGCCCGTCCTGGGAGAGTTGGTCGATTCGCTCATCCTGAGCGGCGAGTCGCTTGACGAGCTCAGAGAGCTGCGCGGTGACCTTGATCAGCTCCGCCTGGAGCCTGCCGTCCTGGTCATGTAAGAGGGCCACGCTGCTGTCAAAGGAGCCAAGCCCTTCCACACGCTCCTGCAGTTGGCGGACAAGTCTGGCCACCGTCTCGCTTTCCTGTTTGTCGGCGCGCAAGCGCTGGCCCTGGCGCGTCTCTTGTTCGGCCGCGTGTTTGGTCAACAGACTCGCAAACTCGGTGCGAACACTCTGGATGGTGCCCTCGAACTGCGTCAGTCTGGACAGCTGGGCTTCCATGCGAGTCAACACCGTCTGGATGTCCTGCAACTGGCGCGCCTGCTCGGTCAACTGTGCCTTTTGCGCATCGATCTGGCTTTGCAGCGACATCAGCAACGCCTTGTCTTTGCGGTGCTCCTCGTCAAGCCAGGTGAGCAATTGAGTTGCTTGGCTCGGGTCCAACAGCTCCTCCTCCCCGGTCCTTGCGGCCCGGGTTCCGTTCTGGGTACCAATGGGTGAATGGCGCAATTATACTCTCAATAAGCATTTTGCACAATCCTTTTTCGCAGCTATAATGCCGGCTCGTACGGAGAGGTCGCATAGTTTGGTCTAGTGCGCACGACTGGAGATCGTGTAGGCGATGAGCCTCGCGGGTTCAAATCCCGCCCTCTCCGCCTCTTGTTATGGCAGGTGGCTGCAAGACCTTCCCGAAAGGCGGCACCGCGATACCTGCTTTCGGGAAGGCTGTTCCAACGGCATTTGACAAAGGTGCGGTGGTCGGGTAAGATTGCTTTGGTCGTGCTAGACGGGGAGCTAGCGGTGCCCTGTACCCGCAATCCGCTATAGCGGGGTTGAATTCCCCCTCGAGGTGCCGCATATCAGGACTGCTGCGCTCAAGCGGCGTTGAAGGTCGGGTCCTACGCGGCGGAGACCTGCGAACCCCGCCAGGTCCGGAAGGAAGCAACGGTAAGCAGCCCCCTCTGGGTGCCGTAGGGTCACCTGACCGGAGCAGGCTGGTCGGAGCAAGCTGGTATGGGGTCATCGACAGGGGGTGCACGACCGTCGCTTGCATCGAGGGTGGGTGTGGTTCCCGCCCTCTTTTTCGTTAGTGGGGCGAAATGTCACATGGACGAGTCGTTGTCATAGGCGGAGGCGCCGCGGGCATGATGGCCGCGGGCCGCGCAGCCGAGTGCGGCGCGAGCGTGCTGCTGCTGGAAAAGACGCCGCGCCTAGGGAACAAACTGCGTCTGACCGGCAAGGGGCGCTGCAACATCACCAACGAAACCGAACTCGGCGAGTTTGTGGCGCATTTTCGTGCAACAGGGCCCTTCCTGTACAGCGCCTTTTCCCGCTTCTTCGTCCAGGATTTGGTGGCATTCTTCAACCAACGCGGCGTACCGACCACGGTAGAGCGAGGTGGACGAGTCTTCCCGGTCTCCAACGATGCACACCAGGTGGTGGCGGCTCTGGAAGGCTACCTGACGCTGAATGGAGTGGAGGTGCGCCTCAAGAGCCCTGTGGAGCGCTTGCTGGTTGAGGAGCGGCACATCTGCGGCGTTCAAGTGAAAGGACGTGCCATCCCCGCCGCCGCGGTCATTCTTGCCACCGGCGGGGCCTCCTATCCGCGCACCGGCTCCAGCGGCGACGGCTACCGGCTCGCAGCAGAGTCTGGGCATTACATCGTACCCATCCGTCCAGCACTCGTACCTTTGGTGGTGGGGGAGCGCTGGGTGAGCGCTTTGCAGGGCCTGAGCCTGCGCAACGTAGTGGCCACACTGCTGCTTGACGATGAGCCCATTGCGCACGAATTTGGCGAGATGCTGTTCACGCATTTTGGCGTCTCGGGGCCCATCGTCCTGACACTCAGCAAAAGGGCCGTGGACGCCTTGCCCAAGGGCCGCGTGACCCTCTCCATCAACTTGAAGCCGGCCTTGACCGCTGAAGAGATGGACCGGCGGCTGCAAGGAGACCTGGAAGAACGCGGGCGACAGCAACTGCGCAATGTGCTGGCCGGCCTCTTGCCTGGCAAGATGGTGAACGTATTCGTGGCGCTGCTCGGCATTCCGTCCGACAAGCCCGGGCATCAGATCAGCGCCCGCGAGCGCAGACGCCTGGCCACCCTCTTGCAGGACCTGCGTATGGCAGTAACGGGCGCGCGCCCGATCGATGAGGCCATTGTGACGGCCGGGGGCGTCGAGACGGCGGAGATCGATCCACGCAGCATGGCTTCGCGGCTGATCGAGGGGCTCTATTTCTGCGGAGAGGTGATTGACGTAGACGCGGACACTGGTGGTTACAATCTGCAGGCGGCCTTTTCCACGGCCTACCTGGCCGGCGAATCCGCCGCTCGGGCAGTGGGCCAGGTAGCGGATCGCGTGTCTGCCTGAGACATTCTGGGAGAGTGGCCAAGCTTGGCTGAAAAGGAACACACCCTGCTCCAAGAACGAAGCGAGTCGTTGCCAGGGCCTGTGGAGGCACAGCCGCTGCAGAATCGGGCTGCGGCTTGGCAAACAGGACTGCCTGCCGGGTTCCTCACCCTGCTGTTGACCCTGGCCGCACTGATGGCGCTGGTAATGGGGTACCTCTGCTCCGGCGTGCAGGTGACTCTCCAAGTGAACGGCAGCGAGTGGCACACCAAGACCCACCAGCGCACCGTCGGCGCGTTCCTGCGTGAGGTTGGCCTGGACCTGCAGCCACAGGACATTGTGGTGCCACCTCTCGAAACGCCGCTCGAGCAACGGCAGGCCGTGGTTGTGCAGAGGGCGCTGCCGGTGTTGCTGGAAGCCGATGGCCAGGTTGTGGAGCGGCGGACGCATAGCCAGCGTGTGTCCGATCTCTTGTGTGAGGCAGGCCTGAGCCCCAAACCCTATGACGTGGTGACGCTGGATGGCAAGCAGGTAAACCCCGACGAACCGTTGCCGCGTGGCTCGTGGACGCCCAATCGTTGGCCGCTTTTCCACAACTATGTGCGTAGTTCGACCAACCTGCCCTCCGCCTGGATCCGCCTCAGGCTGCAGCGCGCAGTGCCACTCTCCATCAACGATGACGGAGCGTATGCCACGATGCACACCGTGGCACGCACAGTAGGTGAGGCGCTGCTCAGTCAGGACATTGTCCTGTACCTGGGTGACCACGTTCAGCCCCTGCTTGGCACATTGCTCACGGCGGGCATGCACGTCGAGATCCACCGGGCCAAACCCGTTAGTCTGCAGGTGGATGGAAAGCTTGTCAAGACCCGCACCCAGGCTAGCAACGTTGCCCAGCTCTTGAGCGAGGCCGGTGTGGTCTTGTCCGGAAGGGACTATGCCGTTCCGAAGCTTGATGCAGAAGTGATCAAGGGCACGTCTGTTCGCGTCGTGCGTGTGGTCGACGATTGGGCGCTGGAGGCCGAGGAGATTCCGTATGAGACGGTCTGGCACGCGGACGACGGTTTGGAGCTGGACCAGCAGCGGACGGACCAGCCCGGCAAGGCAGGTGTGCGCAAGCGCAACGTGCACATTGTGTACGAGGACTCGCAGGAGACCGAGCGCACGGTGGTAGACGAGTGGGTCGAGCGTCAGCCCACCACCCGCGTGGTGTCCTTTGGCACGTACATCACGGTCAGGGAGCTACAGACTTCCAGTGGCGTGGTGCGCTATTGGCGCCGCATACGCATGTTGGCCACTTCCTATCGCGCCTCGGCGGTTGGCAAGAAACCCGACCACCCCGAGTACGGACTCACACGGCTGGGCTGGCAAGCCAGGCGCGGCATTGTGGCCGTCGACCCCCGAGTCATTAACCTACGCAGCAGCGTCTACGTGCCAGGCTATGGCCTCGGCGTCGCGGCGGACACGGGTGGCAAGATCTTAGGACGCTGGATTGATCTGTGCTACGATGAAGAGGACTGGGTGCCCTGGAAGCAATGGGTCGACGTATACGTGCTCGAGCCGGTGCCCCCCGCCGCCGAGATCAACTGGATCGTGCCCAACTACCCTACGGAGGGGCGCTAAGCCAGCGCGATGGGACCAATGGATACCAAGGCCCTCTTGTGCGAACTCGAGCTCCGGCCGCTGAAGCAATTGGGGCAGAACTTTCTCGTGGATCCCCACGTCCTGGAACGCATCCTGGACGCTGCGGAAGTCGGACTCAATGACGCCGTGTTGGAGATTGGTGCGGGGCTGGGCATCCTCACGCAGGCATTGGCGGCTCGCGCCCGCCGCGTGGTGGCGGTCGAGGTGGACCACCGGCTCGTGGACGTCCTACGGGAGCGTCTGGGTACATGCAGCAATGCCGAGATCATCGAGGGTGACATCCTGACCCTGGAAATCACTTCACTGCTCCAAGAGGCCGCCTACAAGGCCGTCGCCAACATCCCCTACTATATCACGTCTGCCGTATTGCGTCATCTGCTGGAGGCCCGCGTACGTCCAACACTATGCGTTCTGATGGTACAGCGCGAGGTGGCACAACGCATCGTGGCCCAACCGGACGAGATGAGCCTGCTGGCCGTCAGTGTACAGTTCTACGGCCGGCCCTCGGTCGTGGCGCGTGTGCCCGCGCACGCCTTTTACCCTGCGCCCAAGGTCGATTCGGCCATCGTGCGCATCGATCCACACCCCACACTCGCCCTGCCGGAACAGGTCGTGTCGGCATTTTTCGACGTGGTGCGCGCGGGATTTGGTCAGCGGCGGAAGCAACTCCACAACGCGCTCGCGCATGGCCTGCATCTACCGGCGGAGCGGGTCGAGCAATGCCTCCTTCGCGCCGGGATTGCGGGGGAGCGCAGGGCGGAGACGCTGGCGGTGGGCGAATGGGTGCAGCTTTATCGCGCATTCGCCACACGTTGAGGCGTGGGCTACCAACGGTGCGAGTCCGTTTTTCGAGTCAGCAGCGGTGTACGTGCCCTGGTCATTGCCCCCAGGGTTTCGCAATGACTACAACGCGATAATCGGGCTTGACAAAGGGCCAGCAACTTACGAGCGTCAGCCGCTCGTCGGACGTCGGTTCGATCCACTGCGCATTTTCGCGCCTGATCTCCTCTGGCATGCCCTTTTCCTTCACCAGCAGCCTTTGAGCCACCGCATAGCGGTACTCCTGCCCCTCCACGGAGAGGTAGACGTCATCGCCAGGCACGAGGTCTACCAGATACCGAAAGACGCGCCCCCGGATGTTGTTATGTGCAGCAATAACCATGTTGCCCGAGTCGCCCGGAAATGCTGAGCCGAGCTGGAACCCGGCTGCATAGTCTGCTACCTGCCAGACGGTTACGGTTTGTCCGTTTTCTTGCTGCATCTTGTAAGCCACTTGCACCACCTCGGCGTCCACGTTGATCTTGGGAATGCGAATGCGATACGGCGCTGTGAATGCGCGTGGACGGGGCGTGGCCGACGGCCCCGCAGGGGGCTCCGGAGTTGGCACCCGGAGGGCCGTGGCAGACGGCGGGGGTGACGGATAAGTGGTGCTCGCTGCTGGTGCGGCGGTGGCCAGGCTAGTGGGTTCTGCAGCCAGCGGACCGGGCCCCTTGCTGTTAGGACCGAGGCGATGCCAGATGACAAACAGACCCGCCAGGACCAGCACGGCCAGCAAGGACCAGGCTGAGACCCGTCTGGCGCGGCCCCCGGCGCGTGACAGGCCCTCGCCTGGATCCGGCTCCGGCGGCGCGTCTTGCGCATGGCTGGCCCGTTGATGGTAGAGACATTCTACGTGGGCGCTGCACTCGCACAGGCGCGCTTTGATGGGCAGCGACGGCTCGGACGGCGGATGCTGCGCCAGACATAGTCCGCCCTGAGCCGCGTGCGTCTGAGAGACGGCGCTACCTTCTTGCTCTTGCAGAAACGGGCAATGCGTCATGGCCACCTCGTCTTGTCGACCTCGTCTTGTCGACGAGACAAGGCTAGACAAGGCCTGCGTCTGCGCTGATCCAATCCGTCACCGCCCAGCGTGCCGCTGCTCGACAAAAACCGCCATGTGATCGAAGAGCTCCCAGTTGGGGAAAGAGCGCACATGGAATGTCTGGACCTTGCTTTGCTGCGGATAAGGATCGTGCACGTCGAAAGTCCCATCCTCGTGATAGCCGACGACGACCCACACGTGCTCGCCCATCACGAGCTGCACGGGCCCCTGCGGAGTATCGACCTGTGTTGTATCCGCCTTCTGGCGCTTGGTCACCCAGACGATAACCGGGTAGCCATCCAGCACAGCTTGGGCGACCTGTGGATAGTTGGTGCCGCTGACTGCCACGGCCCTGAACTTGCTCCCGGCCGGGTCCAGTGCGCACCGGTTGAGCGCCTCGGCCACCGCAGGAGCGTAGACCCCATAGTTGTCCCAGTTGATCGTGCCGTTGGCATGGCGGTTGTACCCGCCTGGATCGCCGCGGAAGCCCAGGTTCGGGTTGGGGTTCCTGGGCGCGCAGTCGATCAACTCCTTCTCACTGGGTGGAGTGCCCAATAACGCGGCCAGCACCATGCGCATGCCTGCAAACTCGCAGGACAGGGGCAATTCCTGCAGGATGACGGGCACAGACAGCACCCGCTCGGCGAGGGGCGTCGCTGTGGGAGAAGCCGTTGGCGTAGCCGTCCATTGAGGGGTCGACGTGCACGTCCGTGACGGCGTTGGCGTGTGAGTGGGAGTCGCTGTGCCCGTCGGCGTTGATGACGGCTTTGCAGTTGGTGTAGAGCTGGGCGTCGGCAAGACCAGTCCCGGTCCTGGGAGTGGTTTGTCGGTTAGCTGGGCGTAGGCCCAGACGGAACCCAGGGAGAGGAGCCCCAGCACAGAGATAGCAATCGCGGTGCCCAGCAGCTTGTTGTGTTGTAGCCATGCACGCATCAGTACGTCTCAATTGTGTAGTCGAGGATTTGGGTATCCAGGCGCGAGGCGGAGATGGCCTCGACCACCTTGGTCAGCAGGCCATGTACGTAAGCCTGGTCGGTGGAGACGCAAGCCAGGCCCAGCACGGCGGTCTGCCAGGCATCCTGCTCGTCCACCTCAGCAATAGACACGTTAAACCCGTTGCGCACGCGGGCCATGACGGACTTGAGTACCTGGCGCTTGTCCTTTAGCGAGTGGCTCCCCGGCAGGCCGAGGTGAATGGTGCAGACCCCGATGATCATGGCCTACCTGGCCGCCAATGCTGCCAGCAGCTTCCCGGGCGTAACCGGCAGCGAGAGCACTCGCGCGCCACAGGCATTGTAGATGGCGTTGACAATTGCTGGCGGAGTGGGGATGGACGTGATTTCCCCGACCCCTTTGGCGCCATAGGGCCCATCAGCCGCGGGATCCTCGACCAAACACACCACGATCTCCGGTTTCTGCGCAGCTGTCGCGATCTTGTACCTGGCGAGATTCGTGGCCTGGGGAATGCCCCGGACCTGCGCGAACTCCTCCAGAAGCGCCAGGCTGAGGCCCATCACCACGCCCCCTTCTACCTGCCCGCTGAGGGCCAGTGGGTTGATAGCGCGTCCCACGTCGTGCGCGGCGACGACGCGCAGCACGCGCACTTCCCCGGTGACGGTATTGACTTCAACCTCGGCAGCCTGCGTGGCGTACCCAAAAGCAAAGTGCGCGTCCCCCTTGACTCCTAGCGGCACCGTCTTTGGTGGGGTGTAAATGACCTCTGCCTGAAGCTCGCGGCCCTCATGCTGCGCAATGCGCGCGGCTTCTCCCAGAGACAGGCTGCGCTGGCCAGCGTGCACGCGCCCGTTCTTAAAGACCAGAGCGGCAGGGGCAACGTCCAGCTCTTCGGCGACGGCGCGCCCCACCGCCTCGCGCACGCGTGTGGCGGCCAGTCGGGCCGCGTTGCCCGTGATGAAGGTCTGGCGCGAGGCGGTGGTCGCTCCGCCGTCGGGTGTCAGCCCCGTGTCGCCCACCAAGACGTCTACCTGCCCGCAATCTACGCCCAGTTCTTCCGCGCCAACCTGCGCCAGCATGCCCACCAGGCCTTGCCCCACTTCGGCGGCGCCCGCGAACACCTTGACGCGCCCGCTCAGCTCCAACTCAACCCTGGCACCGGCCGAGTCCGGCGCGCCACCACCAAGCCCTACGTTCTTGTAAGCGCAGGCCATGCCCCAGGCGCGGTGCGGTGCGGCCCCGTCAGCGCGGTGCGGTGCGGCCCCGTCAGCGCGGTGCGGTGCGGCCCCGTCAGCCCTGGTCTGAACCCCGGCCTTTGCATCTGGGCGCAGGATGCAGGCCTCGGGATCCAATCGCTTCACCTCGCACTCGACTCTGTCGATCGTCTCGAGTAGACCCACGCTCTCGCGCAACACCTGGCCGGTCGATGTGGCCGCGCCCACGCGCAGGGCATTGCGTCGCCGGATCTCGAATGGCGACAGGCCTAGCCTGTGGGCCAGGATGTCCATTTGGCTCTCGATGGCAAAGTTGGACTGCGGCACGCCAAAGCCACGGAATGCCCCTGCCGGCACGTTGTTCGTGTACACCGCATGGCAATCGATCGACACGTTCGGAATGTCGTACGGCCCGGCAGCATGTGTGGCCATGCGCGTCATCACGGCTTCGCCCAAAGAGGCGTACGCGCCCGTGTCGCCCAGGATCTCCGCCCGCAACGCCACCAGCCGGCCGTCGCGCTGGGCGCCAGTCTTGAGGCGAATGCGCGCGGCGTGGCGCTTGGGATGTGCCAACAGTGACTCTTCGCGGGTGTACACCAGTTTGACTGGCCGGCGCGTGAGCCACGCCGCCAGCGCCACATGGATCTGCACCGAGATGTCCTCTTTGCCGCCAAATGCGCCGCCCACCTGCGTTTGGACCACGCGCACCTTTTCCTGGGGCAGTCCCAGCGACTGGGCGATCTGCTGGCGGTCGGCAAACGGGATCTGCGATCCAACGTAGACTACCAGGTCGCCGTCTTCATCCAGACGTGCCAGCCCGGCCTCGGGTTCCAAAAAGGCGTGGTCGGCGCTGGGGGTGCGGTACTCCCGTTCGATGATCACGTCTGCGGCCGCCATGGCCGCCTCTACGTCGCCTTTGTCCACGGCGATGTGCTTGAGCACGTTGCCGCCTGCGTGCACGCGCGGCGCATCGGGTGCCAGCGCGGCCTCGGGTGAATCGACTACCGGCAGTGGGTCATAGTCCACCTGGATCAATTCACGCGCCTGAGCCGCAACTTGCTCAGATTCGGCCACGACCACGGCGACTGCGTCACCCACGTAGCGCACTTGGTCGTAGGCCAGCACAGGCCAGTCTGGGCGGATTACGCCGTGATTCTTGACACCAGGCACGTCGGCAGCGGTGAGGACGCGCACCACGCCTGGTACGGCGCACGCGGCATCTGTGTGGACTCCGAGCAAGCGTGCGTGAGGGTAGCGGCTGCGCAGCACCTTGGCATACAGCATGCCCGGGAAGGAGAGGTCGGCGGCATACTGCGCGGCGCCTGTGACCTTGGCCAGCGCATCCGGTCTGGGCAGTGCGCGGCCGACCGCGGCCAACGGAGGCTGGACAGCTGGCACTTGGACCGTCATTTCGTTTGCGGCTGCCTCGATGGCGCGCAGGATACGCTCGTAGCCTGTGCAGCGGCACAGATTGTGGCGCAGGGCTTGCACGATTTGGTCGTGCGTCGGATGGGGATCACTCTCCAGGAGGGCGACCGCGGACATGATCATGCCTGGCGTGCAAAAGCCGCACTGGATCGCGCCATGCTCGACAAAGGCGCGCTGCACGGGATGAAGCTGTCCGGCGCGGGCCAGGCTCTCAATGGTGCGCACCTGCTTGCCGGTGGCGCGCAGCGCCAGATAGGTGCAGGCGCGCACTGCCTTGCCTTCGACGATCACCGTACAGGCGCCGCAGTGTCCCTGGGCGCATCCGTTTTTCGTGCCCGTCAGATGCACTTGCTCACGTAGTACCTGCAATAGGCTGGTCTTGGACCCAGCCTGCACCCGCACAGCAGCACCATTGACGGACAGCTCGATCATCTGCGTGGACATCTGTGTCACCGTTGGAACCTTCTCAAGCCGGCCTAGGTTTCTTCTTGAGGGCCAGGAGGACGTCCTCGGCTTTGACCGGAATCTTGTTGAACCAAATGCCCGTGGCATCATGAACGGCGTCTAGAATGGCGGGCGCCAGGAGCATCATGGTCATTTCACCCACACCGCGCGCTCCGTAGGGGCCAAGAGGGTCAGCGATTTCCAGCAAACAGGGTACGATTGCCTGGGGTGCATCCATAGAGGTGGGGATCATGTACTCTGAGAAGCGGCGCGTCTTGATGTACCCATCCTGCTGGATGAAATCTTCCAGCAGCGCCCAGCCCTGGGCCATGACCACGCCGCCGTCGACCTGGCCTTCCACCGCCTGGGGGTTGAGGGTCTTGCCCGTGTCGTGCGTCGCGATCACCCGCGTGAGGGCGATTTCTCCAGTCTGCATGTCCACTTCGACCTCGGCGATCTGCGTGGCATAGCCGTAGGAGAAGTTGGGGTAGCACTCGCCGGTCTCGGGGTCATATCGCGTGGTCTTGGGCGCCAGGTACTGGTACGTGATACTCGTTGGGCGCTGACCGCTGTTCCAGGCCTCGAGCGCGCGTTCGCAGGCGCCTTTGACTGCATTGCCAGACATGAAGGAGTGGCGGGATGCCGAGGAACTGCCCGCACCCGGCACCAACGAGGTGTCCAATTCGTGCATCTCGACCGCTTGGTACGGAATGCGCAGAGTCTCCGCCGCGATCTGCGCCAGGACGGTATTGACACCTTGACCGACCTCAGCCGCAGCGATCTTGATCACGGCGTGTTCGATGGCCCTGTCTCCATACAGTTCCGCGCTGCACGTGGCCTGCTCCGGAAAGCCAAAACTGTAGCCTACGTTTTTCCAGCCGCAGGCCAGCCCGACGCCCGTGCGTTTGTGCGCTGCAGACGCGGTGGGGCGCTGGGGCCCCTGGTCGGACCAGCCGGCTGCCTCGGTGGCTTGCAGCAGGGTCTCGCGCATGCCCACACCCGCGGGAACTATCGTGTTGGTGGCCAGCGTAGCCCCTTCCACTAGCACGTTCTTCAGGCGCAGCAGCGAGGGATCCATGCCCAGCTTCTCTGCCAGTTTGGACATCTGCAGTTCTACGGCGAAAATGGCCTGGGGCGCGCCAAAGCCGCGCATGGCGCCGGTGCGCAGGTTGTTGGTGTACACCACGTGGCCGTCCGCATGCACGTTGGGTACCTGGTAGGGGCCCGTGCTCAGCAGCACTGCGTTGGCCAGGACGGCCGTCGAGGACGAAGCGTACGCGCCGCAGTCCGCCACCATCTCCAGCTGCATGGCCGTGATCTTGCCATCTTTGGTTGCACCGACCTTGTGGTGGATGTAGAACGAATGACGCTTGTGGTGGCCGCGGATCGATTCCTCGCGGTTCCACACAATCTTGACCGGACGCCGCAGCTTCCACGCCGCCAGCGCGAGCACGAGCTGCACGGAGATGTCCTCCCGCCCGCCGAATGCGCCACCCGCTGGCGTGTAGACGATGCGTATCTGGTCCTCGGGAAGGCCGAGGGCATGGGCGATCTGGTGACGGTCATCGTGCGCCCATTGGCCGGCGCTGCGCACGGTGATGCGACCTTGATCGTCGACATAGCCGACGCCGGCCTCGGGCTGCAGGAAGGCCTGCTCGGTGAGGGGCGTAAAGTAGTCGTCCTCCACGATGACGTCGGCTTCTGCGAACCCCTTGACCACGTCGCCTTTGCGGATGCGATAGCTCTTCAGGACGTTGGTGGCCTTGTTCTCGTGCACCAGGGGAGCACCCGGTTTCATCGCCTCGCGCGGATCGGTAACCACGGGCAGGTCCTCATAGGTGATGCGGATCAGGGCGCGGGCCTGCGCTGCGGTCTTCTCCGTCTCCGCCACGACCATGGCCACAGGGTCACCCACAGAGCGCGCGACAGTGGCGCTGAAGACCGGCTGGTCCTTGAAGATCAGACCGAACTCGTTGTGCGGCACGTCCTTGCCAGTGAACACGGCCAGAACACCGGGTACGGCCTCGGCTGCTGAGGTGTCCAGGTGAATGCGTGCATGCGGGCGCTCGCTCCACAGCATTTTGGCGTGTGCCTGCCCGGGCATATTGAGATCACCGGGGAATTGGAGACGTCCGGTGACCTTGCCCAGGGCATCGTTGCGCATCACCGGTTGACCGACTACCTTGCTCATGTCGCATCTCCCAGACTCAGAAAATGTAGAAGCCCAGCCAGACGGCCAGAACCACAAAGAGCACTGCGGTGAGCAGTTTGAGCGTGGCCATCTGGGTTTCCAGGAACCGATTCAGGGTTTTCCACGTCGTGCCAAAGAACGTGAGCAGGAAAATGATGATCAGCGGTGTGATGAACATGAGGTTGTAGAGCACCAGATAGGCCACGGCATGACCGCGCAGCTCGCTCACCCCTGTCACAAAGATGATGGTCGGCAAATAGACCTGACCCGTGCAGGCGAACTCGATGAGCGAAACCAGGAACCCTGTCACGACGGCGGCCGCCACAAAGCTCCGCATTCGGCTGCGCTCGCGGATCACCTGGTGCAGGCGTGCCTGCAGCGGCTTGGGCAGGCGCAGCGCGATGTCCTCTTTTTTCCCCCGTTTGATTTGCACATAGTCGTATAGACTGAGCACAGCCAGCACACCACAGATGACCATCGTGGCGATGTAGATAAGGCGTGAGAAGGTCCGGATGAAGCCCATCTGCTTCACAAAGCCCAGGATGCCCAGGCCCACCAGGAGATACGAGGTGAATACCCCAAGGGCATAGGCAGCGCCAACCAGCAGGATCTCCTTCCCCTTGCGCTTGGTCACGGCCAGGTAGGAGACAAAGAAGATTAGTCCCGCAAACGCGCAGGGATTGATGCCATCCAGCAGCCCCGCCCCGATCACGGTCACAAAGCTGAATGATCGAAAGCGCTCGATGATGGACTGCTTGGCCTGTCCTGTGCCTGTGATCTCCCACGGGGCCTTGCTTCCCGTGGAGACGTACTTGTCGACCAGGGCCCTCAACCGCTCGACTGTGATGTCGGGCGTCACCAGGTAGTCCTCGCCCACGAATATCGCGGGTGCGACCAACCGCTTTTCCTCTGGTACGCCATAGTGTGCACCCAGCGCTTCGCTGAGCGCCGCGTTCTCTTTGACATCAAAGGAGCGGATATACAGATTGGGGTACTTGCTGTGCAGCAGGTTCAGGTCATACGAGGCGCGATCGCAAGCACGGCAGGAAGTATCGTACAGGTAGGCCAGGTACACGATGGGCTTGTCTCCGTACGTCTTCCGGTCACACCAACGGCAGCCCTCTGGCGGGATGTGCGCATACTGCGCCGGCAGCGTTTCCGTAGGCAGGGCTGACGGCGCCGAGGTCGGGCCGGGCGTCGGTGTAGACGGCGCTGCAGGGAACAGGTCTGGCTGTGGATAGTCAGTCCCGCCCGCGGCCAGCGTCGCGGAGATCAAATGGTCCAGCTCTGCTCGGATCTGCTCTTCGCCGATCAGGGCGCGTTGACCCAGGAAGATCTCTGGAATGTCGGGTTGGGTCACACTGTAGCGCTTTTCTAGTGCGAGCAAGGCCGCATAGTTCTGCGTGGCAGCGATGTCGAAACTGCGCAGCTCGAGTTGTGCCCCGTACTTGTTCATGAGGGGCGGCAGAACCTCGTTCTGGACCGCCTCACAATGGGAGCAAGTGTGCGAATAGAAGAAGAACGCACGCACGACGGGCTGGTCTGCGCGCGCCGGAAGGGTACTCAAGGTTAGCAACAACAGCACTATACATGTGGAGATCGCGCTGACCCGTTTCTGCATTCTGGCCTTCCTGAGCGGGTTTGACAATTGCACCATTTTAGCACCGTCGCTTTGAATCGACAAGTGGGATTGCTGGCCAGTCGATTTGACAGGTGGGCCGGATTGGAATATACTGGGCAGCCTGTAGGAACAAGCGGGGCTGTAGCTCATTTGGGAGAGCGCCTCAATCGCACTGAGGAGGCAAGGGGTTCGAATCCCCTCAGCTCCACCAGACGGCGGGCCGCATGCGTCCGCCCGTATACCGCAAAGGCTGTGAACAGGAGTAGTAGGCTATCCCTCACAGAGAGTCGGGCAACGATCGGTGGGAGCCTGGCACGGTGCCCGGAGGGAGCGCCAGTAAGGCCGAACTCGCCTGGAAGCCGACGTGGTGAGGCTCGCACCGTGAGCGCTAGCCACAGACGGTTGGCGCCCGTTAGCGCGCCTGTAAGCGGGTAGAGTCGTTTGGGGATGTAGCTCATTTGGGAGAGCGCCTCAATGGCATTGAGGAGGCAAGGGGTTCGAATCCCCTCATCTCCACCTGTTGGGCGCCGGGCCGCACAGAGGTGTGCGGTCTGGTGTCCCGGCTCTGACGTCTACCAAGCAGGGTGGTACCGCGAAGAGCGCTTCGTCCCTGACGAAGCGCTCTTTTGTTTTGCAACGATGTGTGAGGCAGTGGGAGGCGATCATGACAAGAGAGAAGTACAACCCGGTCCAAATACAGGCCAAGTGGCAGACTAAATGGGAGGCCGACGGCCTCTACCACGCTCGTGAGGACGATCCACGGCCCAAATACTACTTTCTGACCATGCTGCCCTACACCTCGGGCGATCTGCACATCGGCCACTGGTACGCCATGTCGCCCTCGGACGCCAAGGCACGCTACATGCGCATGCAGGGCTACAACGTCATGTTCCCCATCGGGTTCGATGCCTTTGGCCTGCCCGCAGAGAATGCAGCCATCAAGCATGGCATCCACCCCTTCAAATGGACCATGGACAACGTGGACCACATGCGCAAGCAGCTCAAGACCATGGGCGCTATGTTCGACTGGGAGCGTGAGGCTGTCACTTGCGATCCTGCCTACTACAAGTGGACGCAGTGGTTCTTCCTGAAGCTCTATGAGCATGGCCTGGCTTACCGTGCCATGGCTCCCGTGGACTGGTGCCCGCACTGCAACACGGTGCTGGCGCGCGAACAGGTCTGGGGCGAAGACCGGCATTGCGAGCGTTGTGGCACTCCGGTGATCAAGAAAGACCTGGAGCAGTGGTTCTTCCGCATCACTCAGTATGCCGAAGAGCTGCTGGACTTTTCCCAGATCGACTGGCCCGAGCGCGTGCGTACCATGCAGACCAACTGGATCGGGCGCAGCGAAGGCATCGAGTTTGACCTGGGCGTCAAGGGATCATCCCGCAAGATCCGCGTCTTTACCACGCGACCGGACACGGTCTTTGGCATGACCTTTGCCGTGCTCGCGCCGGAGCATCCCCTGGTGGAAGAGCTGACGACGCCGGAACAGCGCGCCGCGGTGCAGGCCTATCAGCTCAAGGCGCGTCGCCTGTCGGAGATCGACCGCCTGTCCACGGAGAGGCAGCGCGACGGAGTCTTTACGGGCGCCTATGCCATAAACCCGATGAACGGGCAGCGGATCCCGCTGTACGTGGCCGACTATGTGTTGATGACCTACGGCACGGGCGCGATCATGGCCGTGCCCGGCCACGACGAGCGCGATTGCGACTTTGCCACGCGCTACGGCCTGCCCATCCCGGTGGTGATCGCTCCACCCGACTGGGACGGCAATCCGCTGTCCACAGCCTACGTGGGCGAAGGCACCATGGTCAACTCGGGTCGCTTCAATGGCATGTCCAGCGCGGAAGGATGGAAGGCCATCGCTGACGAGATGGAGCAGCGGAGCATTGGCCAGCGCAAGGTCAACTACCGGCTGCACGACTGGCTGATCTCGCGCCAGCGCTACTGGGGCGCGCCGATCCCCATGGTCTACTGCGACCAGTGCGGCCTCGTGCCGGTGCCAGAGGGCCAGTTGCCCGTTCTGCTGCCAGAGGACGCCAAGTTCCTGCCCACGGGTGACTCGCCGCTCAAGCTGCACGCCGGCTTTCTGAACACTACTTGCCCCCGGTGCGGCGGACCGGCCAAGCGCGAAACCGACACGATGGACACCTTCATGTGCTCCTCGTGGTACCACATGCGCTACACGAGCCCGGGCTACGACAAGGGCCCGTTCGATCCCGCGCGGGCCAAGTACTGGCTGCCGGTAGACCAGTATACGGGCGGCATCGAGCATGCCACGATGCATCTGCTGTACACGCGCTTCTTCACCAAGGCCTGCCGCGACTGTGGCATCCTGGACCACGACGAACCCATGCTGCGCCTTTTCAACCAGGGCATGATCCTGGGCGAAGACAACGAAAAGATGAGCAAGTCGCGCGGCAACGTGGTCAACCCCGATGACTATGTGGGGACGCTGGGTGCAGACACCACGCGCGCCTACCTGATGTTCATCGGGCCTTGGGAGGCAGGCGGACCGTGGAACACGCGCGGCATCGAGGGCGTGCACCGCTTTATGCAACGTGTATGGGGCGTGGTTACCACGGAGCCCCGGCCGGTCGTTGGTGAGGCCAGTCCTCAGGACGTGGCGGCGCTGCGCCGCACGACGCACAAGACCATCCGCCGCGTCACGGATGACATGGAAGCCTTCAGCTTTAACACCATGATCGCCGCGTTGATGGAGTTCAACAACTATCTGATGAAGGCCAAAGAAACGCCCGTGGTACACTCCGAGGCCTGGCAGGAAGCCATCCGCAGCCTGATCCTGTTGCTGTCGCCCACCGCACCGCACCTGAGTGAGGAACTCTGGCAGCGCATCGGGGGACCCTACAGCGTGCACAACCAGGCCTGGCCGGCCTACGATGCCGCAGCCGCTGCCGACGAGGCCATCACCCTGGTGGTGCAGGTCAATGGCAAGGTGCGCGATCACCTCTCGGCGCCGGCAGGGATGGGCGAGAAAGAAGCCCAGGACCTGGCCTTGGGCAGCCCCAAGCTGCAGCAACACGTCGCGGGCAAGAGCGTGGTCAAGGTCATCTACGTTCCGGACAAGCTGGTGAACATCGTCGTCAGGTAGCGGCCGCTGAATCCAACCGGTATCCCCAAACCAAGGAGAGCCCTTGGGGTACGTACCTAGCACTCGGGTCCGTTCCCTGTGGGCTCTTCTGTTCGGGACTATCTGAAGGTCCAGAAGTGCGGCCCAACCCGACGCCATGCATCGGGTTGAGACCCCAGGCTGTGCTCCTTGATCACGATGGGTAGATGTACTATCCAGGATGCGGTCGTCGGAGTGCGTGTGGGCGTCCGGCTCGGCGCCGGCGTAGCCGTAGCTTCAGGGGTCACGCTGGGACTCGGACTGGCAGTCTGCGTGGTAGTTGGACTGGCTGTCGCGGTGACGGTCGGGCTGGGTCTCTGTGTGGCGGATGGACTCGGCGATGGGGTGGTGGGGCTTGCCGTCTGGGTAGCAGTCGGCATGGGTGTGCTCGTGACGGTGGCCGTTGGGGTGGCGGTGGGTTCGCCATACAGGATCACCAACCTGGGCCGTGAATCCTGCTGGTAGTGTTCCGAGCTGGCGAGTTCGTAGGTCACGGCGCCAGAACTGCCGCTCCTCAGACACAGACCGTAGTTGCTGCTGGGGTCTGCAATCCAATCGCGCACCGCTTGGGTTATGTGCCAGGCATACCAGTCGTTTGCGGAGGACAGTTGCACCTCATTCAAGGGCGCTGAATCGTAATCTAAGCCGGGGCCAAGACCTGGGCGGTTCCAGCCTTCACGGGTGGTGGCACGCAGCCACGTCGCCTCGCCTGCATGCCATGTCCGGCGCATGCGATACACTGCCACCACACAGGGCACAACTTTGTCGCGGCCTCGAGCGAACAGTTCGAGCGTGGCATCTATGATCGCATAGCCTCGAAGGTCGGGAGGCAGCTCGAATCGGATGAGGGGGTCAAGCAAGCCATCCCCTTTCACCAGCAAGCGCTGCTCATGAGAATAGTTTGTGTCTGGGCCGGCAGCGGCAATGTACGTGTCCTGCGTGCCTGCATACCCCGCACGCCCTTGTTGCAGGGTCCACTGAAGTGGGAGTGGCGTCTGCGTACGGGTTGGACCCCGCGTAGGTGTGGGGCTGCGGGTGCGCGTGGGCGTACTGGTGGCGGTAGGCGTAGCTGTCGGTGCAGGTGTTCCTATGGATCGGTCGTAGACGATCACCAGTTTGGGGTGGAACATCGCTACGTTGTCGTCGGAGCTCGCAAACTGGTAGGTCGCGGCGTTGGCGCTCGCGCTCCTCAACAGCAAACCATAGTTGTTCTCCCAGTCTGGAGTCCACTCGCGCACGGCTTGCGTGACATCCAGGTCATACCAGGCATTGTCTGAAGACAACTGCACCTGATCCAGTGGCGTTTGGTCAGAGTCCACGGGCCAGATGCCTGGGAAGCCCCAGGCCTGCGTGCGGGTGGCGTTGACCCAGGTGGCCTGGTCTGCCAGCCAGGCCCGGTGCACGCGGTAGGCTCCCACGCTGCAGGATATGGAGTTGGCCCGGTAGCGGGTGAGCAGTTGGAGTGTGGCGCTGACAATCGTGCGGCCCCGCAACTCCTCAGGTAGGTCAAAGCGGATGAGCGACGCACATGAACCATCCCCCTTGACCTGCAGGCGCGGTGGGCCGGGGGGACTCTCAAAGTTCCGGTTCGGCTCGCCGCTGCTGAGATAGGTATCCGACGTTCCTGTGTAACCATTCAGACCCTGCTGCAGCGTCACCACATGGCTGGCGCCTGCCGGCGTCGGTGTCGGTGTGGCCTGAGCCACCATCGGTTTCACCACCGACTGCAATACCTGGTAGCTAGTTCGATCCTGCACTAACGCGATCAGACCCAAGTGCTCACGAGTCCAACCTGGCTGCAGACTGACCGAGCCGGTGACCACCTGCGTCTCTTGGGTGGTCAGATTCAGAGGCCGTTCCAGGGACAGATCGCGTACTATAAAGCGGGCCGTTGCGGTGCGGTCCTGCAGGGCATACGTGACCGGGTCTTCATAGACAAAGCAGTCAAAGAGCAGGTTGCTTCCAATGGCGTCGGTCAGAGGGTGTACCGTCGCCGTCCATCCGATCGCAGTTCGATTCTGCGTGAAGGAGGCCTCCAGAGACAGGGTTAACCGGCTGGGCTGGGCCCGTTCGAACTCGATGATCCCGCGATACTGCTTCTGGATCCTTGCGTCATGCGGGTCTGCCGAACCTGTGGAAAGAATCTGCGCGCCATCCCAGACCAACAGCGGGGACCGGAAGACCCTGTAGAGGTAGGCCCGCAAGTCCGCCGCCGGACTGCCCAGGTCATCGCTGCTAGGAAAGTACTGCAGCGCTGCCAGTTGCGACGGACCGTAGGCATCCACCAACCTGCTCAGCGCACCCTGCGGGCCTGCGCAAAGCGACTCGACACTAATGGAGAAGAGTTCCGCCAGTACCGTGCGCGGCGCGAGCCCGGCTGGGGTCGGAGTCGGCGCGGGGGCCACATAGGTAAAGTCGGTCGGAACCAATCCGTAGCCCTGCCGGTTCACGGCGATCCAGTCCTCGTGAGCCTGGTGGAACGGCATAGGCGGCGTGAGGATCTGGCCAGCGCTGGCCAGAAGGGCATAGTGTAGGGCCGAGCCTGCATCGTCATGCCAGGTCAGCACCCACTGGCCCTGGGCAGTGATGGCTGCAGACACAGCGTCGCTGGCCTGGCTCAAAGGATCGTTGAGGCGAGTGGCGGGTCGCACGCTCTGCAGAGCAGCGTTCAGAATCGTGTAGGCAACCATGTTGTCCTGAATCCACGCGATCAGGACGTCCCCGTTGGACGAAATGGCCGCGTCCGCTCGGCCATTGTTGCTGCCCCCCGTGTTAAGGGCTTCTGGACCCCGGACGACCGCGCCCGCACTACTCAGGACTGCGAAGCTCAGGTTGTGCGTGTCATCCCACAGGACGAGCATGCGCGCCCCTGCCAAACTAAACAGGCGCGCGTTCAAGTAGCCTGTCCCTGTGGCTCCATTCGTGTCTGTTACCAGCGCCGTTGGGGGAAGCAGGGGGTTGCCATTCACATCCAACACCGCATAGTACACGTCATTGAAGAAACCACCATCGTACGCCTGTCGCTGCCAGGCCACAAAGAAGCGGTCATCGTCAGTCGCCGCCACCACTGGCGCCAGGTCGCGTGCGGTGCTGACACGAGGCTGGGTCGGGCAGTACTCCTGGCCGTTGCCGGTCAGCACATTCGGTGACTTGACCGCCTGCCCAGAGCCGGAAACGACGGCGTACGCCACGTTCTCCACAGCGCAGTCCACAGGCCCCGGTTGCCAATGGGGATACTGCCTGGTCCAGGCAAAGGCGATGTTCCCGTTGGAAGCTATGGCCAGAGTTGGTGAGATGTCCAGAATGGGGAAGGGGGTCCGATCCTGCGTTGTCAGCTTGCTTAAGCTGACACCAGCGCCCGCTGGAGCAATGGTGGCGTACTCAATCTCGCTCGTTGGGAAACCACGTAGGTGCCAGTATGACTTGGCCCATGCGCATGTCAAACGTCCGTCGGGAGCACGCGTGATGGCAGCCGTGCTCTCCTCGGCATGGTCCCAGGTGACCTGTTCCGTTCCCATCGCGCCGGCATAGGATGTCTGCAGGTACACTTCACCATCCAGTGCGCCAAGAGGGTCCCAGCCTTCGGTGAAGGACTGGGCAAAGGAGGGTGGGACGGCAGAAGCGATCCAGGCCACGCTGTGGTGGGTAGGATCACTGGAAGACGTAGCCGTGATCGCGGCGCGGTTCCAATCCCCAACGCTGGCCGTGCCGGGGACCGTCACCTGCACAGTCACTGTCAGTACGGCACCACGGTTCAGCCTCCCGGTGTCCACGCAACCGTCGGCATCCGTGTCTCTCAACAAGGAGGTGCCACTGGCGTCACAGAGCCGCATTGGCCATGCCGAGGTCGAGACCAAATCCATCGTGTCCGCCCCTAGCTCGCCGAGGTTCTGAATCTGCAGGGTGTACGACAAGACCTGGCCGCTCGACCCCAATTGGCCCTGGCTCAGAGGGTAGACACCCGCGCGGGCCTGGCTGGAGGGACGGGTGAACCTGACCGCCTTCCCACTGGAGAGACCGGGTGCCTTGTAGACGTACTGCAGTCCGTCGTGCCCCGCGGCGTTCTGAATGCCGGCCGTGCATTCGGTGAGACTGCCATTCAGGTTCAGGTACTGGAAGAGGATATCTCCGTTCTCGTACAGCACCGCCTCGAAGGTCAAGGGGTCCACAGAACCACAGCGCAGTGCGTCCTGCCACTGTACCGCGAAATGGCGATTGGGATAGGCACCCTCCATACGCCAATATACTCTGGCCCTGGTTTGCTCCGTGTCCTCGATGCACAGGTCGTCCCAGAACGGGGCAATCAGGTTCCCTGGCGCGAGGGGGCTAGGCAGCACCGTGTTGTGGGAAGCCGTGTTGGGGCCGCCGAAGGTCAGCAGGCCGTTAGTGCTGACGTAGCACTGGGTGTACGAGTTCTCGTAGAAGCGAAAGTCAAAGCCGATCGAGACCTGTTGGAAAGCGTCGTCGCCGCGCGCAGTCAGCTCCGTGCCGCCCACTCTGGCGTCAATCCAGGCAAACGACACGGTGTCATTCCAGGTGTAGCCGAACGCGTCCGGCCCACCCGTGCCGAGAGCGAACTCGAGGCCGGATGTGGAGGACACCTCGGGCATGGAAGCTTGCTGAGCCGCGCCAACGGCTGCTGCGGCGAAGAGGGCGAGCACGGCCAAGAACAGCAGGGCAGCGGCACGTCTCATGGGATCACCTCCGCTTCTTGCGAGACCAATGGCTTCGGCGGGTTGTGGTGGACGAATCTGGCTTCGATTCTAGTCCATTCGGGGCGATCTGCAAAGTCACTCCGACGCGGGGTGCAGTCCGGTTTCGGGGCAAGCTTCGGCTCCGGGCATTGGACCTAGTGCAGATCAGGCTGATAGCGCTCCGTCCCAGGCCTCTGTTCCCAGGCAGTCGCACTGCCGCGGGCCTTGTGGCGCGCCGAGCCGCATACCACCGTGCTGCTGCAAGCGGTTTTGCAGCGCGGAGGAGTCTGTGCTAGAATCGATGTGGCATGCACTACCTCGAGGAGGCGAGCAGCAATGAAACGGTGGATCGGGGTTGTTGGATTCCTGACCATACTGGCGTTGCTCAGCGCGTGTGCCAGTGCTCCCGCAGCACCGTCCCTGCCCACGCGCACTCCCTGGCCCACTTTCACCAGCGCTCCCGTTCAGTCTCTTCTGCTGCCCTCTGCAACGGACACTCCGTTCTCGCTGGCTGCTAGCGTGCCCACACGCACACCCCACCCCGCTGACACTGCATCCACTGGCACCTCCCGTGCTACGTCAGCCACCGCCGTGTCCACGGACACGACCAATCCCACACGCAGCGCAATGATCCCCATCGAGACTCCCAGTACCACGACCACGGCAGTGTGGCCTAGCGCTACGCCCAATCCCACGGCGACGACTGTGATGCCCACAGACACACCGGCTCCTACGGCCACGCCTACGCCCAGCCTCACGGCCACGGAGACCCTGACTCCGCTCGTGCCGACACAGACGCCTGTGCCCACGCCCACGCCGTCGTCCTGTCCCGCCGGGTATGTTCTTTACACGCATAGCAGCATCGGGTTCTCCGCCTGCTGCCCCATGGGGTGGATCATCTCCGACTTGGAAGATGCCGCCCAAGGGATCCGGGGAGTGCTTTTCGAAGCGCCGGGATCGGACCGCAACACAGGCGCCGGGCTCAAGTCCCTTTCCGTGCAGGTATCTCCCAACACAACGGGCGCCAGCGGGGATGGGTTCCTGAACGTCACGGCCCTGGCGCTCTTGCGAAAATACGGTAACCGATTGCTCGATCACATTGACACGCTTGAGGTGGATGGGCGGGTGGGGGTGGAAGCCGCCTATCAGAGGGAGTTGCCCTTCGCAACCGGCACGGTTCAGGTCACTGGCTGGGAGGGAGTGTTCCTTGTCGACAACCAGCAATGGACCATCGAGGTCGTGGGCCGCAGTGAGTATCGGGCCGAACTCGAAGGCATGCACAACGAGTTCCTGTCTCACTTCACGTTAACTCATTAGATACGTTTGAGATACGCTGTTGTGAATTGACAAAACGAAAGGACTGCGCTATAATGTGACCAGGACGTGGTCTCACGTGTCAAGCTGGGGGGAAGAGTCCGGCTCTGGAAAGGGGGTGATGCACGACGCCTGCTGCTTGACGTCTTTTGTTTTCGTAAGGACGCTGTCCCTGTGCGGTGGGAGAACAAGAATCGCAGCCATGATGCTGCACTTGCGGCTCCGTTTTGGTATACAGGTTTGGACTAGACCGTGCTTGGTCTGTCTCTTCTAGGGCGATGATTGCCCCACCAAATACAGAAGGAGTTAGCAATGCGTAAAGTGTTGACGATCGTGATCGTGAGCGTGCTCTTGTTGGCGTCGTTTGCCCATGTTGCACTGGCCGATGTCAAGCCGGCCGCCACGTACATCCCCAAACCGGCCACCATCCCGGCCGGGTTCACTTTCCAGAACCTGTGGGTCGAGCTGAACCCGGACGAAGGTGGCAGTGGCATCGAGCTCCCGCAGGGTGGGAGGAATGACTTTTTTGTCCCGAATGACGACTACATCCGCGGCGGCGTGGTAGACACACTGGGGTACCAGCACGGCCTTCCGATCGGGTTCAACTTCAAATTCATGCAGGGCCCACCGCATGGAATTCCGGTGTACGGCTGGGCCGGCCCCCCGGGCGGGCAAGTGTGGCAGGTCGTGGACTGGAATCTCACACTGGATGACGCGGGCTTTGATGAAGTGTATGTGGCCCTTAACGGCTACGTGGTCTTTGATGTCGGCCCGTTCGATCCGGGCATGCGGCCGGCTGGGGAGATGGCCGGTCTGGGAACTCATGCCTGGTGGCCACACCTCCTGCCCTCAGCGGAGGTGCCGAACTGCATCATCGCCCCGTACTGGACCGACCTGAACATTAGTGACAACGCCTTCACGGAAGTAACCTCGGTGCACTTTGTGTGCAACCAGCTGCTGCCCGGTGTTCACCCCGAGCCCAGGACGCCGAACGATTGTGTTAACCGCCTGGGATATTACGCCCCGTATACCACCAGGGAGGTCGAGCGGCCTCGTGGGCGCCTGTTGTACCAGACGGTGGGCACGGCTCCCAATCGCAAGTTCGTCGTCGAGTGGGCGAACGCCAAGAACATCTGGACGA
>Ga0315279_10002524_pt1 | contig 27232 bp, 19 predicted proteins | sample YL17G06_20_MG_FD_203694 | JGI IMG/M metagenome (GOLD analysis project Ga0315279, IMG submission 203694) | Sediment microbial communities from Yellowstone Lake, YNP, Wyoming, USA - YL17G06_20 | ecosystem: Environmental > Aquatic > Freshwater > Lake > Sediment | place: USA: Wyoming | collected... | reverse complement strand
GGCGCTGCATTTGATAAAGCGCAAAAGCAGGCGGAGAGAGCTGGCTCGGTTTTATCATTACAAACGACATAACTTATTGGCTCCGCTAAGAGTTAAAGAACGAAAATGAATATAGACAGTACAATTAATTGGCTGGATAGGTTATGAATGAAACCTTGAAGGTCATTGGGCTCGTTAAAGAATACGGCTCATTCAGGGCAGTGGATAATATTACATTTGCCGTAAAGCCGGGTGAAATACTCGGCCTGCTTGGGCCGAACGGCGCCGGAAAAACAACCACGATTAATATGATTCTGGGAATCCTTGAACCCACCGATGGCTCAATAGAAATCCTTGGCAAGAATTTGAAGGAACACCGCACTGAAATTGTAAAACAAATGAATTTTGCGGCAGTTTATGCCCAGATGCCTGGCAATCTCACCGTGCGCCAAAACCTGTATGTTTTCGGCCGGCTGTACCAGGTCCGGAATCTGAAAGAAAAAATAAAATTTCTTCTGCGTGATTTTGATTTGGACACCTTTGCGAAGACTAAGGCGGGGCTGCTTTCTTCAGGAGAGCTGACACGCCTCAATTTGGCAAAAGCCCTGATTAACGAGCCATCGTTACTGCTGCTTGACGAACCGACCGCCTCTTTGGATCCAAGCGTCGCCAATTTTATCCGCAAAAGAATAAAAGATTGGGTGGCGAAAACGCAAACAACTGTCTTGTGGACTTCGCATAATATGTACGAGATCGAGGCCGTCTGCGACCGGGTTCTATTTCTTTCACATGGCAAGATATTGCTCAGCGGCAATCCGCGTACCCTGCCGGCCGAACACGGGAAAAAGGATTTGGAAGAATTGTTCATAAGCGCAGCCAGAGAGCCCCTTTCATTCCTGTAGTAAGGTCGCCGAACCTATGAAAGATCGATATATGAGCATTTCAAGAATTTACGCGGTTTTTATACGCCAGGTTTTTCTGATAAAAAGTAATCCCACCAGGCTGGTGAGCATGTTTTTGTGGACAATAATAGACGTGATTCTATGGGGCTTTATCACCAAGTACCTTGGCAGCCTGGGCAGAGATACTTTCAGTTTCGTTAATGTCATCTTGGGTGCTATTATTCTTTGGGGATTTACCATCCGCATCGAGCATGGCGTTATGACCACTTTTTTGGAAGATATCTGGTCGCGAAATTTTATAAACTATTTTGCTTCGCCGCTTAAAATAAACGAATATATATCCGGTTTAGTGGTGACAAGCATCGCCATGGGCGTCTGCGGTCTTTTGCTTATGCTATTGATTGCTGGCCTGTGTTTCGGCTATAATATCTTTAGAATCGGCTTGTTTCTTCTTCCCTTTCTTTTGATACTTTTTATTTTTGGCATTGCGATGGGCATTTTCGTATCAGCGCTCGTTTTCCGATTAGGGCCCGCTGCCGAATGGATCGGCTGGCCTATTCCTATGGTGCTTTCTGTGTTTTCCGGAGTTTTTTATCCGGTTTCTAATTTGCCAAATTTTTTGCGGATTTTCTCCGGAGTAATTCCCGCCTCTTATGTTTTTGAAAGCATGAGAGCTATCCTTGCGCGTGGATTATTTTCGAGCAGACTTCTTATATACCTTTGTATCGGGTTGGCTTTATCTTGTATTTATCTTCTATTGACCTACTTTTTCTTTATTAGAGTTTACCATTATAATCTAAAACACGGCACAATTGCTCGCTTTAACATCGAATAAAGAACACGGATGGACAGAGACTTTTAACCACGGGGGAGCGTTTCGAACCTGCGACCTCTGGTTATGGGTCCGATGGGACGCTCTCTTATGGAGAACCACCTTAATAGCTATGTTCTGGTCACCACATGGTAGGGTCGTTGCAATGAAAGTTGGCCGCGCCACGGTCTATCCCGCACCCGGCGGGCCAATCGTGAGCCGCTCTGCCACCAGTTCAGGTTCCGAGGGGCTCGAACACCGGCTTTCTGAAATGACAGACTCAGGCATCGACGCGTCTACGCACAGTCCGACAGCCCTTGAAAACTGGTGCCTCCCTAGTTACAATCACTGTCAGCCAGCACGGTCTTACTGTGCCAACAAACCGGCGACCCGCAGGATCTTGTATGGTCGTGCTGAAGCCAGAGGAGAGCAACGTTATGCGATGGATTTCACGCTGTCTTGAGATTGCTATTGTCGCCGCAGGTGCGTGGAGCACGGCCTGCGCCACTGTGCAAGAGCCGATTCGTATCGCTGGTCGATGGGAGCTCCTCGTCGACCACTATCTCATTGAGCAGATGCAGGGTGATGTCGAGCTACGCCTGCATGAGCCGGTGCCGCAAGAGGTCTCGATGGTGCACGACAAGCCGTGGGAAGGCAACTCCTGTGGATACCATACCATCTTTCAAGATGGGCCGACCTACCGCATGTACTATCGGGGCTGGAACCATGACATGAAGAAGGAAAAACAAACCCATCCGGCTGTCGTCTGCTACGCTGAGAGTCAGGACGGGATTCATTGGCAGCGCCCCACGCTCGATCTTGTTGAGTTCCAGGGCTCCAAACGGAACAACATCATCTGGGCAGGCATCGGAACACACAACTTCGTGCCGTTCAAGGATACGAACCCGCGATGTCCATTGGATGCCAAGTACAAGGCGGTCGCTCGTGGCGAGGGTGCTAACAACAAAGCGCTTTTCGCGTTCAAGTCCGCCGATGGGTTGCACTGGCAGTTGCTCGCCAGTGATCCAATCCTGACGCAAGGTGCCTTCGACTCGCAGAATCTCGCGTTCTGGGACACAGTCCGACAGGAGTACCGTTGCTATTTCCGAGATTTCCGCGACGGGCGACGGGACATCAAAGTATCTATCTCCAGAGACTTCCTCCACTGGACCGAGCCCGAGTGGCTTCAATTCCCGGACGCCCCAAAAGAACACCTCTACACGAACGCAGTCATGCCATACTATCGTGCCCCGCACCTACTCATTGGCTTCCCAACGCGATACATCCCGGATCGCGGCTCACTGACGGAGGGACTGTTCATGAGCAGCCGAGACGGCCGGACATTTCATCGTTGGGCAGAGGCGTTCATTCGACCCGGACTCAACCCGGACAAATGGCATAACCGCAGCAACTACATCTGGTGGGGCCTGGTGGAGACCATATCGCCGTTGCCGGGCGGCGGCAAGGAGCTGTCTCTTTACACGAATGAAGGCTACTACTACCAGAGCAAGGCAGCAAAGACCCGCCGCTACACCTGCCGAATCGACGGCTTCGTTTCCCTGCACGCCTCCTACGCCGGCGGTGAGGTCCTGACAAAGCCGCTTATCTTTGAGGGTGACGACCTGATCATCAATTTTTCGACCTCGTCCGCAGGCGGCTTGAAAATACAGATCGAAGACCTCAACGGCCAGCCTGCTGCCGGGTTCGCGGTTCGCCTTTTCCGATTGTCCTGAGATCTACGGCGATGCCATTGAGTACACGGTGAAATGGCAGCGCGACAGCGACATGAGTACACTGGCCGGTAAACCGATTCGCCTGCGGCTCGCGTTGCGCGATACGCACCTATATGCATTCGGCTTCCGAAGCCATGCGAACTGATGCCATTACATGAAGACAACACGAGGAAAAACGATCTATTGCGTGATGACAGCAGTCCTGCTGTCGGCTGTATCCCACTCGGTATATGCCGCACGGAAAGACCAGATCCCGAAGCAGGCAGGCACAAACCCTGTGAAGGTTTTCATCCTGGCCGGACAGTCCAACATGGAGGGTCAGGGCGTCGCAGATCTCGATGGTCCCGACTACAACGGCGGTAAAGGCACACTGAGCTATGTGATGAAGGACCCTGCCAAGGCGCGCCTGTTCAAGCACCTCAAGGACGAAAACGGCCGGTGGGCGGTACGTGACGATGTCTGGGTCTGGTACAAGCCCGAGAACGACCCCGTGAAAGCTGGTCCGCTCACCCTGGGCTTCACCGTCTACGAGGGGAAACACCATTTTGGCCCCGAACTGCAATTCGGCCACGTCATCGGCGATCACTTCGCCAACCAGGTACTGCTCATCAAGACCGCATGGGGAGGCAAGAGCCTTTATCAGGACTTCCGGCCGCCAAGTTCCGGCGGCGAGGTGGGGCCCTACTACACCAGAATGGTGGAGGATATTCACGAGGTCCTCGGCAACCTCCAGAAGTACTTTCCGAACTATAATGGTGCCGGATATGAACTGGCGGGTTTTGTCTGGTATCATGGGTGGAACGACGGGTGCGACCCGAAGAATGCCGTGCCAGAATATGAGCAGAATCTGGTGAATCTGATCAAGGATCTGCGGAAGGACCTAAAGGTTCCCAACCTGCCGGTCGTGATCGGAGAACTGACCGGCCCTTGGATGAAAGCAGAGGGTCAGTGGGCAGCCGTCAGGAAAGCACAGGCAGATGCAGCGGCGAGACCGGAGTTCAAAGGCACGGTGTTGTTTGTCGAAACCCATGACTTTGTGCGGCCGCCGGAGGAGTCTCCTTGTCCAACACATGGACACCACGAGTTCGCCAATGCCGAGACCTATTTCTTGACCGGCAACGCCCTGGGCGAAGGGATGAAGAAGCTGGTTAAGGCAGTGCATGTCGATGAAAAGCCAGATCCGCCCAGACCCACCTCGCGCACCGTCCGAAACATCGAAGGCTGGACCGTCCGCATTGACGACCGCTTGCTCGTGCCACCCCACGACACACTGGGCACACGTGCGATCAAGATGCTGGAAGCCAAACTCGCGGACATCACATACGTAGTTGCCACCGACCGCCTGGCGAAACTGCAGACCGTGCCCATCGTGCTCGACCTGACGCATGGGAAGCTACGCGCCATGCAATATCACCCCTCTCCGGAATGGCTGCAGGAGCACGGCTATGCCCGCGACCTAGCGAAATGTGTCCATATCTGCGAGGCGGCCGGCTTCGTCGCTCCGCGTCAGGTGAATGAACAGCCGTGGGTGGTCTTGCACGAGCTGGCGCACGCCTATCACGACCAAGTGCTCGGCTTCGATGACGCGAGCATCCTCGAGGCGTATGAGCGATTCAAGCAGAGCGGACGCGGCGATTCGGTGCTGCTCATCACCGGTAAGCGAGTGAGGCATTACGCCCTCACCGACCAAAAGGAATTCTTCGCCGAAATGACGGAAGCCTACTTCGGAATGAACGACTTCTTCCCCTTCAACCGCGCGGAGCTGATGACCGCCGAACCGCAGATATTTGAACTGCTGCAGGCCATTTGGGGACAATGTCACCCACCGCTTGTCATTTCGAGCGGAGCGGAGTCGAGAAATCTGCTTCAGCAGACCCCTCGGCTGCGCTCGGGGTGACAGGCAAACGTATCTCGATCGTCCCGCCATCCTCCCCAGAGATAAAATCAGACCACCTCCCGCTCCAATTACGTGGCACGTGATTTCATCATCTCATGTTACCGCATTCTTGATTGTCTTTCAATCCCGATGACCGCGTGCGAAAGTCATGCGTTCCCCAACCCCGCTTACGAGGGCCACCGCCGTCAGCACGAACCCCAGAGGTGTCCAGATCACAAAGCTCACCACGACTGGGATTAACAGGACCGGCGTTCCGGTAAAGACCGACAATACAAGAGCCAAGCCAAGGATCAGCGCGAACAGGATCCTCACAAGCCTCGATTCCCGCGTCTCCACCTGGACTGCGGTGCCAGGCATTGGTTCTCGTCTGCGGTGCAGCCAAAGGCCGGCGATGACCAGTGCGTAGAAGATGAAGGTGAGCAACTGGACCGGAGCCGAGGGCAGTCCCTGTGGCCTCAGGAAGATGTACGTTACTCCATACAGCAGTACGAGGTATATGGACAGCCCGACAAATCCCCAGCGGCTAAAGACCACAATGGGGCGCGCATCTGAACAGGATAGGGCAGGCCGCGCCAGCCGTGACAGCACAAGCAGGAGAACGAGCACCACCGCCAGGTTCATGGTGAGGTTTGCCGGGCCACCTGAGTTCATGCCCAAAACGCTCACGAAGGATAAGACTAGGTAGACTTGCACCACCCACGCGCCCTTGCTCTTTCCTGTGAACCATGCCAAGTCGGGAAACAACCGCCGCAGAGCTGGGCAGAGCACACAGGCCACTACCAGCGGAACAATGAAGGACGCCAGCGGGTGAAAGAGAAATACCATGCTTATCTCGGAGAATCCGTACGGCCCAATGCTGCCCATGACGAGCTTTCCATCACCGCTATAGCCATACCAGATAACCTTAGTGATCCATGATTCATATAGGCCGAAGAGCACGCCCCACAGGTAGAGTGACCACAGCGATGTCCTACCTGTGCGGACTGCAAGCGTGGTAAAGAAAAAGAAGTGTGTAAAGTAGAGCCAGTAGGTCACCACCCAGGTCCAAGGGTGCCATAGCCCGACCTGGATGGAGGCGCCGGAGAACACTTCGGCGCAAATGAGTACGATCAGTCCGATCAGCAGACGCGGGAAGACAAGGTTGGACGGCGATGTGCCTGGCGGATTGCCTTGCGCTGCCGGTTTCGATGCGAGGGCGCGCTCGATCCCACCGGGTTTCGACGTTTGTCCGCTCCCGTCATCTGTCTTTTTCTCTTCCTTCATGGCCTCGTCACCTTGGGAGTCGACCGCGGCACTAACGTGAGAGTGATGTTCTACCTCACGAGAGGGGCAAAGCCCGACTTCTCATAGCCAGGGAACTGTCGTCTTGAAATTGTGTTCATACAGATTACGAAAAAGACCTCAGGATCTCATCAATCCTGGATTTTGCATGATATGAGATAGTTGCCACTTTCGATTGTGAACGTTGTCTGACTTCGTCCCCCGCAATTCTGTAAGTATCTTTACATCCCTGAGCCTCCCATACAGCTCGGGAGCCGCTTACCGACAATATCGTCTTAACATATTCATCTGTTCGCAGCCATTTTAGGGTGTGCTCCGTTGTCAGATATGTCTCTCCCCGTGGGCCAATTTGCTTGATCAGATCAGCCGCGATAGTGTCTTTTGTAACAGAAATACCGGCAGCTATTCGCTTGGCCAGGGCTGTGATCTCGGCGTCCATAAGCAATTGCTCATTGCTGAAGGTCATCCCGGTTGCAAACATCCCGCAGTTTACGATTAAGTCGTGTCCGGCAGCAACGGCACAGAATTGACTGAATGTTTTTTCCCAAGCATTTTGTTCATCGTGAGCGTGATTGTCAGAATTTGGGGCCGTAGTGTGAGAAGGCACATTGTAGAACTGCGCTAATTGGGCGGCAGCAATCCGGCAGACCGTTGTCTCTGCGGAGCCGACAAGCGCAGCCGCAGTATGCATATTGGTTGTGGTCCACGAGCTGGCATATATGACCTTATGCCCGGGATCGAGCAGTTGGATTATTGCCAGGCCGGAGAGGCACTCTGCGTTGTTCACAGTCAGCAAGCCGGCAAGGGTATAGGGTGCGGAAACGCCGGCGTTTGGCTCAGGTAATACAGCTATCGGAACACCCGTGTTCACCATATCAATTATTGCGTCAAGGACACCCCCTTCCCAGAAAAGCGGACTTGTAGGAGATAGCTGACTGATGCCGTAAACTTGCGCTCGTAAATCTCCCTGGAAAACAGCCTGAAGTATATCGATGCAGGCGCGATTGACTCTGGCGTTATCCGTAGAAAAGTAAATCGGTTTTGTGCTGTTTTCAACACAGGCCCTCACACCGTACAGCAAAGACACCTTCGGATCAGGCACATCTTGCGGCATAACCGGGATACCAATCATATCGATTACATTACACTGGTCACAGATCTTGGCAAAATTCTCCACATCCGCCACTGTGCTTGCCCTTGTCTGGCCAGATTCTGAATCTACCCAGAAAACGGCATTGTGACCGGCAGCGATTTTGGGTTGCCGGTCCCCGAGAACAAATGCAGAGTTGCCCCTGCGATCGAACACCTCAAACTTCCGTGGGATGGCAGCCAAGGATTCCTCAATGCAGGTTTTCGGAAAACGGACCACCTTAGTTTCATAATTTACCGGCAATCCTCTTTCTCGCAGGAAATCGAGCATTCTGGAGCTCAAAATCTTCACTCCGCAATGCTCGAGAATATCTATTGTTGTTTCGTGGATGTTCTTGACTTCCGATTCAGAAAGGACCTTAAGACAGTCAAGTTTCATATGGCCTCCAAAGACATCAACTCTACCACAGAACCACATAGAGAAAGGTAAATATTATCACCAAAACGAGCCACCAGAGAAACAGTCTCTTGTAAGCTCGGTACCTCAAAGGCAGTTCTGCCGCAGGCAGCTTCAACATCGATGGCTTCCAAGTCCATCGCTGGATTACTTCGGCGGGAGGCGGCTGACCAAGATAAGCTATCAGAACGTGAAAGCCAGTTACGGGTATGAGCAGCAACCCTGCCACGTTGAAGGAGTTCATCTCTATGTCGAGGCTACGCAACAAAAAAGGTAGAAATAATAAAGGTAACGACAATAGCAAGGTCGACATGGCAGCAACGCTATTTGCCCTTTTCCATAACAAGGCAGACCCAAAGACCACAACAATTGGGACAGCCATAAAGAACCAGCATTCCTGAAAGTATGCAAAAATTGAACGCCAGCTCGCAACGACTGGCGCCCAGAGTACGCCAATTACAAACAGGAGCGTTGATGTCACCTGACCAAACCGTATCATTGCTTTATCAGTAGCATCCTTCCTTAAAAAACGCTTGTAGAAATCAATTGTTAAGATCGTTGAACAAGAATTTATCAGAGAGTCAAGAGTTGACATAATTGCACCAATCAGGCCAGCAAATACAAGCCCTCGAATCCCAAAGCCCAGAGGACCAACAACGGCACTCACCACTTTTGAATATGCCTCATCCGGGTTTTTGAGATTCGGGAATAGTCTGTAGGCAATTAGACCAGGAAAGCAAACTGCGAAAGTCAAAAAGATTCCCAGAAAGCCAGAAAATAAAACTCCTGCACGGGCGTGCCACTCATTTCTGGCAGCCAGAACTCTTTGATTAATATATTGATTGGTCGCATAGTACCACACATTGGTAGAGAGAAATAGAACGAGCATACCTGTCCAGGGAAGCTCAGGATGATTGGCCGGAAGTATCATGTGCGCCCGCTCGCCGGTCCCTCTTATTGCCTCCCACCCGCCGACTCTTTCATACCCCAATGCGAATACCAGCAGACCACTTATTAGCAAAAGGATACACTGGATTACATCCGTCCAGACAACTGATGCCAGGCCGCCGGTTACCGTATAAATACCTGTGCCTACCGCCAGTATAAGAATTCCAAGCCAGATATTTATCCCGAAGATAGAATGCAGAGCAAGCCCCCCAGAATACATAACTCCGGCTAAGTTTATGAACACGTAAGAAATCACAGTTATCACGGCGAAGAGAATCCGGCACGATGAACCGAACCTGTACTCAAGGTATTCAGGCATTGTGCTTATCCGTCGGCGGAGATACATCGGCACAAAGAAAACCAGCATTATTGTCAATGCCGGCATAATTCCCCACTCCCAGTTTGATACCGCCAGACCGTGACGGTAAGCATATCCCACCTCGCCCACAAATTGCTCGGTGGAAATACTTGAGGCAACCAGTGAGAATCCAATTGCATACCAGGGAAGATTGTCACCTGCCAAAAAGTAATCTTTGGCGGTCCTCTGGCCTCGTCGCGCAACCCATAGACCTACAACAAGTACGGCGACCATATACGCAACGAAAACTATATAATCGGTAAGGCTCAGATGCACTTGGTTGACTCTCCTGGGGTATCAGTCTATTCGGTTAACCCTTGCGATAGCCAAGATATTCGAGCGTCTTCTGTAAAGATTCAATATCATCAAATGATGGGGCATATTCCAGCCCGAAAACGCCTTTGTAACCAAGCCGCTCAATTTGACCTATTACGAATGGGTAATTTAGTTCACCATTATAGAGTTCGTGCCTTCCAGGCACGCCGGCTGAATGAAAATGACCTATGACGTCGATATTGCGCTCAATATGCTTGACAATGTCACCCTCCATAATCTGCATATGGTAGCAATCAAAAAGGAGCTTCATATTTGGGCAGTCGAGCTTCCTGCAGATTGCGGCTGCCTTGTCGCTACTCGATAGCCAATATCCAGGATGGTCATATACTGTATTCAAGGGCTCAAGCAGCAAAGTGACACCTGCCTTAACGGCCATGTCAAGAGTTGGCTTCAGACCTTCAATCACAGATTGTAGCATCTGCCTATCGCTCATGCCTTTGACAACGTTGCCTGTGCAGATAATGGTCGCCGGTATATTCGCAGCCTTATTAAACTCGATTGTTATTCTGGCGCGTTCCAACCATTGCTTTCTTTTTGCAGGATCGGTCAATCCGCCTCCAATTGAGCCGTCCGGCGAACCTATGACGCTGTTAGTCATTTTCACGTTATTTCTTTCGGCAATTTTGGCCAATTTCTCGGCGGTGCCATGGTAGCTGAAATCCTTTACAAACCACATCTCGACAAATTCGAAACCAAGCTCTGCTGCCTTTTCAAACCGCTGCTCAAAGAGCAATTTCGCTAAGGCCATTTCTATACATAAGCTAAGTTTCATCCGATTTATTCCTTCCAAAAGGACCTACCTCAGATACACTCGAAGAACTTTGTTTATGCCCTCAGCTATAGCTGCACAGTCTTGCTCGGAGTAATTGTAATTGATGTCCACCATAATCGCGCGTGACAATAGGTCCAGTGTGCAGGGACACATATCCTTGGAATATTTTGGTATTTCATTTACCGGCACGGCGCTCCAGGGAAGACCATCACCAGCAACAGTCTTTTTGTCCAGAATGTGTTCCCAGTAAGTGTAAATGTGCCAATCTCTCACCGTAGAGTCATAAATACCGCCCGCCGGCACTCCCTCGGCTTTCATCGCTTGAAGCACATTCTTAGTAAGCCCGCTGTCAGGAAGGAACATCACCAGACAAATTGCCGTGTCCCCCTTTTCGTCAGTGATTCGACGGAAATGAAGACCCGGCGCCTTTTCTATGGCATCTTTTATCCGCTGCTTGGCTTTACGATAGCCGACAAGCATTTCGTCCGTTTTTCTAATTTGTGCCAGCGCCACTGCGCCTTCTAATTCGCTCATTCGATAATTTTCACCGCAAAATAATTCGCCTTCTTTTCGCTCTCTGGCAAATCTATCCGACCGCCAGCACGCAGCACAGTCATGCCAGCTCTGAGCACGGATATATAGCCACTCGTCGTCGGTGGTTACAAAGCCGCCTTCGCCACTGACCATAACCTTGTAGTAATCAAAGCTAAAACACCCCATAGTCCCGATGCTACCAAGCCGTTTGCCTCTAAATGAACCGCCCCCGGCCTGGGCAACATCCTCCACTACTGCAAGCCCTTTTTTGTTGGCAATATCCATTATGGCATCCATCTGAGCAGGTGCGCCCCGCATGTGAACCGGCACCACAGCCTTGGTTCTTTTAGTAATAGCTGCTTCTATCTTGCGCGGATCCATACACAACGACTCGTCAATATCCACTATCATGGGGATAGCATTGCAAGAGACCACGGTCGCTGCGGTGGCAAAAAAGGTATAACCTGGAACGATCACCTCGTCACCAGCTCCTATGCCCAGCGCCCGATATGCTGCCACAAGGGCCGAGGTACACGAGTTGACTGCCAGACAATATTTTGTCCCAATCAAACTCCTCATCGCACTCTCTGCCGCCGCCACCTTGCTTGGCTTAGGATTGTAATACCTGAATAGATGTGGTCCTTTTGCCGTTGTAGTGTTGCCGATAATTTGTTTTATTTTCCTTTGGTCTTTTGGGTCGAGTTGCCACATATCAATCAGTTCGAGCAACTCCTCTTTGCCAATCTTGGTCGGGAAAGGCCCAAGACTCTCGACAGCTCTGGCACCCCCATTTATCGCAAGACTTCCTGAACTCATACCTGCCCCTTCAGTCAATTCAGATAGAAACTGCCGTGATCCCAATATCTGGTCTTGTCAATAGTATATGCGCTGGGCAGTACGATGTCCAAGCAACATCTCTCTTTTGGTCGGAAGGCAGCTTGACACACACTGAGTAATACGCGCATTATTGGTGCTGTGGCTGCGAACCTACCGTGGCATGCTGGCCGGCAGTCGCCGCCGACACGGTTCTCTCAGGAGACTAACAATGAAAGCGTCAAGAATCGCTCTGGCAGTCCTTATCACCCAGGCAGCACAAGCCCATGCACAGCAGGTCCCAGTGGTGCTCGAGAACACGTGTGTGCGGTACTCTATATCGTCGGACGGAAGAAATCTCGGATTCGTTGACCGCGCAACCGGGATTGACTATCTCAACCACGATGCACCCTCCGTTTGCGCCCTTGTGCGACGCAGCGGCAGGGAATATTCCGCAACTTCAGCCTCGTATGCGGACGGACGTCTGGTGATGCGATTCGCAAAGGCGAATGTGGAGGCAGTTATTCACGTTGAGCCGGAGACTTCATACATCCGCCTTACCGTGGACTCGGTGACGGGGGACCCAATCGATTCCCTCTTGTTCCTGAATATCCCCCTGACTTTGAAAGGCCAGCCTTCCGAGCCATTCGGCGCTTGCGCGATGTCTTTAAACCTCATAACTCGCGTGGATCAACTGCCCGCGCTCCAGACGAGCCTTCAGGCGTCCTGCTACAAAAAATTCGGCATTGAGGGGGCGAAGGTTGCGATCGTCGGAGCACCAGTGGATAAAGTGCTACCTGCGCTGAAGGAGGTGCTCACCGAGGCAAACGAGATGCCGCATTGCACGGTGGCGGGACCATGGGCGCGCGATGTCCCGTTTAATCGTGGCTCGTACCTGTTTAACTTCGGCGCGCTCACCGATTCGACCCTGGACGACTGGATTGAAATGACAAAGAGCCTTGGAGCCACACAGATCGACAATCACGGGGGCAGCGCAGCGTTCTTTCGCTTCGGCGATTTCACCCTGAATCCCGAGAAATGGCCCGAAGGATGGGATACTTACCGTGGTATTGTGAAGCGCCTTCATGATGCTGGAATCGGGTCTATCTTCCACACGTATGCGTTTTTTATCGACAAACAATCAAAGTATGTCACTCCGGTTCCGGACAAACGGCTTGACGCCTTTCGGACCTTTACTCTCGCTGAAGATATTAATGCCGATGTCACGCAGATCACGGTCAACGAATCCACACGAGGCATGACCACAGTCACAGGATTCTTCGAGCACAACAGTGTCATACTTCATATCGGTGATGAGCTGATTACCTTCGGCGCAGCGGGTCAGGAGCCTCCGTGGCAATTTACGAAGGTCCGGCGCGGTGCATTTGGAACGAAAGCAGCCACCCATGGGAAGGGGGCGAAGGCCCGCCATCTTAAGGAGTGCTTCGGCCTTCTCGTGCCGGATCCGGAATCGACGCTTTTCGAAGAGATTGCGAAGAACCACGCCGAGATCGTGAACTCGTGCGGTTTCGACGGCATCTACCTCGATGCTATCGACGGCAGCAGCATTCTACGCGGGCCGGACGAGTGCTGGTACTGGGCGGACAAATTCGTCTTCGAGATCCAGAGGAATCTCAAAAAGTCGGTGGGTATGGAGATGAGCGCTATGTGGCACCATTTCTGGCAGTTTCGCACTCGCTGGCAGGCATGGGATTATCCACAGCGGGGACACAAACGCTTCATCGACATGCACGCGGCCTCTGTGAACGGCGGACTCTTGCTGCCTTTACATCTTGGCTGGTGGAATTTCCAGGCATTCAATCCGCCGCAGGCTGAGCCAACCTATCCTGATGTGATCGAATATCTCGGCGCCAAGCTGATCGGATGGGATGCGGGCATTTCCCTTACCGGTGCGATAGACCATGCTCGTCTCGATGCGGTTCCCCTTTTTCGCCGAGCGGTAGACGTCCTCCGTACTTGTGAGGAACTTCGTCGAGCGAACGCCTTCGATGAGGCAGTCAAAGCGAAATTGCGCGAGCCTGGAAAAGAGTTCTCACTGTTTCGCGATGATGGCGGAAAGTGGCGATTCCGGCCGGCTTACTACGACTCGCATACAGCCTCACGTTCGGAGCCCTGGAGCCTTTCATGGACAGCAAGAAATGCCTTCAGTGAGCAGCCCGTGAAATTTCGCCTTGAAGCCCTTATGGCTGCGGGTTCATACGACGACGCGAAGAACATAGTCTTAGCCGACCTTTCAGACCCGAATCAGTTTGCAGGACCACTACGCGCTGCCGACGGAGTGAGCACCTCGCTCCACGAAACATCGGATAGGCCGAAGGCCGCAGGCATATTCACTGCAACAAATTCCGGCAAGGTTCCCCGCAACGCGGCCTGGGCCAGGCTTGACCGAAGGTTCGAGCCCTGCCTGAATCTGAAGGACCATCAGGCAATAGGCGTTTGGATTGAGGGCGACGGCCGGGGGCAGATCATAGCTATCCGGCTGGAGAGCCCTCGTCATATCTCCTATGGTGCGGTGGCGGACCGCTACATCACGGTTGATTTCACCGGTCGACGGCTGTTCACGCTTGTGGAGACGGAATCAGCTCGGTGGAGCGACTACGTCTGGAACGATGACAAATGGCTCTACAACGTCTACCGCGAGACTATTGACTTCGGCACGGTAGAATCCGTCAGCATCTGGTACAACAATCTCCCGAAGGGCCAAGAATCCGAGTGTATCATCGGCACCATCAAAGCACTACCGATGGTTGCCTGCGCGGTGAAGAATCCCACAATAGCAGTCAACGGCAAGACAATAATCTTGCCGGTAGAAATGCCGTCGGGCAGTTACCTGGAATTCGACCCTGGCAATGACTGCGTGCTATACGGGCCGAAGGGTGAGGTGATCGCCAAAGTGACGGCAGATGGCCCTACCCCTGTGCTCTCGGCTGGCGAGAATCAGATCCGTTTCTCGTGCGACGCAGTGGAGGGACCCGCCCCACGTGCGAAACTCACAATAGTCTCGTACGGCGAACCTCTTTGAGGACTCCTTATCAAATAGGCATCATTCGTGCGCTCGCACTGGGCATCTTACCTGGCTGGCAGGACCGGTCCAAGAAGCTTCTATCGGCTCATAGGGAACGACCGCTGTCGAGATAATATGTAGGCCGTTCTCTCAAGTCGTCACATCGATGGTCTTATTCAGCAGCAATTCGCCCATTAGTAAGAGAATCGCCGATAGCCAACCATTGCAAATGAGTATTGCCCCTTTACAATGGTTGCGCATAATATAGTCAGGCACATATTCACAGAAAATATGAGAGGGCTCGAATCATGCGATCTTGGTACATGGCAGTTCTGGTATCCGTAATGACATTCGGGGGCGGCTCCACAGCAAAAGGCCAGGCGTACGGCCTGCCCGACCGGGGTGAACGCGGCGATGAAATGATTCAGGAATACTTGAGAGGTGAGACGGAGCAGATACATAGGCGGTTTTTCCAAAACGTTGAATCTGTGGAGGACTGGAAGAAACTTCGTCCTAAGTACAAAGAGGAATACTTCTATATGCTGGGGCTCTGGCCAATGCCACAAAAAACGCCGCTTAAAGCTACTATCACCAGGACGCTTCAAGGTGACGATTATATTGTGGATATGCTTCATTATCAGAGCCGGCCACAGCTATATGTTACTGCCAATCTTTATCGACCGAAAAACACCGCTAAGGGCCAACACTTGCCGGCTGTGCTGTATGTCTGTGGGCATTCTTCCCGAGGACGAAGCGGTAACAAGACTGCTTTTCAGTCGCACGGTATGTGGTTTGCGCGGCATGGTTACATTTGTCTGATTCTCGACACGCTGCAACTAGGTGAGATTGCAGGTATTCACCACGGTACGTATCGTGAAGATCGTTGGTGGTGGTACTCACGCGGATATACGCCTGCAGGTGTAGAGTGCCTCAATGGGATCCGTGGCATCGATTACCTGGTTAGCCGACCCGACGTGGACCCCGAGCGGATTGCCGTGACCGGAATCAGCGGTGGCGGAGCAGCTACCTTTTGGATAGCGGCCGCCGATGAACGTGCCAAAGTTGCCGTACCTGTTAGCGGCATGGCTGATCTGATGTCCTATGTGCCAAATCGGGTGATCAACGGACATTGTGATTGCATGTTCTTGTACAACACCTTCCAGTGGCCGTGGACCTATATTGCTGCCCTAGTGGCGCCCCGCCCATTGTTGTTCGTCAACAGTGACCAAGACTCTATCTTTCCGATGGATGCCAACCAGCGGGTGATAAATCGACTGGAACAGGTCTACAGCCTATACGGAGCAGGTGATTTTGTCGACAGCGTCGTCAGCATCGGGGGTCATGCCTATCGACAGGATATCCGCCAGGCGGTCTATCGCTTTATCAACATGCACCTGAAAAACGACGCAAGTGTGGTCAGCGATAGCGAGGTGGATCTCGTGACGGGTTCTGACAACAACCCGCGGCATCCGATTGAGCCGGAGAGACTCCGCGTGTTTGCTGATGATTCTGATATTCCTGGAGACGAATTGAACACAACAATTGACCAGCATTTCGTGCCCATAGCGTCAGTGGAACCGCCGCACAAGGGCGAGTATGACACTTGGAAGGCAGCAATTCTATCTGAACTGCGTCGCGTGACGTTTCGATATTTTCCGGAGCGAATCCCACCAGCTAAGCTGCTCGAGCAAGTCCAACCGGACGACGTGCGGCTTGAGTCAGAACCCGGTATCAAAGTTGGCTTGCAATACGCTACAGCTTTCGGCTCAACCGAGGATGCCAGACGTGTTTTGATCGTAGTACGAAATCCTGATTTGGCTGAGCATATATCCGATTGGATACACCGTGTGTACGAACCGGGTGACCACGTATACGTGTGTGCCCCACGCGGTGTCGGCGACACACGTTGGACTTGCAAGAATCCGCCTAACTATGTCGAGCGTTCACATGTCTTGTTAGGCTGGACCGTCGATACCGGGCGAGTGTGGGATGTCATCGCAACAGCCCGATATCTGCGAGGTAAATACAATGAGAGTGTTCCAGTCTACGTGCTTGGCGAGGGCGGTTCTGGTGTCCTGGCAGCGTATGCTGCTTTGTGGGAGCCGGATATTACCGGTGTGATATTGAACAAACCACCGCTATCTCACATGAGCAGCGAAGCACCTCAGTTCCTCAATGTTCTAAGAGTGTGCGATATCCCCGACGTATTGGGAATGCTTGCTCCACGTGCGCTAATCATTTACGGCAACCAGAGTGAGCTGCTAAGGAAAGTTGCTGAGATCTATGCTGCTGCGGGGGCTTCAACAAAATTCGTACGAAAGCTCGATAAGGTGGACTAAATTCCTTGTAAGTAAAGACAATGAAAAATAGAATCATCTGTTAGTCGGGGTCAGGAACGCGTATATAAGTCTGCTTTCGCCGGAAGGCGTCCTGCGGACTGGCGACCCATTCATTCAGGACCTTTGAAAGAGGGTACGGTTATGTCCAGTACGATGAATCGACGAGAGATATTGGTTCGCGGCTTGGGGACCGCGGTAGCATTGGTTGGCGGCAGGCTCCCTTTGGCCTGGAGCACTGCGCAGGAATCGGCGGTGCCGCCGCTGCCCGACCGCTCCAAAAGTGCCCCAAGTATGCCGGTGGCCATCCAGCAGTGCGATTCGTATGAGCCGAGTCTGGTCCGCCGCAAACTCGATGCAGCTCTGGAGTTGATCGGGGGCATCGATAAACTGGTCCGTGGTAAGACAGTCACAGTCAAGCTGAACCTTACTGGCGAGATCCACCAGTTGTGCGGACTGCCTGCCGGTCGAACCTACCACGTCCATCCGAGCGTAGTAGCCGCATTGTGTGCGGCACTCAACGATGCCGGGGCGCAACGGATAGTTTTAGTGGAAGCCCTGTACTACCGCGAGCCTATAGAAAAGGTCCTCATGACAGGTGGGTGGGACATCGCGGCGATTCAGTCCGCGGGAGGCCACAAGGTCATCCTCGAAAACACCAAGAACAGGGGAATCTGGCCCAGGTACAGCAGACTAAATGTCCCTTGGGGTGGATACCTTTTCCCGGCATTTGACGTCAACCAGTGGTACGAGAAGTCAGATGTCTTTGTTTCGCTGTCAAAGCTGAAGGAGCACGCCAGTGCGGGTGTGACGATGGCTGCAAAAAACCTCTTCGGCATACTACCAACCGCCCTGTACGGCGACGATGCCCCCAATGAAGATACTGTCAAGGCCCGTGGAGCACTCCTTCACATGGGCCAGCGGGCCGTGCCCGAAGGAGTCCCTGGCGAGATTGACCGCGGAGCACCCCGTGATTGGCGTTACCGTGTGCCGCGAATTGTCGCCGATGTGGTGTGCGCGCGGCCGGTCGATCTTGCTGTGATTGACGGCGTCGATACGATCAGAGGAGGCGAAGGGTATTGGAACGAGGGTGTGGAGCCGATCCAACCCAAGTTGTTGTTGGTCGGGCGGAATGTGGTATGCACCGACGCCGTGTGTACTACCGTCATAGGTCACGACCCAATGGCTGCTCATGCGCGCCCGCCATTTCCAGGCGAGAACCACCTGCAATTGCTGGCCGTTGCGGGTGTGGGCACGAATGACATTGACCGAATCGAGGTCAGGGGCGTCCCGTTGAAACAATCTATATGTCCGTTCACTCGCAAGTCGGTGTCGCTGTAGGCGCCGAATTCATAATGCGGCTATAGTACCTGAACCTTTCCATCAACCATTGCACTAATTATTTACATTCAGTCCGATTTGTACGTTCCCTTTCGACTGATTGATGATCCGTTCGGGGCCGGTGAATGTATTCTCGGCAATTATGGCACGGCTAACATCCTTGCCAAGTTGAATCTGCGGCTGATCCTGTCGGAATTCACATCCCCGAATTAGAACGGTGCCGCTTTGAGCTTGGATTGCCGCGCGATTTCCCTCTTTGCCGCCCCATTGGACAAACGTACAATCCCCGAAACCAACGGTGCCCGCCCCTGCAATCTTCGCTATCTGATTACACGGGCCCCAGAATGCACAGTTCACGAAGCGGATACTTCCCGTATTGGTTTGGGCGATTTCAATCATCGTAGGATCCGGCCCATGAAAAGACACAAACTCACCGTTCGTAATCAACAATCCGTACGGGGCACATTGTTCCGCGACAAGAGCCGTATAACAGTCATCGGCTCCGATGCCAAGAAAGTTGCCATTGCATACGCCTGCTTTACTTCTTATAAACTTATAGCCAATTTTGTAACCGAAACAGAACGTATTGTAGACATACTGCCAATCGGAACGACCAAAGATAAATGCTTCACCGTTTTCCATTTGCCACTGGAACAACTTAGGCTTCGTGCTCCACCAGGGGTTGAAGTGAACATTCTCAATTCGTCCAATGTCGTAGATGGCATCGACCATGATGCCTCGCCGGATCGGCTGACCCTGTATGTCACGGATCAGGTGACGCTCGTTTTGCGTGGCGTCGATGCCGTTGTATGGATTGAGCATCTCGACCGCAAGAACGGCCGGGTTTTTGCCCCGCATGGCGATTGCCCAGGGATACGGTTTGGGCACGTTATCCACATTTTGTTGAGGATAGTATATCACCACGCCTTTCAGAGTGCTGTTTGTGTTGAGGGTAATGAACGCGGGGCCCTCCTCGTTGCCTGCGCCTTCTGTCACTAGAAACGTGGTGCCGTCGTCAGTAGGCTTGCCAGATCCGCGGTCCCTGATGCCGTTATGGGCAGGCACCGACTGCCACAGTCCCACCAGCGCGACAGCCTTGGGAATGTTCAGATGGCCCGCAAAAAAATAGTTTCCCCGAGAAGCATAAACAACCCCGCCTCCGGTTTCTCCCGCCGCATTCAAGGCCTTTTGAAACGCTGCCGTGTCATCCGTTTTCTCATCCCCCACAGCGCCGAAATCACGCACATCCCAAAAATGCGAGCCCAAATCAGCCTGGGGCGAACTCTCGGCATGGACTCCCGCCGCATACAGCAACAATACACCAAGAACGATAATACAAGACTGTCTTAAGGTCCCCGCTTCAATAAGATTACTGCACATTCGTTTCACCTTTTCCCTTCGATAGAAAACTGAAGAACTGCACACGCAACGCTGTTAATTGTAGTCAACAATGTCCCGCACGTCAAATGCGCCGCTCAAGTGTCATCCCTTTTCGGGACCTGAACTAGCCCAGATGGCCTCCACACAGTCTTTGACTCGGTCGCCTCGATACATCCTCACGAAACATCGTTGAACTCTCAGTCCGCTCGCTTCGGCCACTCTCAGCGCACGAGCATTGCTGCGTGGAATATCTATGAACACTAACTGGCTGGCACAGCGGCCCAAAGCATCACTAAGTAACGCACGGCCTGCACGAGGTGTCGCGATGCACGGACCTATTTGGATCGCGTTGGCGCCGCTGCGCAAGGTGACGAACCCCTCAAGTTGACCAGCCTGGCACAGGACGTGCACGGCCTGGGGGGATTCCTCAAATAGCCGAGTGAGCAGCTTCCCGCGATGCGTGCCTGTCATCCGATGATCGAATGCGACGATTTCTGCAAACAAGCTCGTTGTTGCCTTGGTCACGTGTGGCTGCGAGCCGGTCTGCGGAGCTATCCCCTCATATCGAGTTAACTGGTATTCCGGTGTAAAGCCAAACTTCTCATAGACAGGTAGACCGGCAGCAGTTGCATCTAAACGGATGGTCTTTACCTCTTGCTTCTCCAAGAAGCTGAGGGCATGCTTCAGTAGTGCCGTTGCGACGCCCTTGCGGCGTGCATTCAACTCCACCAAGACCATACCTATCCACGCCACGGGACCAAAAACGCAGGTCGTAGTGGTGCCGACTGACGCCCCGCCTATCTCGGCGACAAAACAGCCTTCCGGCTGTAGATCCATGAATCGCAGCCAATCCGACTCAGTCTGGTTCCACCCTGCCTGCCGAGTCAATCTCAGCCCGAGTTGGAGGTCAGCAGCACTCATTGGTCGAATCTTTATCACAGCCGTAGAGCTTATCAGGTTTCACGATAGTAGAATAGCTCTGATTTCCAATGAAGGAGCAGTTGTTTGATGATACCATGGTGTCTAAATTGCATAGGAAGAATGTCCTGGGCAACTGATATCCTTGAAATCTCACCGGGAATAAGAGTGAATTATGATCGGGCGTTTTCTGTCAACGGGCTTGATCATGGGTTTGCCAGCGTGCGTTGTGATGACGCTGACTTGCTCGCTTCAGGCTGATGAACCTTTCGATTACTTTGGCAACTCATGGAACGTCATCGGGCTGAAAGACTATGCTCAAGGCACCCGTATCACACCCAAAAACGAGCTCATAATTGCCGACAATGCCATAGTCCAGATACGATATGGGCGACAGTTGATTCCTTTAAGCCGTAGACAGGGCAAAAGACTGCTGGACGGTTGGCTACCCGTCATTCTGATTACAACTGAAGATGAGTTTGTTCGATACGAGTTCACACTGTGGGCTACGCCACTGGCGACTGTGAAAGACTGGCAGAAGGCATTCGACTGGCCCACCGAGGGCGAGAACTTCTTGAACTGGATCTTTGTCAAAGTCACCAATACGGGTGACAAAACGGCCGAAGCAAAGGTGAAGATCGAGAAAAGTGGGGTATCCAACCCAAAGTCGCAAGATTTCTCTTGGTCCCTGTCTCCCGGCAGAACTGTGGAAGCGGCGATACGGATACCATACTCCCCCATTGAGCACGAATCTGACTTTGTCGGAGAAGATGCTAAGCTCTGGTTGGGGCGGACTGTGCGATACTGGCGGGGCATTATGGCAAGGGGCACACACATGCAAGTGCCCTGTGAGAAGGCAACGCAGGCTTATCTATCCTCGCATGTGTGTCAAATGATCACCAGCGACCACGGTGAGCTACATCCAGGGGAAGGGTTCTATGATGAATTCTATATCCGTGATGGAGCATATCAGTTGATGGAGCTTGAAGAAGCAGGCCTGATAGATATCGCCCGAAAAGCCATCGAGATTTTTTTGACTAAACAAAGGTCCGACGGCCGCTTCGAGTCGCAGGAGAACCAGTTTGACGCCAATGGCCAAGCCTGTTGGGCACTTTGGCAATTCTACAAGATTACCGGTGATCGGCAATGGCTGCTAAAAGTGTATCCTCAGATGCGCCGAGCCGTTGACTGGACGATGAAGGCCCGCCGCCGAGCGCCTGATGATTCACCATTTTTCGGTGTGCTGCCCAACGCTCCGGCAGACGGAGAATATCTGTGGGATGGCAAGCACCACATCGTTGGTTATGTGAGAGAGAACCACGGCGGCGGCTTCATCGAGACAAAGCCACAAAGGAACCTAATCTGTCTTCTGTCTTCTGTCTTCTCTCGTTTGGAGTGGAGAATCCGGGTAGTCACGTGTTCAGAAATATGCCGGTCGGCGTACAGACTATTGGTGGTGTTCCCTTTCACGTCTCATTACGGGCAATACTGCTGATGATTGGGCGTTACCACCTGAAGCGGAAGAGGTTTTCGTTGGCTTGAGAGGTGAACCCTGGCATCTGAACGTGCTGGGCGTCAAACTTCGGCCCGTCACTATCGATAAGATCATTTTTCGGGACTTGGGCACGCCTGCTGCTCCCGTTTTGGTTGCGGTGACACTCGATCAATCCCAATAAGGTCCCTCAGGGACAACTTACAGGTGCGCACACTGGCTCTGGTAGACTGGCAGGACCCGCCCGAGGAATTGTGGCAACGGCATGACTCCAGCAAAGATTGATGGAAAGCATACCCAGTTGCGTGTGGCCTTCTGAATCTTCTGTTCCGGCAGTTGCTTTTCGAAGCGCATTTGATATGTTGAACACAAGCGCAGTAACCAAGCATATTATGCGAGCCAAAATGAGGTGAGGTATGTGCAAAACGTTCACTATTATTGCTGTGTACGCCGTCGCCTTTGGGTGCTATGCCCACGCCCAACCCGCTGGCTTGGAGTTTTACAGCAATCTTTCATTGTTGCCGTACATCTATTCCGACGTTGAATCCTATTACCTTTCCAGCTACGACCGTACGGGCGGCAATGACGATGGTTTCCGAGGAACTTACTCCCAACTTTATGTTGATGATAAGGGCGAACACGTAATCTTCGACGAGAAAGGGCCTGGTTGCATTTACAACTTCTGGTTCACGGGAAGTGGACAGGATCTGCACTGGGGTAAGATCCGGTTCTACTTTGACGGCGAAACAACGCCGCGTATCGAATACGAGGCCAAAGAATTCTTCAGTGGCCTGCACAGCCCGTTTGTCTACCCGTTGGTGACGCATTCTTTCATATCGAGCGGTGGGTTCAGTTGCTCAGCGCCGATACCTTTTGCTAAGCATATGAAAATCACAACAGAAAAGACCGCCGGCTTCTACAACATTTACTATCAACTATACAAGAATAGTTCGCTGGAGTCATGGACAGCACAACAGGACTATTCCAGATTGATCAGCCTCTTCGAACGCTGTGGTGCCGATCCAAAGATTATCGGCCAGATGCATATAGCCCGCAAGACAGTCTCCTTTGCTGCTGCAACACATGGCAAGTCCCCAGAAGAAGAACTTCTCTGCCTGACTCACAGCGGTACTATTCAACACATTAAGATAAATCCTCTTTATGCTCCAGATACTTATAGCCTGAACCATTTCTTTCTGAGGATTTTCTATGATGAACAGGCCCAGCCTAGCGTTGATGTGCCGATCGGCCCGTTCTTTGGATCGGGTCTGGGCGAAGCGGATGTCAGAGGACTGTTCGTGGGCATGTCCAGCTCGGGAGCCTACTACTGCTATTTCCCGATGCCATTCAAAAAAGCTGTACGCATCACGCTTCAAAATAAGAGTTACGAATCTGGTGGCGAGTTCTTTGTCGAGATCGGTTATACGGACGAGTCGCCAGGAGAGCAAAAAGCAGCCAAAGTGGGATACTTCGGCGCCAAGTACAATACTGCCTGGCCGATCGTGGAGCAGAAAGACTATGTCCTGCTTGACCGCAAGGGCTGCGGTGCTGTTGTTGGCCAGATTATGACGGTAGAACCAGTGCAACCCGATCGGAAGCGGTGGTGGGAAGGTGACATGCGTATTTACATTGATGGCGAGCAAAAGCCACGTTTCCATGGAACAGGCCATGAGGATGAGTACCAAGGAGGCTGGTCCACCTTTTGGCTGACCAATCCGTATTCCCTTCCCCTATTCGGCCAGCCTAAGACCAAGGGTCTCATTGACATCTTCGGTCAGGTCAATGGGGCGACAACCGTATATCGCTTTTGGCCGGGCAAGATTCATTTTCGTGAGTCGATAACGATTTCCACTGAACATGGCAATCAAAACGATACTCCGGCCAATTACTCTTCGTTAGTGTACTATTACTACGTCCCTTAACAGACAGCCTGCCAAATCTTCGGCTTAGCCCAAGTTCGTCACTTGTGAGGCTGTTTTGCATCTATTGGCCTATTCTCAGTAACACAGCATAACTTGATCTGCCGGCCACAGGATGTCCCAAGAACAACATCCGTACTCTTCAGCCGCACCAATTCTTCAAGCACCGTCCGAACCCCTCTTCCCAAACCAGCCCGCTCCATCCATATCTGCAAGACCTTCCACAGAGCATAGGCCAGGAACAAAACAGTATATGCCCTTGTACACGATGCCGTAACCGATGCCAGACATGTCCTGAGCATTGTCGAAGGATCGGACGTACCCGCCGCTATACAGACCCTTCGACAAGCTCAGGGCAGGCTCTGCTTGCAGTCAGGACGATGGTCTCGACTATAGCCATAACGGGCTTGAGGATTCGCTTTGCACTGACCTTCAAAACTTGTGGTGAGCTTGCCGAGTCCATACGTGCTGGTCACATCGTACAGTAACAGGTCAAAGTCCGGAGCAAACAATTCACCAATTCGCTGCTTCAGGTGCAAGGGTATGCCACAGTATCAAAGCCAAATACACATCCCCGAAATCTCTGGTATTTCTGACGCGGACGCTCGCAAGATTAACCCCAACCTGATCAGTGTACAGCGCTTGATAAACATAGCCACTCTGATAGTCTTTGGGTTCTATCTTCGTGGCTGCAAACTATCGTTCAAGGGGATAGGTCTGTACTACAATTGCCGCAGAGGGGAAAACGCCGATAGACGCAATCTTATTGAGGATTCCGCCCTAAAAATTCCTCGAAAATTCCTCCAACTGACGAACTTGGGCTAACGTCTTACCCTGTGAACGGTTACCTCAAAACTACCAATGGCAGAGATTGCTTCGGTCGCGGAGTCTACCCTGAGCGTAGTCGAAGGGCTCGCTCGCAACGACACTGGTAGATAACATCCTCTCAGCAATAGTGTTATACACTGCCAGAGGAATTAGTCACACACGGTCGCGCTGGGTGGCATTGCTGTTCCTTCCCCTGTTGTTCATTTCGCACATACTAACGTTGCTTTTTGTAAACATCTCGTAGCTGTCCTATTTGCCAAACAAGTACAACTTCTCGTCGCGAGAATATGGGATGCGTGGGAGTTATGGGCGTTGACAAAAAGCAACTTGCTGTTAAAATGCAAAAGTGCGTGTCTTCTCGCCGTCAAAGTAGCCGGTGCGAGCCTAATTCTTTTAGTTTTAGGCTGTTAGGTGCAGTAGCATGTAGATAGTGTCTGTGTTTGCCTTGGATTGGCACAGTTTTTGCAAGTTAACTTGGTTTGTGCTTAAATGATAAGATGGGCGGAACATCCTAAACGCACTATATTATGTGGAGGAGGAAGATGGGTCCGCCCTTCATTGCAGTAATCCGGAATCGGGATCGCCGGGGTTAAGAGTCTGGCGGGCTGATTCGGATCAATATAATTTACGGAGTCGGTCCGGAGGAGGGTCGACTCCGTTTTTCTTTGCGCTGCAGAAGCATCTGTTTATCTACTCAAGAGCGGTGCGGATTCAGCAGGGGGGCGGCTATGCGCCGTCAAGCGGATTGAAGCATCCTCGGACAGGAAAATACCTTGCTTTTGTAAGGTCCTTGTGGTAGTCTTTGGCAAATACGGTTCGGAGAAGGGAGATCAGAATGAAGATAATGACCCCTCATAACAAGAACATTACACGCAAGCGTCTCGGACTCAACGGAAAATATCGCTGGTTAATAATATGGGCGCTTCCCATCGTAGGATTGTTGTCTTTGATCTGGTTCTTGATTCGTGTAGTGCCCAAGCCTTCGCGAGCCACATATCCATGCCAGCGGGTGGCGGCTCCTTTGGCGGGCGGTTTCCTCGCCTGGGTCGCCGGCCTGATTGGCTCAACGCTAGCTTATCATAAAGCCAAGCGATTGTTTCATCAATCGCGCTATGTGGTAGCAGGAGTTTGTGCCGCTGTGGCTGTCCTGGCGGTATGGTGGTCTCTCAGCATAACTAACAGCGACCCGGCAGTGGCGGCGTTTATCCCAGCCGAGCCGCCGAACAGCCCGATGGGCGTAGCCAAAGGCATTTATCAGGGGCGTGTTGTATGGATACGCGACCCTGATGCGACCAGTTGGGATGGTTCCACCGGCAAATGGTGGGATGACAATAATACCAGTCAAGATATTGTTGACTACATGGTCTCCAAGGCCATCCAGACTTTGACCGGCCAATCCAATGATAAACAGGCATGGGACGCGCTGTTCAGGCACTTCAACCAGACCAAGGGCTTCGGCGACACCAGCTACCAGCAAGGAGAAAAGGTCGTCATCAAGATTAACATGAATCAAGATTCCGGCGGCACCTGGGGCGCGGCCGCTGGTATGCCCAGTCCTCATGTGATTCACTCATTTTTGACTCAGCTTATAAAGGTAGTTGGAGTGCCCGGCTCGGCGATTACCGTCTACGATGCCGCTCGTTACATCGGCGACCCGATTTACAGCAAGGTCAGGAGCAACCCTGACCCGAATTTTCAAGGCATCACGTTCGTCACCAGCACCACACGCAACGGGCGTATCGGGGCGGCTCGCGACCCCGGTAATCCGGTTTATACCCAGGCTGGAACCGCTTACCTGCCTCAGTCTGTTACTGCCGCCAAATATCTTATCAACATGGCACTGCTTCGGCCTCACACGCTTTACGGTATAACTATGTGCGCGAAGAACCACTTTGGCTCGGTGTACTTTACTGCAAACGGTTGGACGCCCTCGCCGCTGCACAATTACGGCGGCCGCAGCAAGAGCATGAATACATATAAAGGGGGTATTTACTTGACTCAAGTACCCCCTACACATTGTGGTGGGCTTTTCTATGGTCTCGGACATGCTTGACAATTGCCTGGTACGGAACGGGATCCACTT
>Ga0315279_10002522_pt1 | contig 27245 bp, 25 predicted proteins | sample YL17G06_20_MG_FD_203694 | JGI IMG/M metagenome (GOLD analysis project Ga0315279, IMG submission 203694) | Sediment microbial communities from Yellowstone Lake, YNP, Wyoming, USA - YL17G06_20 | ecosystem: Environmental > Aquatic > Freshwater > Lake > Sediment | place: USA: Wyoming | collected... | reverse complement strand
CTGCCGTTGGCTTGCCGACAGGAGTCTCTTCACCGAAAGACCTGATCAGTTCAGGAGCAAACTACTTCATCACGTCGCTCGCAGACCTTCCGTCTTTGATAGAGTATGTTGGCAGGACTCCTGAAAAACAATAGAAAACGCGGAAAACAAAGCAGCACATTCCATGTCATGATGGCTTGAAGTGGTATCTCGGCCACTGCGGCCATTGACCAGTAGTGGCGCACGCCTCAAACTGCATTGTGAGTGGCATGCCTATTTTTATCTGTTCTAGGGAAACGCCTTTGATCATGCCCGGAAGCTTCGACCCGTTCTCAAACTGAACGATGCCCACCGCGTATGGCGCGATTGACTGGAACTGTGTTGGCGCAACGTGGATGACTGTGTACGTTAGCAGTTTTCCCTTTGTTGGGATTTCAGTCCACTCGAACTCTTGAGAAAGGCAGTTGTCGCAAAGCGGTCTCGGCGGAAACTGGATTTTTCCGCACTTCTTGCATTTTCCGCCCATCATTTTTCCCTGACTTGCCCACTTGCAGAATTGCTCTATTGTGAACGGCACCTGTTCGCTCATCTGTCAAGCCCTCCTGTAAACGTGGACGGCAGCAGTAGCACCTGAGCCGCCGAGATTGTGCGTCAATCCGATTTCCGCGTCCTTCACCTGGCGCTTGTCCGCCTGTCCAGTGAGCTGCAAATACATTTCATATGCCTGCGCTGTTCCCGTCGCGCCCACGGGATGCCCTTTGGACTTTAGGCCTCCGCTCGTGTTCACGGGTATTCTTCCGCCGAGTCTCGTCTCTCCACTTTCGACGAGTTTTGCGCCTTCGCCTGGCTTGCAGAAGCCCAAATCCTCGTAGGCTATGATTTCTGCTATGGTGAAGCAGTCGTGAACTTCAGCGAGGTCTACATCTTCAGGTTTGACTGCGGCCATTTCGTAGGCTTGTTTTGCCGCGATTTTCGCGGCCCTGAGCGAGGTGAAGCTTTCCCTTTCGTAAAGCCCTATGGTGTCGCTTGCCTGTCCGCTTCCGATTATGTGCACTGGCGTGTCTGTGTATTTCCGCGCCAATTCAGACTTAGTAATGATTACGCAGCTTGCCCCGTCCGTGATCAGCGAGCAATCGTATAGTTTTAGCGGCCAAGCGACCACCCGCGAGGATAAGGCTTGCTCAAGGGTTATCTCCTTCTGTATCTGAGCCTTCGGATTCATGCTCCCGTGATAGTGGTTCTTCACGGCAACCATCGCCAAGTCCTTCTCAGTTGTGCCATAAGCGTTCATATGCGCCGTAGCCATCAACGCGAACAGCCCTGGAAAGGTTATGCCATTCCACTGTTCAAACGGGTAATCCGAAGCCATGGCAAGGTACTCAGTCACCTCAGCCGTGCTTCGATGAGTCATCTTCTCAACACCGCCGACCATGACGGTGTCGCACAAACCTGAAAGCACAGCGTAAATCCCAGCCCTCAACGCCGCGCCTGAAGATGCACATGCTGCTTCTGTTCTTGTGGCCGGTACGTGAAGCAAGCCAGCCCAGTCAGCCACTGTTGCTCCAGTGTGGCCTTGATGCTCATAGGATTCGCCCATGTGTCCAACAAACAGGGCCTTGATGTCTTTCTTGGGGTCTAACTTTGGACATCGGTCGTACGCTTCCTTGGCCGCCAGAGCAAAAATCTCCCTTGCGTACAATCCTTCCAGCTTTCCAAACTTGGATAACCCTGCAGAGACTATGGAAACAAGCGGCTTACCATTCATTCAAGACTACTCCTTTGAAGGCTGAGGTTGATGTGGAAAATTGAATAGTGTTTGAAGGAGTATTTAGCCATTTTCCGAATCATCAGTAATTAGCAATCATTCATAGTTGGGATTCAGAATCCATAAGCGCAAGAGGGAAGATAATATGGAAGCATGAACGCAAAGAAAGTGATAAAACGTCTCATCAAGGCCCTGCTCAAGCGCTCTTGGCAAGACGCTACAAGAAGCTATTGAACACTTCAATCGTGCCCTTCAATGAAGGAATCTCGCAAAAAGTATGTTAAAAATGGGATGAGGCTTGGTTTCAAGCCTTTATGATTCTATTTTGTGCCGAATGCTTTCTTGACCCATGCTCTTGTCTTTTCCATGTCTTCTCTGAAACGCTTCAGCTCTTCCGGCGTTCTCTTCGGAGCCACAGGTTCTTCTGCAGGAGTCGCGTAGACGTCAAGCAGGTCACCCTTCGGGTCTTTAGCGATGTCTATTCTTACTTTCAGGCCGATGTTTACTTTTTCAGGGTCGACGTCTCTCATGGTCATTGGCAGACAGGTGTTTGTTCCGTCTATTCTGATCATTGCGCCGACGAGCGGCTGCAGATGCGCCATTGAAGGCCACGCTATAGCCATAATAGTGTACGAGTGAACCTCGCCCTTCTTCGGAAGCTCAACCCACTTCGTCTCGGCGAGTCTGCATTTCGGGTTGAAGCAGTGTGCACGCGGTGGGCAATAGACAAGCCCGCATTTTGGACACTTTGTGCCGTACAGCTTTCCTTCCAACAAGCCTATGAAGAACTGTGAGACCTTGCCATAGCTGTGATGGAACATGCTGCCATGCGGACGGTGAACCACTAGGAACTTCTCAGGCTTCAAATCATTAAGCGTCGGTCCATCGTTCATCTCAACTATCTTCCAGCCCTCTGGTCTCCAGCCGCCTTTGCGTTCCCATTCTTCCCACCATTTCTCGTCGTACGGTGATTGCTTAATCATTTTTTCAGATCCAGGCTGCTTCATTGTCCTTACACCTCCAAGACTACGGCGCCGGCTTGACATCCTGTGCCGCCGTGCCCGTGTATGAAAGCCTTCTTTGGCTTGCTCAGCTGTCTGCTTGGTGCACCCCACTTCTTGCCGATTTGGTTACTTAATTGCCAGTAGCTGTCAACGACTTGAGCGATTGACGTTGAGCCCACTGCATGTCCCTGCGCGGTCAGAGCTCCGCTGAGTTGGCATGGAAGCTCTCCGTGACGTTGAATCACACCGTCGCGAACCATTTTCTTTCCCTCTCCTCTCTTGCAGAAGTCAAAGTCTTCAAGCCCAGCCAAGACCACGCCAGCGTATGGGTCGAAAATCTCGACGAAGCTTATCTCCTTTCTCGGGTTTTTGATTTCAGCGTCTTTGTAGGCCATTCTCGCAGACACTCGGAGCGAGCCGAAGTTTAGCAGGTCAGGGTAAGGCGACATCGGTTTTGGAATGTTCTTCGGCCAGACTTTCTCGTCTTCTGGGTATAGCCCTTTCCATGCCGGATTGTCAGGGCGGTCTCCAGCTCTCATCGTGTCCGTGCCGAAGCCGACGCCGCTTATCCAGACAGGGTTGTCAGTCAGTTTCTTAGTCATCTCTTCGTTTGCCAAGAGCAACGCTGAGGCACCTTCGCTGGTCATGGCGCATTCATAACGCCTGTACGGCCACGATATCAAGCGGGACTTGTAAACATCCTCAACAGTGATTTTGCTGAAGCCGTGCTGCGCCGGCCACTGTGCATAGGGATTGTCTAGCGAGTTGTTGTGATTTAACACTGCAACCTCAGCCAAGTCTTCTTCGGTGTCTCCGTAAACATGCATTCGTCGAGCTTCCATAGTGGCGTAGAAGGCGTTGTAAGTGAAACCTGAAACGAAGTCCCAATCCGTGTCGCCTGCAATGGCTATTGCCTCGTTGACCTTTTGAATCGGCAACTCGTTCATCTTTTCCCAACCGACCACAAGAACTACCGGAAACATGCCTGAACGAATCCACAGAGCCGCGTTGACTATAGCGTCGATTGGCGTGGCGCCGCCTGATTCAACACGGTACGCGGGTACAGCGCTTAGGCCCAAGTAGTCATGGATTATCCAGTGCATACACTGCTGCTGTTCGAGGATGTCGCTAAAGTAGGAGTAGCAGCAAGCATATCCTTTCCTTATGAAGTCTCCAATCTCAAGGTCGGGCACGTCATCAAGTATCATCTTAACTGCTTCTGCGCACATCTCTTCCGCCAACGTATGTCTCGGGTTATCAAATCTTGAAATGCTTCCAGCGACTATTCCGACTTTCTTCACTTATTACACCTCAATTTTGAGAGATGTAGTTAGTCGATTTCAACGACTATAAGATTTTCGGAAAGCCCACGTGACAAGTAACGTAGAACATTCTATCTCATTTGAACTGACAAGCTGAGGTCAAGTCATGCCGAAAAATCCTTTTATAACTTCTCCCGTCCATCTTACTGACATGCAAATACTGCAATTGTCAACTGCCCTGCCAAGAAGCGGCTATACAACTGAAGAACTGATTGAGTCTTTTCCATGTGCACTGCCAGAAGGCGTCAAACAGAACATAATCAACCTCGGAGTCTCAAAGCGCTACCTTGTAGACCAGCCAGATCGAGACTCAAGAACGGAGACCGTCATGAGCGAGGATGGGCTTGTTGGCCTCTGCACGGAAGCCTGCGAAAAAGCCCTTCAGAAAGCCCATATGTCGATCAAAGATGTAGGCTATTTCGTTGCAGCGTATGATGTGAATCCCTTCCTCAGCCCAGGCCTTAGTCAGCTTTTGGTTCCGAAACTCGGTTTGGATCCCTACGTGAAGCATGTTAACGCTCAAGGAATAGCTAGCATCGCATTCATGAAGACTTTGGAACTTGCCCAAGACCATCTTGCCAGACACCCCAAAGAAAATGTCCTGTTGTGTATCTCTGGGGTGAGCTCATACTGGTTCCAGAATCAGGTGCGAGGCTTGAAGGACGTCATGGAAATCAGCCAAATCAGCTCGATAGGCAACGAAGCAAAAAGAGAGCTGGAGCTGAGAAAGTGGGTGGCAACCATGCAGCACTTCCTTTTCGGAGACGGTGTGGCCGCCGCAATCGTAGATGGAAGCAACAAGGGCCTAACAGTCAGGGAAACCGTTGAAGTTACAAACATCGGAAAGAAGGACTATCTGGCTGGCTACTCTCGACTGTCAACCATAAACGAGCCATTCAGATTTGGCTTCCACTCCCATTTAGACAAGGAAATCCTGAAGCTCGGAGTGGCCTACACGGATTTGACGCTCAAGAAACTGTTCGGAAAGAACGCTGAAAGCATTATGAAAGCCGCGAAGAAGTGGGCAGTCCACACGGGCAGCGAAAAAATACTTAAAGCGTTGGCTGAGCACCACGGAATTGACGGCGAGAAACTTGAGGAGTCACATGAAGTGCTGAAGGAATGTGGCAACCTTGCGGGCGCAAGCTTACCGTTCATACTTGAAAGGATAACGTCTCGGAGCAGGTTCTCAGACGGTGACGTGGTTTTGATGGTTGGTTACGGATGGGGATTCTCTGCAGCCGCCAGCCTGCTTCAATACAGGAAGTGACTTTCTCAAAGCTGGAACCGGCTTATTCCCACTGCTTCTTAATCCACTCTTCCACGCCGATGCTTTTCATCTCTTGAAGTCTTTCCTTCTTTGCCTTGTTGAAAACGTTCGAATGCTTCCCCTTCTCATTTCAGTTATCGCATGGAAAATCTGCACATTCAAAACAGAAATCAATGCTCTTCTCAGTGCAGCATTTGCGGACAGGACAGCCGGTCCAGCCACTGCCGCCATTGCAGTTAAAGGCGCACGCACTCTTTGACAGAATTTCGAGGCCCTTGATTGTTTCTGTGGAGCTGCCGCCTTTCTCCTTGATCCAGCCTGCGACTTCGAAATTGGCCTTGACCAACCCCAACAGCTGCGCAGCAGGTTTTCTCAAGGCGTCGGAATACCAGTGGCAATTTCGACAGTAGCACCCGCAATACGCGACCTCGTTTCTTCTGGCCTCTTTCACCTTCACGCTTTCCACCGCTCTCACCACACATCTGGACTGGTGTGAACTTCTAGCTCTAGCTACAGTTTTAGTTCCATCAGGCAGATACACAAGAAACACGATTGACGGACCTGAGCAGTTCAGGCAGAGAGAGCCTGTTAGGAATGTTTCAGCTGTCATCATGGAGAAATCGAGTTGACCTTGTCATTTCTCAGTTGATGAACAGAAGAGGACGCAATGAGGCCACTTGGTCTTTAATTCACTCAACCACTTATCAACCAGTTCTCCTCGATCAGCACTGGCTATCTTCGCCAAATCCGCTTTGATGCTGGGATAACTCTTCTCAAGCTGTTCGAAATTCTTGCACTCAAGAAGCTGGCTGCATTGGCTGCAATCTGCAAGACCCTTCTGGAGAGCGCAGATTCGGACTTTGCAGGTTGGCGGTCCTCCCCCGTTCCTGCATCCCCTGCACACTCCATTGGCTTGTATGCAGGCGAGACCGCTCATGAATTCCTTAAAATCAAACTGCCTCGGAAGCCACTTTTCCAGCCCATAACCCTTAACCATCTTGTCAAGCCTTGTAGCCAGTTCTGCTATGGAACCGTTGCCGCCTGCACAGCTGCCGCACCAGATTCCGCAAAAGCCGATCTGATCCTTCACGTTTGAAAAAGCTTCTCCCAATTCACAAGTCTCCAAACTTCAGCGTGAACCTAAAGCACAACGACATATAAACGATTCGCGCCCGGCCAACTCATTGTCGCACGCCATAAGAATGCCTCGGATTGGGCTCAAAATCTCTGAAATCCAATTTCCAAGCCAAGCTTGTCATGCAAGACAGCGCGCTCTGACCTATCGCGCATGGTGCTTAGCCTTATGTTGAAGACAAACGGTTTAAACCGATAAGAAAATATCTCTCTAGTCTTGATACCGATATGTAAGTCTGATACAGCTCATGGCTTGAATGATGAGGGTTTGACATGACAATGTTTGATCAGAAAAAACTCGAAGAAGTGAAACGAGAGCGAACACGCTGGGAACAGACGACTCTACCAAACTGGCTGAAGCAGTCCCGAGAAAGGAAAACCGAATTCCACAACCATTCGGGCATGCAGGTAAAACGAGTCTATACGCCTGAAGACATGGAGAATATGGATTACATGCGGGACTTAGGCTTCCCAGGCGAATACCCGTTCACGCGCGGCGTCCACGCGACCATGTACCGAGGCCGCTTATGGACAATGCGAATGTTCTCAGGATTCGGCACAGCGGCCGACACTAACCGACGTTTCAAGTACCTGCTGAAAGAAGGCGAAACCGGCCTCAGCATAGCCTTCGACTATCCGACAATCATGGGCTACGACTCAGACCATCCCATGGCAAAAGGAGAAGTGGGCATATGCGGAGTGGCCATCGCATCGCTCAAAGACATGGAAACCTTGCTTGACGGGATACCGCTTGACAAGGTCACAACCTCCATGACCATAAACGGGCCGGCGCCGATACTGCTGGCCATGTACGTTGCCGTAGGCGACACGCAAGGCGTGCCCAGAGAAAAACTCGGCGGAACTACACAAAACGACAATCTGAAAGAGTTTTTCGCGCAGAATCTATGCATATTTCCGCCGAAAGCTTCAGTCAAGCTCACGACAGACATCATCGAATACTGCGCTAGGCACCTGCCAAGATGGAACCCGGTAAGCATAAGCGGATATCACATCAGAGAAGCAGGAGCAACCGCGCTGCAGGAGTTAGCCTTCACGATTTATGATGGAATAAGCTATGTGGAGTCAACTCTTGAAAGAGGGTTGAAAGTGGATGACTTTGCTTATCGCTTGTCATTCTTCTTCGCCTCTCACAACGACTTCATCGAGGAAATAGCCAAGTTCAGAGCCGCTCGCAGACTCTGGGCGAAGCTGATGAAGGAACGTTTCAAGGCGAAAAGTCCGAGGTCTATGTGGATGCGCATGCACGTTCAAACCTCGGGCTGCACGCTGACGCCTCAGCAGCCATTGAACAACATCGTGCGCACGACGATGCAAGCTCTGTCAGCCGTCTTAGGCGGAACCCAGTCGTTGCATACAAACTCGTTCGATGAAGCCCTGTGCTTGCCAACTGAAGAAGCTGTAAGAGTAGCTCTCAGAACACAGCAGATAGTAGCCCATGAAAGCGGTGTGACAAGCACGGTGGACCCGTTGGCTGGTTCCTACTACGTTGAGGCCTTGACAAACGAGATGGAAGAAAAGGCTTGGGAATACATCCATAAGATAGACGACATGGGCGGAGCCATACCAGCCATAGAAAAAGGATTCTTCCAAAAAGAAATCGCAGACAGCGCCTACAGGTACCAACGGGAGATAGAGGAGAAGAAACGCGTCATAGTCGGCGTGAACGACTACACAATCGCAGAGGGCAAGTGCCCAATAGAGATTCTGAGAATAGAACCGAAGGTCGAGACAGCCCAGGTTGCGAGCCTGCGAAAACTAAAAAGAGAGCGGGACAACAGAAAGGTGAAGGAAGTTCTCGACAAACTTCACTATTCAGCTGAGAAGGATGAAAACCTCATGCCCACCATAATCGAAGCCGTAAAAGCGTACGTATCACTGGGCGAAATCACAGAAGTGTTGCGCATGGTTTATGGCGAATATAAGGAATTGATTGTAATCTAGAAAGAGGGAAAAATGAATGCAGACTGAAAGAAAAATCCGAGTCTTAATAGCCAAACCAGGCCTAGACAGCCACGATCGAGGAGCGAAAGTGGTTGCACGAGCCTTGAGAGACGCGGGAATGGAAGTTATCTACACTGGATTAAGACAGACGCCTGAGCAAATAGCGGAAACGGCTCTCCAAGAAGACGTGGACGTGATAGGCTTGAGCATTCTCTCAGGAGCCCACAAGACGCTCTTCCCAAGAATAATGGATCTTCTGAAGAAGAAAGGCTTGACAGACGTAACGGTTTTCGCAGGAGGCATAATCCCAGAGGAAGACGTGGAAGAGATGAAGAAGCTTGGGATAAAGGAAGTCTTTGGGCCTGGAACACCGACAGAGCGGATAATAAAATACGTTTTGGAGAACGTTCCGAAAAGAACCTGAACCAGTTGACGTGCAAGGGAATTGACGAAAGTCGAAGAGCTAGCGCAAGGTGTACTTTCTGGTGAAATTCGAAGCATAGCGAGGGCCATAACAGTCATTGAGAACAACGCGCCTGAAGCCAAGAAACTTGTCTCTTCAATCTATCCTCACACGGGGAAAGCTCACATAATAGGATTCACAGGAGCAGGAGGCGCTGGAAAAAGCACACTCATCGAGAAAATCGTGCGAGAATACAGAAGAAACGGCAAGACCGTCGGCGTCGTGGCAGTGGATCCAACAAGCCCTTTCACTGGCGGCGCGTTCCTGGGCGACAGAATCCGCATGCAGGAACTGAGCACAGACCCCGGCGTTTTCATACGAAGCATGGCAAGCCGCAACTATCCAGGAGGCATAGCCAGAGCAACCAAAGATGCCGTGAAGGTTTTGGACGCTGCAGGGAAAGACATAGTCATCGTTGAAACGGTGGGCGCGGGCCAGTCCGAGGTGGAGATAATCAAAGTGGCGCAGACAGTGGTTGTTGTCCACGCGCCAGGCTTGGGAGACGAGATACAGGCGATAAAGGCGGGAATAATGGAGATAGCCGACATTTTCGTAGTGAACAAGGCTGACCGCGAGAACGCAAATAAAACCGTGATGGACATCCAAGCCATACTTCAATTGAACAATAAGGAAACTGCATGGAAACCGCCTGTTCTGAAAACCGTGGCGCTGACGGGGGAAGGCGTGCCACAGCTCATCGAAAAAATAGAGGAGCACAGACTGCTCCTGGAGAAAGGGCTGAAACACAAGGGAAGCCGAGAAAAAGCTGAAGCTGAACTTATAGAGGCCATAAAGGAAAAAGTGGTCAGCTCGGTTTTAGAGGGTTTGAGAAAGGAAGGGAAGTTTGAGCAGCTCGTTGGGGAAATCGTGGAAAGAGAGATTGACCCTGCTTCTGCCGCTGAGAAACTTCTCAAGAAGGCACTGAAAGATGCCGAAGCTTGAAAGAGGACTTATCCAGGTCTACACTGGGAACGGGAAGGGCAAGACCTCTGCAGCGTTTGGACTGGCCTTAAGAGCTGTAGGCAGAGGAATGAGAGTCTTCATGATCCAGTTCATCAAGGGAGGTTTTGACTACGGCGAGCTTTACGTGGTGGACAAGCTGCCGAACTTGACGCTGAAAGCCTTCGGCAGAGGAAAATTCGTAACGGAAAAACCCGCGGGAAAAGAAGATGTTGAGCTTGCAGGTCAAGCTCTGGCATTGGCAGAGGAAACAATCAAGGGCGGAAGATACGACGTAGTCATTTTAGATGAGGTCAATGTGGCTTTGAGCTTGAAATTGATTAGCCTCGAAAAGGTTTTGCGGCTGATAAAGGAGAAGCCGAAACATGTTGAGCTTGTTTTGACTGGGCGAGATGCGCCGGAGGAGATAATTGAAGCAGCTGACCTCGTCACTGAGATGAGAGAGATCAAGCACCCTTACAAGAAGGGTCTTCCAGCCAGAAAAGGCATAGAATACTAGTGTTTTGCGGGTTCCCGACGTTATCTGACGTAGGATTCTGTTATCCAGACTAGCGCGCGCGGGGATAAGTCTGAGGGAGAGCCACAAATACATGAATTCGACCGTATATCTGAGAACAAGACAGTAATCGGCGAAGTCAAATCTGGAAAGTGCACTACGACAAACTACAGTCTGGCTCTAGTTGATTGTTTCTATCTGAGTAAGGTTAAGGCAAGAGTGAAGTTGATGGTATTCACTGACAAGGAGCTCTACGAATATTTTAGAGACAAATCGCATGGGCTAATCAGTGGCGACATTCAGCCGATATTAGTTTACGTCACTGAAAACAGAGAAATAATGGTCAAGCAGGCTGACTAGTCGTAGCGCGCTCGCAATTTCAGTCTAATAGAACGATTCCAGGTTTCCGAGCTATTCAGCAAAAATCGCTTTCTCTTGTTCTTCTATGTTGTTAGTGGGTGTATTTGCTTGGCTGTGTATTCCATGTATTTTTCTTTGTCTGTTTCTGGCAGGTTGAATATGGTTACTGAAGCATCCCTTGTTATGCCTACCACGTAGCCGTATTCTTTGCTTCTCGCCACCACATACCACAAGTCCCCATGCTTCCCATACTCCTCAAACAACGACGTATTAACCAAGTCAGGCCCGTAAAGCGAAAGCTTGTTCACGTTTGGAATATCCACATTGTCAAAAAACGTGATCTTCGTATCCTCAGAATTCTTCAAATGAAACTCCCGCAGCGTTTCAGGACTAATCCTAGCCTCAACAATCCCACCAACCTTCTCAAACAACAACTCACTAAGCTTATTAGCAATAAAATTAGCCACACGCTTCTTCTCAACCACCGTCAAAAACGTAGTGCCCTTACTCTCAGCAAAGCTAAAAACAGCCTCAACCGTATGGGGCTGCGGAATCACCTTACCCCTATGAAAAGCCTGCATCACATGATCATGCGAATAAACACCACGAAGCATGTTTCCCTTCGGAACAAGCCCAACAACCTCTGTCACAAGCGTAAACTTGTAACCGCCTTCCTCATACTCTTCTTCAGTACGGTGACCGTCAAGCGCCGACGCGATTCCGTCTATGGGAAGTGGTTCTGAAAGCTTGAAAATTTTGCCTGCAACGACCATAGTCTCAACCATCCTATGCCTTAGTTAGTTTCACCTTTCATATGAGACTTTGGCTTAAATGCTTAACTCTGTCAATTTACATGTAAAACTTCAACGTCACCATCATCGGCTTTGAGTGGAACTTTGCCTAATTGTTTTAATAAGAGATTTTTCACCTCTATCTACCACAACTCTAGAGGCAAATACGTCAATGCTGATTCAACAGGTAATCCTTGAAAACTTCATGAGCTACGAGTATGCCAGGGTACCTTTCAAATCAGGCGTAAACGTCATCTGCGGACCCAACGGCTCGGGAAAATCATCACTCTTACTCGCCACATCAGTAGCCCTAGGGCAAACCTACACTGAACGCTCTAAAAAGCTGAGCGACCTGATACGCTGGGGCAAGGACCAAGCCAGAGTCACGTTGATTTTGGATAACACGAAGAGAGGCAAGAACCGGCCAGTTCAGAAATACAACAAGGACCAGATTTTCCTCACAAGAGTCCTGAGAAAGGACGGCAAGTACTGGTTTGAGCTTGAAAACCGAGCCGCAAACAAGAATGACGTTGACAGGCTTTTGTCCAGACTGGGCGTTGACCCAAACAACATTCTAATCATCATGCACCAGAACATGGTGGAACAGTTCACCGTGCTCTCGCCTCAAGAAAAACTGCGCATGGTCGAGGCGGCAGTCGGTCTTGAACCTTACCGCGAAAACGTGGTTCAAGCTGAGAAAAAGCTCACTCGCATACTGAGCCAAGAAGACTCAATAGGCAAGCTCTTGGAAACAGCTGAACAGACGCTTAACTACTGGAGAGAACAGTACGACCGCTACCAGGAGAAAAAGCAGCTGCAGACAAAAAGAAGATTCTGCGAAAGAGAACTTGCCTGGACGGAAGCTGCCCGAAGAGAAGACACGGTCAAGGAGTTTGAAGCCGACAGGAAAAAGGAACAGGACGTTCTTAACCAAATTGAAGAGGAAACCAAAACCGAAAAAGGACACTTGCAGACTTACCAGAACGAGCTTGAAAATTTCAAGAACACTCGAAAAGAGCTTTTCGAGGAACGTCTGAGCCTTGAGCGGGAAAAATCCCGAAACGAGACAATGGCTTCTCTTTGCGACGAAATGCTGAAAGAAACAGCCATGCTTGAAAAAGCCCAATTTACAGGAGAATCTTCCTCAACGCAGTTCAAGCTTCTGCACAGTAGGAACCTGAAGGAAACCATACAAAGCTGTAATGAGCAAGCTCCGAAACTGAACGTCGAAATAGACGGGAATCAATCAAGAGCCAAAGCCTTGGAAGAAGAATTTGAAAAAACCGGCAACCAAGTTCTGGACAGCCGCATAGGATTGGCACTACTTCAATATCGCCGAGAAAACGCCTCAGCAAGCATTCAAGCGCTAGAAAAAGAGCTGAAAAATTCGAAAGCGCACTTGAATGAAGCAGTCAACAAGGCAGAGCAGACAGGCCCTAGGATTGCGGTGATACGAGATGTCAGCGAGATTCTGGACGAAATCAGAGTCACAGAAGGCCATCTTGCAGCGCTTTCAGACGTTTCAGAAGACATCGAACGCATGTACGAATCCTACTCAAAACTCTACTTGGAGCTGAAAGAGAAGGCGCAGCTCGTCGCCGAGAACAGAGAAAAAGCCTTGGAAGAAATCAAAAAGCGAATGCACGGATGGCGAGAGGTCATCCGAAGACTCTTAGACCGCGTGAGTCTGGAATACCAGAAGATTCTAGGTCAAGCTCAAGCTCTCGGAGAGGTGAAACTCGGTAACGAACACGACATAGAAGCTGCTGGACTTGAGATACACGTAGGGTTCAAAGGAGGCAAACCTGTGCCACTTGACGCTTACACGCAGAGTGGCGGAGAAAGAACCACTGCGACTATAAGCTTTCTACTGGCCCTGCAACAGCACGTTCGTTCGCCCTTCCGCGCAGTTGACGAATACGACGTTCACATGGACCCGAAAAACCGCGAGGTAATCGCGCAGATGCTAATCTCCACAGTGCACGACGCAAACGCCCAATACATCGTGATCACACCGAGCCAAATAACGTTTGCAAAGGAAGAAGTGAACATAATCACCGTTCAAAACGTCGAAGGAAAATCGATAATCAGAGAGGTTGCATAATGCAGTCCAAGAAAGAACGGGAAAAAGTCGGCAGAGAGAAGCTTCAACGCATAATAGAAACGTGCAAGTCCATAAGCGACCGTTCACTTGACCCGTTTCTGGTGGACGTTAAGGAAAACATCAGCATAGCGAAGGAGTACCTTCCCGAATGGGAGATTCCAGAAGACCTATGCTTGGACGCCGAAACCATACATCAACTCGCCTCGGTGATAAAGCTTCAAAGCGAATGGGTCAGACATCGTTCAACATCACTCTACACAGACCCGTTCCTGCTCGAAGAGAAGCTTGCGAGGATGCCGAAGGAACAAGTCGTTGAAACCTTTCTGAAAGCGTGGCACCCAACAATTGAGCTGGAACAGATTTCACTTCACAGCTTGGCCGAAGCCATCCGATACTGGGAAGGCCTGCTGCCACTGAAAGAAAGATGGAAAGAATTCTCCTCAGCAGAGACTGAAAGAGGACTTGCGACACGCGAAGAACTTGTACAGCAAAGGATACTGCGAGAAAAGGCGTTCTCAGAGGAACTGGACACTTTCTGGCAGCAACTCAAAGAAAAAGTCAAAGAGAAAGGCGCCGAAGGAAAAATCTTGTACTGGGATTTCGTGGGCGCCGAAACCTACGACGAAACCGTGGACAGAGCCTTCATGACAAGCTTTCTGATCACGTACGGCTATGCAACCTTGGAGATTCATCCGCTGGAAGAAGAAATGTTCATCAAGCCATACGAAAAGCCCGAAACCAAGATCGGCAACAAGCAGCTGATCTCCATACCCATAGCCGTCGCGGTTGAAGATTGGGCAAGATGGAAGAGGGGAGAACTGAAATGAGCAAGAGAAAGGCCTACTACGCCAGCAAGATCAAAAGAGCAACCCACATGCTCTTCTACAAGAGACACAAGAAGCCCGGCGTGAAAGGATGGGAACTACGCAAGGCCTTGGGCTCAGACTATCCGAAAGTGCTCAAAATCTTGGACGATTACCTGAAAGGAATGGACCTGCAGGTCAAAACAGTCTTCGAAGAAGAAAAGCAAGTTGAGAAACCAAGTCTGGAGCAATTGGATCGTGCGAGGTTCTGCATAACGTTGAGAGGAGACCTGACGCCGAAAGAAACCAAAATGATAGGATGGCGAATAGACGACCTTGCAGGACTCGCAATAGCTATCTCGCATATTATATCAAAAAGAGGAAAAGCACCGCGGAAGGAAGTTGAAGAACTCCTTCGCGACAAGCTGCCAGGTTGGAAGGTTGGAATCAACATTGACCGCTACATTCGCTATGGATACCTGACTCAGGATGAGAGTGAGCAGTTGTACTTAGACTGGAGAACACGTGTGGAAGTGGATCAGAAAGCGCTAGTTGATCTTCTCCTACGTTCAGAAAACAAGGTACAGTAAAACTATCTTCTTATCTTGTGGTAGATGAAAGCTATTATCACAATCACGATTAAGCCAACGAGGATGAGCAGCGGACTGCCTAGAAACTGATCAGCAAACGACACATCTCCAGCCTTGACGGACCCGATTGATGCAAAGAAGAAAAGCAAAGGAGACAAGACTAATGCCATTCTGCCAGTCACAACCCAGCACTCTCTGGACTACGTTATGCTCACGTTTTCTATCTGAAAATACCTCTTAGCCAAGAACCGCAAACGCTCAGCATTTCTGCCGTTCTTTCCTATCGCAACGCCCTTGTCCTTGGGATTGACAGCCACGACCGCAATTGATTTTCCGTCCGGCTTCTCTGTGATGCGAACCTCTTTGACCGCTGCTGGTTTCAAAGCGTTCTTAATGAACTGGGCAGCATTTTCCGAGTACTCGATAATTTCCTGCTTCTTACCAGTCATCCTCTCCAAAGTGTGAATGTTCCTTCCGCCCCTTCCAATCGCCACTCCAACCTGACCTTCAGAAACAACGTAAAGCACACGTCCCTGCTCCTCATCAACAATGCAGTCTCTGACGTTTGCGCTGGTTATGCTTTCAAACAAAGCGATATACCGCATCTCGTTGCTCGTGAATTTGATTCCGCTTGTCATTCATTTCCTCCGTCGGATTCCTCTGGCTCAGCGCTCTCCGTCAACTTGAGAATCTCAGAGTCGCCAGGCTCTCTTATACTTAACGCTGAAACAGTGAAAGGTTTTCCGCACACAGCAGCCAAATCCAATGACGAACCCTTGTAGACTATCAATGGAACATTTGAGAGCTTGCAGTAGTACTCGACGTCTTCACGCATGTTCTTGGGACAGTTCGACGCCAAAACTATTAATTTGGCTCTTCCTCCTTGAGCGTTCTGCACAGCTGAGTCTGCTCCAAAAGACACCTTGCCGGTCTTTACAGCCGTCGAAATCGCCTTGTCTACGTCAATCACTTCTTCTCACCCTTCGCCTGTTCAAACGTTGACATGAACAACTCCACTAATCCCGTGCCAATCGGTACGGATTGCCCAACTATTACGTTTTCGGTGACACCCTCCAACGGGTCGCTTTCGCCTTTGACAGCTGCTTCAACGATGTTCGGAACTGTTATCTCGAATGCGGCTCTAGCCAAGACACTTGATTTTTTGCCGCTGATACCATGTCTACCTATCTGCTGAACCTCGCCCGTCGAAGTCATCATGTCGGAGACGAGCATAACATGACGGCGGTCAACGTCCAGCCCTTGATCCTCCAAAACCCCTCTAGCCTCGTACTCCAACGCGTTTCGGGCAGCTTCTATGCCCACAGTCTTGGCTATTTCGTGAACGTTGTTCGTGGTTGTTCGGAAAGTGTCTACGCCATACACCTCTAAGACCTTGGGCAGATTTGACCCATCAGTTCTTATGACCCATTCCCCATGTTCTTCCATGACGAGCACGCGTTTTATGCCAGCCACACCTTTGACGTGGAATGCTGCCACCTTGTCAAGCATTTTCTTCAGCTGCTCGACTTTCTTCGGTTTTATGTGCACACTGTTGCCTCTCGTCTTAATGGTGCAATTCTGGATTAGCAGCTTGTCCTTCAGCTCTTGCATGGTTACTTCCCTGTCATCCATCATTGTCTTGTTGAGCTCCACGATTATTTCCTCATGCACCGGGTCTTCGTAAATCGCTTCAGCAAGATTCTCCACCGTTGTGTAGAATATGGTACGTGCAATCTTCACAGCAGCTTCTCTGCTCTTCCTGTGCTCCTCTGTCAAGAAAATGGTCATAATCGGCGTGGACGGAATTCTCCTAGCGTCAACAATCTCTATCAATCTGGGCAAGCCCAGCGTGACGTTTTGCTCCCTCACACCAGCATAGTGGAACGTTCTGAGAGTCATCTGCGTGCCTGGCTCACCGATGGACTGAGCGGCAACAATGCCCACGGCTTCGCCCGGCTCCATCAACGCGTGCTTGTAATGCTCAACTGTCGCCTTGATCGCTTTTTCCACACTGGCCGTGCCGAGCTGAGCCTTGGTTAAGCTTTGTTTGAGCTCCCCAACAAGCATGGGCGTAAGCTGATCTTCAACCTCTTTCAGCCGCTTCTTGATGTGCTCGGCCGACGCGGCTCTGCCTTTCTCTTTCGCAATGACTATTTGATTCACAAGTCGGCTAACGTTCACGGCTTTTCCATGATCGCTCTTGGCAGGGTCAACGCCGTCCTCGCCGTATTGGAATTGGATTATGTCTCCTGCTGAGTTTCTGACGGTTCCATCGTACTCCAAACGTATGTGCTCAAGCGCGTTGATGAGCCTTCTCTGCATGTAGCCGCTCTGCTGTGTTCTAACGGCAGTGTCAACTAGTCCTTCTCTGCCACCCATTGCGTGGAAGAAGAACTCGGTGACGTCCAGCCCACTCTGATAGGACGAGTACACGAATCCTCTTGCCTTGGGGCTGGGGTCACCTGACTTGAAGTGTGGTAGCGCTCGACCGACATATCCTCGCAGTATTCTCTTGCCTCGCACCGACTGCTGCCCCACGCATGCGCTCATCTGGCCTATGTTCAGGCTTGATCCTCTGGCGCCCGTTCGAGTCATGACGATGCCCGCATTTTCCAGAGTGAAGTCTTCGTCCGCTATCTTTCCAGATTCGTCTCTTGCGTTGGCAAGCTCATTCATCACATAAATCTCAAATGACTCCTCCAGCGTCTGGCCTGGAAGCCTAGCCAGCGTGTCCTTCCGGAAGCTTTCGATGAGTTCGTCTATCTTTTTCTGAACCCTTTCCATTGTCTTGTTCATTCTGTTTTCAGCCCTTGGCGACAGAACAAGCTGGTCGTAAGAATATGTGAAGCCGCGTTGAGAAATGTAAAGCTTCAACAACCTTGTTATCCTGTTCAGGAATTCGCGGCCTGCCTGCGTTCCATAGTCTTTTATGATTCTGTGAAGGAGGCTTTCAGATTGTTCAGCCCCGATGGAACGCCTGTCTATGACGCCGCTTATGAGTTCCCCGTTCTTGACCACCACGTAGGCGTCGTACTTGCAGTCCCCTTCCTCGCATTTGGCGCATCCTTGGCAGACGTTTGCTTTCAAAACGTAGTTCATATCCTTGGGCAGGAACAAGCTGAAAATCTGCTTGCCGGTCCACAGAGGCTGCGGCTCTTTCACTTTCGGTTCGGGCAAAGGCCCGTCATATCTTGCGGCAATCAATAGACGGTTGATCTCGTTTCTGGTCAGGTAAGTTGATCTCCTCGTGAACAAGTATGCACTTGTGATAAAGTCACGGATTGCTCCTATTATCGGGCCTCCGAATCTCGGCGACAGCATTTGGTCCTGGACCTGCATCAGCAAGAGGGCTTCGGTCCGCGCTTCCTCGCTCTGTGGCACGTGCAAGTTCATTTCGTCGCCGTCAAAGTCCGCGTTGTATGGTGGGCACACGCATAGGTGCAGTCGGAAGGTCTTGTAGGGCAACACGCGCACGTGATGGGCCATTATTGACATGCGGTGAAGTGATGGTTGACGGTTGAATATGACTATGTCGCCGTTCTTAAGATGCCTCTCAACTATGAACCCAGGCTCAACAGCCTCAGCGATCTTCTCTCGATCAACGACAAATTCGAGCCTTATACGCTTGCCGTCGGGTCTTATGATGTAGAGCGCGCCCGGGTATTTTTCAGGCCCGTTGTTGACCAGCATCCGCATTTCTTCAAGGTTCCACTCAGTCACTTTTTCTGGCACGGACAGGCGCACGGCAATTTCAAGCGGAACGCCGACCTCGTTTATGTCAAGGTTAGGATCAGGAGAAATCACTGTACGAGCTGAAAAGTCGACTCTTTTGCCAGACAGGTTGCTTCGGAATCTGCCCTCTTTTCCTTTCAGTCTTTGCGACAGCGTTTTCAAGGCTCTTCCAGAGCGATGTCTCGCTGGCGGTATACCTGATGCTTCATTGTTGAAGTATGTGGTCACGTGGTACTGAAGAAGCTCAGACAGGTCTTGAATTATGAGCGTAGGAGCGCCGGCGTCCATGTTTTCTCTCAGTCTCTGATTGATGCGGATTATGTCCACTAGCTTGTGAGTCAAGTCGTCCTCTGAGCGGATTCCAGATTCCAACGTGATTGACGGACGCACATAGACTGGTGGGACAGGCAGAACCTGCAGGACCATCCATTCTGGTCGAGCGGCTTTCGGATTGAAGCCGAAAATTTCCAAGTCCTCGTCTGATATGCGCTCCATTCTTTCGCGGATCATGCTGGGCGTTAAGGGTTCAGCGCCGCTTTCTGGAACTTGCTCGCTGAATTTCGTTGGTTTCTCAAAGATTATCTTGTACTGGATTGCCCCGCAGTGAGGACACTGCTTTCGCTTGGTTTCCAGCAAAATCGCCTTGTACACCTCGTCGGTAACCAGGCCAAGAAGTTCACGAGTCTTGTCAATCTTCGCTTGAGCTTTCTTTATGGTTTCATCTGGCAACAATATGCGGCCGCAGTTTCTGCAGGTCGATTTCAGAAGGTCGTAGATTATCTTTGTGAATTCAATATGCACTATTGGAACCGCAAGCTCGATGTGACCGAAGTGACCTGGGCACCGGATGGCCGTGTTGCCGCACGTCTTGCATCTCTGCCTAGGTTCAAGTGTTCCGAGCCTGCCGTCCATCAGCCCTGTGGTGATTGGAGCGCCATCTTCGTCGTAGGTGTCTGGGGCTTGAATCTCAACAACTGAGAGTTTGCGCACGTCTTGCGGCGAGAACAACCCGAAATGAATGCCATCGACAACTTTATGGATTATCTCTTCCACTGCCATACTACGCCTTCTCCTTGAGCTTCAATTTAGGCGCGACGCAAAGACTCATCAGTTCCTGCAACAGCAGTTTGAAAGCGTAAGAGACTATCACGGGCGAGATTTTAGCCTTGTCTTCGCAGAGTTTGCACACGTATTTTCTCTGCTTCATGTCGTAGTAGGCTATGTGCCCGCAGTTTTCGCAGATGTAAAGGGTGTACTTGTCTGATTCTTCAAGCAGTCTGTCCCTCAGAAGCATGGCAGCGCCGTGGCCGATTAGGCAGTCACGTTCCATTTCACCGAACCTGAGACCTCCGCCTCTGGCTCTTCCTTCAGTCGGCTGCCTCGTCAGCATCTGCACTTGCCCTCTCGCACGGGCGTGTATCTTGTCAGCAACCATGTGGTGAAGCTTCTGATAGTACACAACTCCGATGTAGATGCTCGCAACGAATTTCTGGCCTGTGATGCCGTTGTAAAACACTTCAGCACCAGTGTGGCTGAAGCCCAGTTGAACCAGAGCCTTTCTGAGGTCTCCTGACCTCTCGTTTGAGAAAGGCGTCCCATCCACTGGTTTTCCTCTTGCTGCGGCAACCTTCCCAGCCAGTGACTCGATGAACTGCCCTATAGTCATTCTTGAGGGTATTGCATGCGGATTGATTACTATGTCTGGAACTAGGCCGTCTTCGGTGAAAGGCATGTCTTCTTGCGGAACGATTAACCCTATAACCCCTTTCTGTCCATGTCTGGATGCGAACTTATCACCAAGTTCTGGAATGCGTTGATCTCGGGCCCTCACCTTTACGAGCTTGCTTCCCTCTCCCGACTGGGTTATGAATATTGCGTCGACGATGCCTGTTTCCGAGGGGCGCATGTCCACTGATGTATCCCGCATTGATGGCCCTTTCACTTCGAATTCCTTGTATTCTTCAAGGAATCTGGGTGGGCTTATTCGGCCGATGAGAACGTCTCCACCTGCGACTTCTGATTCCAAGCCTATGATCCCGTCGGGTTCGAGCAACCGATAGTATTGCTCCCCTCGGAATCCTCGTGTTCCGGGTTCGGGAAGGGTGAACTTGTCTTTCAGTCCGCCTAGGTACTGGCGGCATTCGGCTTCGTATATTCGGTAGAAGGTTGAACGGACTAACCCTCTTTCGATTGAGGCTTTGTTGAATACGAGGGCGTCTTCCATGTTGTAGCCTTCGAAAGAAAGCACGGCTACGATGCAGTTTTGTCCTGAAGGTCGGAGTTTGTAACCCATTGTCTCCATCAGCGCTGTATCTACTATTGGCAGTTGTGGGTAGTGCAGAATGTGTGACCTTGAGTCTACGCGTTGTTGGAAGTTTGTCGCGTAGATTCCTAAGGCCTGTTTTGCCATGGCTGCTTGGTACGAGTTTCGTGGCGATTGGTTGTGTTCTGCGTAGGGTATTGTTGATGCACAAACGCCGAGGATGGTATATGTGGCTATTTCCAAGTGTGTATGTTCCTTGGTTACTTCCTCAGGGGTTAAGGCAACGTAGGCGTTCTCCTCTTCCTCAGCGTCCAAGTATTCAACCAGTCCGTTTTTGACAAGGTCTTCCCATGACCACTCGCCGGAAGTTATTTTCTCAACGTATTCTTGTTGAAGTTTCGGAGCGCCGTTTTCAACGATTATGAGGGGCCTTCTCACTCTTCCCTCGTCACAGTTAACGTAGGCTTCTTCCCGTTCGCCGTGAGCCTTTGAGAAGTAGGCCATGTTGACTTCGGTTGAGATTTCGCCTCTTCTGCGCATGTCTCTGAACTCCTTCGCGAGTTCCTCTGGAGAGTTGCAGTAGCCGATTATGTTTCCGTCAACGAAGACCTTGGCTCCTGAGATTTTCATGGTTTCGTTTGATTCTTGCACTGGCACTACGCCCATGCTGAAGAGTGTCTGCTTTATCTTCTCGGGGTTCACGCCGACGGAGATGCATGCGGACAAGGCTAGGTTTTTGACGAGTCCACAGTTTGAGCCTTCAGGTGTTTCGTTTGGACATAGGCGTCCCCAGTGGGTGGCGTGCAAGTCTCTTGCTTCGAAGTTAGGTTGGCTTCTGCTCAATGGCGATTGCAGTCTGCGCAGGTGGCTCAGCGTTGAGATGTGGTTTGTCCTGTCCAGAAGTTGGGTCACACCGACTCTTCCCTTTCCCCAGTTTCCAGTTGCAAGTGAATGTTGGAATCTTTCAGAAACTATTCCAGGACGAACTGCTGCGGAGACAGTTATTATTGGGCCTTTCACGCCGATCCGTTCAAGCTGGTATTTTATGTCTCGGGTCAGGTTTCTGAAGGCTACTCTGAACAGGTCGGCGAGAAGCGGCCCCGCAAGTCTTAGCCGTTTGTTCTTGAAGTGGTCCTTGTCGTCGGTCTGCCTTCTGCCCATTTTCAGCTCTACAACTCTGCAGGCCATCTCGCCCAAGAACAGGGCTTTCTCTTTTCGATTTTGAGTTGTTCTGCCTATGTGCGGCAGGAAGTTCTTGTCTATCGCCGTTTCGGCTTTTTGGGTGCGGTATTCTTCAACTTGGCCGTGGGCAACGCGGTTTCCTATGAACAGAATCGCGTCTTTTGCATTGTCAACTCCAAGGGCCTTTTCAAATGACTGCTCTAACTGACTTTGTATTTCTTTCCCAAGCGAGACTGCTTCGGCCAGCTCCTTGTCTGATTCTAAGCCTAAGGCACGCATCAATACGACGAAGGGGATTTCCGTAGGAACGCCTGGGATCGAAACGTAAAGTGCTCCGTCGGACTTGATTTTTAGTTCTATTCTTGCTCTGAAGCCAACTGTCGTGGAGAAAATTTTGGATTGGTAGATGGGTGTTGTTCCCTTCTCGTCTAGGTCTACTAGGATGCGGTTTGGAGCCAAGTCTTCCATGGCCACTATTACACGTTCTGAACCGTTAACGACGAAGTAGCCGCCGGGGTCATCTGGGTCTTCGCTGCATGCGATTAGTTCTTCTCTTGAAAGTTGCGACAGAAAACAAAGCTTGGATTTCAACATCACAGGGATGTTTCCGACGTAGACGAGTTCAGTGTCCTGCTCTCTGCCGTCTATCACAGGCGTCATTTCCAGGGCTATTGGCGCTGCGTAGGTCAGGTTTCTAAGCCTAGCTTCGAGTGGGTAGAATTCGTGTTTTGTGCCGTCTACCTCGGTGGCGTATGGGCCGGTTATTCTTGTCTGCGGGTCTATTATCCAGATTTGGCCCAGCTTGACCTTGTATGGGCTTTCGGGGATTTCTATTGGGATTTCGCCTACTTCGTCTATCACTTCTTGCAGGCCGTGATCGATAAACTCGTTGAATGAATCCAGATGTTGCCGTACTAGGCCTTTCTCTTTGAAGAAGGATTTTAGCAGAAGATGAGTATCTTCTTTTGAAACTTCAGCCAATCTTGACCTTCCCCCGCGATTCTACATTTAAACACGTTCGAACGTTACGGGTTGATTCGGGTTTCTTCAAACTTTTGATTTCCTCCGATCGTTGGGTCATTCCAACCTGAAAAATGATCTCCAATATTTTAAAGAACTAGAAACGTAAACTGCACAGCTTTCTAATAAACTTTTTTGTGCCTTGCTTCTGGTTTTCGTGCATTGGGCACGGTTTACTTTGGATTCTTATGGTTGTTGCTCAACAAAAATGTTTTTGAGCCGCATGTCCTGTCATATATTCGGGAAAAGAGGGCAAATGTTGGAGCAAAGATTCGAAGCGTCAATTGTCTGGCTCATATTGAACGGAGAGACAGAGAAAGCTCTTGAGACGCTAGCCAAACACTATGGGGTCGACTTGCCCAAGTTGAAAGTGGGACTGCCCAAAGGACGAAAGATCAAGACCCTCGGATGCTACGCTGCGAAAAACAAGACCATCTCAGTCCTGAACAGTGACGTGCTGAAGCAGCCTTTCGTTATCCTGCACGAGTTCTATCATCACTTGAGAACAAACGCGGATGCGAAACACCTTGGGACAGAGAAATACGCAGATGAATTTGCAAGGAAATTCATCCAAGCATACAATTCGATGAAAGCTGACACAGCGGGAAACAATTAAATGAGAAGGATTTGGAAATCCTACTGCGTGCAGCGGTCGCCAAGCCAGGTTAAAGGCGAAGGACGTTTGTGTGTGCGCAAATTGTCGGAGCCCCTGTATTTGGATCCAAATATGAGTCGGTAAGATTAGAGTGCTAATTCGTCTCGATGAACTTCTTCACGAGCTTTGAGTCTTTCGAGAGTTTTGGATGAAATAGGTCCGATCAAGGATTCGCATGTTGAACGTTGCGGGAATTGGAAAGAATTAATAGAAGGAAATCTAGTTCTTAGGATTCGGTGCAGGGGTAGCAGAGCATGGCCAATCCCGCACGAGCATGAAGGGGCTTTATGCGCGGGACTCAAGATCCCGTCCCGAAGGGGTACGTGAGTTCAAATCTCACCCCCTGCACCAAATCGCTTTTGTCTGCGCCGCATATTTTCCATTCAGATCAAGCGACTTCTTTTCTTGCTCGGCGGGCCTACCCTCCCTTACATATAGATTGAATCCCTGATTGACTGAATGCACGTCCTAGGTAGCTCATTTCCTGCAGGCGTGAGGAATTTGAAGGTTTTGGTGTATTGTTGTTGAGCGTTCGGGCGGCAAGGTTTATTAAGACTCGCGATACACTAAGCGGAAAACCTGAAGGTGGATGAAAGTATGAAAAAGAAACCAGACATAAGAACAGCCAAAAAGGAAGAAGACCTCAGATTCGGAGTATTCACTGAAGATTACCTAATATACGAAAACCTTATCCGCAGAAGACTAACTTGAAAGCGAAGTCTTCCCCGAATTCTCCCTTTGCACAGACCTAAGCGTAAGAAGGAAGACTGGACATTGGTTGACAGGGATCTCGTTGGCCGATGCGGGCTTTGCTGCGGCGCCTGCTCTATACACCGAGGCCACAAGGACGACGGCGAGTATCTGAAGTTACTTGCAGAATACTTCAAGTGTCCGCCAGAAAGGTGCGATGCTCAGGATGCCAAGCGCTGAAAACTGAAGACTGGGGTTACGAATGCAACATCGTCCAATGCTTGAGAGGCAAGGGTTTGGGATTCTGCTATCAATGCGGCTAATATGGGAATGGCGGATGTGAGAAGTTTGGAGAATTGGCAGCGCGGTACTTGGAAGACGAAGAAGACGTAAAGGCAAGCCTGCAAAGAATCAAGAACGGCGAAACCGAAGCATTGTTGAAAGAATGTGAAGAAGAGTACAAGTGCCCAGAATGTGGAAAACCTCTGCCTGTTGGTCGAATGAAAAGAAAATACTATCACTGTGGCGCCGACCTGTCCAAGAACAGTTAGAAAGGGCCTGACGTTGAAGAAGCTGAAGGTTCCGCCAGCCCTCACACTTTTCTTGTTGTCTCCAGTCATTGGAGAGCTTCTTTCAGGTTCGTCTCCGCCGCTGGAATTTTTCAACCCAATAGCTTTCCTGTTTATGGCTTCACTGTACGGGAGCGGCGCAATCGTTGTTCGTGAATTGAAGCTTCGTTGGAAAAAGGATTTCAAAGCCCTGCTTTTGCTCGGAGCCGCTTACGGGATACTTGAAGAGGGATTGATGGTGAAAAGCTTCTTTGACCCGAAGTGGATGGACCTGGGAATAATGGGTTCCTTCGGCAGATGGGCGGAAGTAAACTGGGTTTGGGCCGAGATGCTGACTGTCTACCACGCGGTTTTCAGCATAACGATTCCTATAGTGCTCGTTGAACTTGCCTACGCAGAGAGAAAAGAGGAAAGCTGGATTGGAAAGCGCCTATTCACATACCTAATTGTTGTCTTGTCTGCGGTCACAGCTATCGGATTCTTTTTCATGACCGGATACCGCCCGCCTCCGTTGCAGTACTTGCTGGCAATAGTCGCAATGGGCCTTTTCGTCTACGCAGCTTACAGAATCCCAACAAGGAAACTAGCCGAGAGCCCAGAAAAGATAGCAAAGCCAAGAATTCTGTTCATCTTAGCAGCTGCAGGATCAACCGCCTTCTTCCTGCTATTCTGGGCTGCCCCCTACATCATCAACAGCCCAATCATCATCATGCTACTCGGCATGGTTCTGGTCTTCGGGTCAATCAAGCTTCTAATGAGCTTCGACTGGGAAGGCCCTCTGTCAGCTTCCAGCCGTCTTGCAGTCATCGCCGGCGCCCTTTCATTTCTGATCGTTCTGGCCTTTCTAGAGGAGTTCCAAGCGTTTGGCATGGCTTTTGTGGGTTTAGGTGCAATACTGGGAATCTTGCGTTTGAAACGTAGAATGAAAGTCCAAGCCTAGGTAAACAATATATCTTGCGTTTTGTTTAGCAAACTTTTAGAGCGTAACGAAAGGCGCATGCAAGTGACACTGGCCGAGAAGATCTACAAGCTGAAAGAGGAAAAGAAAGCAATTATTTTGGCGCACAACTACCAAAGGCCAGAAATCCAAGACATAGCCGACTACGTGGGCGACAGCATAGAGCTAAGCAGAAAAGCCATGGAAGAAAAAGAAGCCAAAATAATAGTCTTCGCAGCCGTAGACTTCATGGCGGAATCTGCGGCTATTCTGAATCCAAAAAAGAAAGTCTTGCTTCCAAGCTTGGGCGCGCGTTGCCCGATGGCGCAGATGCTCACGGTGGACGAGATAAAGCGGATGAAGGCGCTCTATCCAGGCGTGCCTTTGGTGTTGTATGTGAATACGCTTGCATCGGCAAAAGCTCAGTGTGATATCTGCTGCACGTCGGCAAACGCTGTAAGAGTCATCCAGTCCTTGAACGCGGACACCGTGCTTTTCGGGCCTGATCGAAACCTGGCGGAGTACGTTCAAAGAAAGACTGGAAAAACAGTCATTCCAATTCCAGAATGGGGTTTCTGCCCGACACATCTGCTTTTCCAACCTGAAGATGTGCGGATACTGAAGATGGAGCATCCTGAAGCCACTGTCATGGTTCACCCCGAATGCACCTCTGAAATGCAGAAGACAGCCGACTTTGTCGGGAGCACATCGCAGATGTGCAAGTTCGCAAAGGAATGCAAGGCCAAGACATTCATAGTAGGCACTGAAGAAGGCATACTGCACCGCTTAAGGAAGGACAACCCTGAGAAACAGTTCATTCTGGCCTACGAAGGCGCAATATGCCCGAACATGAAGCTGAACACCCTTGACAGACTCTACGTATCTCTGAGAGAAGAAAAATATGTAATTACGGTTCCAGAACCCGTGGCAAGGCAAGCGAGAAAAGCTCTTGAAAGAATGCTCGATATACCACGTTAATGGTGAAAGGAACCCACCGCATAGAATAAGCATAATAATAATGATGCCGCTGACAGTAAGCATTCCGAAAAAATAGCGTGGGGAAAAACAGCGTGTCTTGTGAAGAAGAAGAACTTCGAACTGAGATAAAAGATGCTGAGAAGCTGCACGGACACTTAGGTCCATTTCTGGTTATCGGCGTCAGAATGGGAATAGTAGCCAAGAAAATCGGAAAAG
>Ga0315279_10002521_pt1 | contig 27248 bp, 27 predicted proteins | sample YL17G06_20_MG_FD_203694 | JGI IMG/M metagenome (GOLD analysis project Ga0315279, IMG submission 203694) | Sediment microbial communities from Yellowstone Lake, YNP, Wyoming, USA - YL17G06_20 | ecosystem: Environmental > Aquatic > Freshwater > Lake > Sediment | place: USA: Wyoming | collected... | reverse complement strand
CAGAGAAAGATTCCCGGGGGTAGATGAAGGCGTGCTTAATCTGCCGCCAATAAGGCTTGAAACGCTCCTTGAGCCGTGCTATAAGGAAGGGGCTAAAAGTGGATATGATGTGCCTATATCCACCCTGCATTCCCAAAAATTCCCTTGTCTTTTGGGCCAGATTCTTATATAATATAAATTAGTGCAGACTGGTTTGAGATGCGCCTGTTTTAACTTCACATGGGAGTAAATATAACTGACTTATTGTTTAAAGTGATTGTATTTTTTACTTACAGCGCTACGTGTTTGCTAGGTATATTTTTTACTTTTTCCATCGATTTATACCGTCAAATAGAGAAGAAAGCCAATTTAGAGATATTTTCGAATCCTATTATTAGCCCGTTATTCGAAAGCAATATAAACTGGCTTGATGTCTGGATGGAGGAGAATCATAAGATAATAGGGCCTATATTGGTATTTTTTTCAATCATAGATATGTATTTGTTGTTAAAGTTTATTAACTCAGTCTAAGAATATTTGCCTCCATAATTCAACTGCCTGCCTAAAGTAAACTTAGAGTTTAAGCAGGCCCTACCTTTATTTACTCTCCCCAAAAAATCCCTGTTAGATTTTGCCATCCCTTACGTCTATTAGAGTAGGAGGTGGTTAAGATGAAGAAATATGCGGTGGTTTTGGTGGTGGTAGTTTTGTTTATTTTTGCTTTCGTAGTTAGTGTTTTTAGCAATGATATCGTCTGGGATGATATTGGGAGGGGAAATCTAAACTTAGGGACAGTGCTGGTCAATCCGGATAACCTTAAGATTATCTATGTCGGCTCAAGTAATACGGTTCTTAAAAGCGAGGACGGCGGAGAAACCTGGAGGAATACCTTATCCGTAAAAGGCCAAAATAGAGCAGTAAATTTTCTCTTATTTGACCCGGCTGAAAGAAATTCTGTTTATGCGGCAACTGGAAATGGGCTTTTTCATAGTTTCAATCAAGGTAAAACCTGGAATAGAATTTTTCAGGGTAAGAACTATTTTGAAAATGAATGCACAGCATTGGCGGTTTTGCCTGAGGCGCTTTATCTGGGCACAAAAGGCGGACTTTTTGTGAGTAAAGATAAGGGGCACTCTTGGCATAAAGAAACCGCTAAGTTAGGCAATAGTCATATATTAGCTATCGCTCATAGTTTAAGGGAGCCAAATTATATTTATGTTGCCTGCGTAGATGGAGTATTTAGAACAGCTGATGCTGGAAAGTCTTGGGAAAGAACTTTTATTACTCAACCCACAGAAAATGGAAACGAGACAGAAGAAATAACTGAAGACCAAGATGAAGCAGAAAGATTCTCAAATCTAAGATACATAAGTATTGACCCTAATAACGCAAATTATCTTTATCTGGCGACTGCAAAAGGTGTCTATAAGAGCCAGGATAAGGGCCAGACCTGGAATTTATTACCCGAATACGGCCTGTTGAGCCGGGATGTAAGATTTTTATTAATCTCTAAGGAATCCGATATTTATGCCGCGACTAAAACAGGTGTCTTTAAATTTAAAGATAGCCGCTGGCAGGAATTATCATTCGGCCTTACAGCAGGAGATATCCGGTTTTTAGCTTTAGATAATCAAAGTAATCTATTCGTTACTTGTGATAAAGGCCTGTTTAAGACAAATGTCCTACAGTTTAGCGATACCCAAGAAAACAACATAATTACATTATATTCTAAAGATGAGCCGAAGATTAATGAGGTTCAGCAAGCAGCGATTAAATATGCCGAGGTTGAGCCGGAGAAGATCATGCGTTGGAGAAAGCAGGCAGCAAAAAAGGCTTTGTTGCCCCAGGTAAGTATAGGTTTAGACAGAAATACCACAGACCTCTGGCACTGGGAAGGTGGCTCAACCACTAAGGTCGATGACGATATATTAAGAAAAGGCCACGACTCCATAGGATGGGATGTAAGGCTAACCTGGGATTTAGGTGAGCTGATCTGGAACGATGACCAGACCAATATTGATGTGCGCTCCAAACTTATGGTACAACTACGCGATGATATCTTGGATGAAGTGACCAAATTATATTTTGAACGCCTGCGGGTAAGATCGGAATTGGATAACCTTAGCATCGAGGATAGAAAGAAGCGGTTTGAAAAAGAACTACGGCTACAGGAACTCACTGCTTCTCTTGATGCCCTCACTGGCGGATATTTTTCTCATCAGATTAATAAAAACAGAGCCTAAAATCACAACGCCTAAAATCGCGCGCAACGCGCAACGCCTAAAATTTTATTGATTTTAATGTATTTTATATTATAATACACTTGTGCAGATTAGTAGATTAAACTTTACAAGTAAAATTATAAAAGATTATTTATTTTGATTGATGATCCACAAAAAGAACATATCTGCGAAGAAACCGGCGAAGAGATAATTCTGGTGATAAAAACCATTCCTGTTGAAGTCTTGGTGAGTTAGATGGATAAGCAAGCAAGCAAGCAAGCAAGCAAGGGTAGTTTCTTTTCAACAGTTTTTTTAAATTGAACCCAAGTATCTGTATTTTAGATGCTTGGGTTTTTTGTTGCTAAACATAGGAGGAGGAATCATGCTAAAACGGATATTTTTTCTTCGCAGGCACGTCATTGCGAGCGCCGAAGGCGCGAAGCAATCTCTGAAAAGCGCGATTGCTTCGTCGCAAAAAACGCTCCTCGCAATGACAGCTATCTGTCTTCTGTTTTCTGTCTTCTGTTTTCTGTCTTCTGCTTACGCCAGCAGCATCCAAGTCTCTAATGTTCAGCTTACCGGAATGGGCGAGGAGACCACCTACATCCAATTCGATATCTCCTGGGAAAACTCCTGGCGCTTTTCCAACTCCTACTATGACGCTGCCTGGGTTTTTGCCAAATGGACTACCTACGATAACACCACCAAGAAGGAAGCCCGGCCATACAAGCCTGCCACGATAGTGAATTATAGTTTAGCCTCTGCAAGCGGGACTGGCTTAAGCGTAATCCTTCCTTCAGATTATAAAGGTGTTTTTCTCTTTCGCAGCGCTGATGGCAATGGCCCGCTGAGCACCACCAGCGTCAAGCTGCAATGGGACCCCACCGGCGATGGGGTGTCTCCTACAAGCAATGTCATTCTCAAGGTCTTTGCCATTGAGATGGCCTATATCACGCAGGGAGCGTTTTATATCGGCGACGGGACAGCTATTTCCGGAGGAACAACCAGCCATTTCTTTAACGCCTCCAGTTCATCCGGCGCTGCGCTGCAGATTGGCTCCAGTGCGCCCTGGATATCCGACGCAACTAACGGCCCTGCCGGCACAGGCACTTCCGGAGACATTGCCTGGTCTCCTACCACTTATTCCGGAGCCCTGCCTACTACGCGCACGCAATTAAGCTCAACTTTTCCTACAGGTTATAATGCTTTCTACATAATGAAATACGAGCTTACGCAGGGCCAATACCGCGATTTCCTGAACACTCTCACCCGCACCCAGCAGGCAACCCGGGTTGGGACAACTATCGCAGGCCAGACCAGCGTAACCAATATTTTCGTGATGAGCAATAGCGCCAGCGTAACTTATCGCAACGGCATTCGTTGCAACCCTACAATTCCTAGCGCTGACCCGGTTTATTTCTATTGCGACCTGAATAACAATGCCCTGCCGAATGAATCCACGGACGGAGAATGGCTGGCCTGTAATTATTTAAACTGGATGGACTTATGCGCCTATGCTGACTGGGCAGGTTTAAGGCCGATGACTGAGCTTGAGTTTGAAAAGGCAGCCAGAGGCCCGGCAGCAGCAGTAGCCGGTGAATACGCCTGGGGCACAACTAATATAACCCAGGCAACTGGAATATCCAACTCCGGGGCTATTAATGAAATCGCCAGCAATAGCGGCGCTAATTGCGTTTATGGTAGCGCTACTAATGTGCAAGGCCCTCTGCGCACAGGTTTTGCCGCTACTTCCACAACCACCACCCGCGAACAAACAGGAGCGTCTTTTTACGGCATAATGGAGCTCTCAGGAAATCTCTGGGAAAGGCCGGTGAGTGTGATGGGTTCGCAAAGCGGAACAGCCGTATCCACCTTTGCCGGGACAAATGGCGACGGAACATTAGCTGCGGATGGCAATGCCAGCGGTACGGCGGGTGTCAATATTTACGACTGGCCCGGCTATGCTTCGGGTGAAGTTACTGGCGCAGCAGGCTCTGGCTACCGCGGCGGTCTTTGGAGCAATGATTCGTCGTACGTACGCACGTCTGACCGTAGCTACGCTGCCAGCGCTTACACGGGTCGCAACAGCAATTACGGCGGCCGTCTCGCCAGAACCTCTCCGTAGAGGTTTTGTAGCTCTTTGAATTTTTGCATGTCTTTGCGAACCCGCCGAAGGCGGGTGAAGCAATCTCATCCGCCTCGTCATTGCGAACCCGAGCGCAGCGAGGGTGAAGCAATCTCGATTCAGGGATTGCGCAGCCTGTTCCGAGCCTGTCTTGAGTTTGCTTCGGTCGCTCCGCTCCCTCGCAATGACAGGCGAGGAATCCCCTCGCAATGACAACACTCACGTCATTGCGAGCGACTGCGAGGCGAAGCCGAAGCAGGAAGCAATCTAAAAGGTAATGAAATGAAGACCATAACACCGGTTGTTGAAAAGCATTATAAGTTGATACTCTGGATGCTGCCAAAAATCGCGAATTTTCCCAAGGACCAGAGGTTTTTGTTGGCTGACCGCATTGAGGGTATTCTTCTGGATATACTGGAGTTATTGATACAAGCTGTTTATTCCAAGAACAAAAGGGAAATCCTGATAAAAGTTAATTTAAAGCTTGACCTCCTGCGTTTTATGATGCGCATTGCCAAGGATATGAAATATGTAAACCTTAAAAGTTATGATTTCTTCTCTCTGTCAACCATTGAAATTGGCAGGATGGTTGGCGGGTGGCTTAAGTCTTCCGTTCTTTAAAAAATTTAAATTCCAAGATCCTGATGTTCACGGATGTCAGGAGCGGAATACAACCGGAGAGGTTCAGGCGCTTATATCCTTCTGGAGTGCTCCTTCAGAGAAAAGTAGTGCAGCATAGATCACAATGGTTTAGCGCCGTAAAGCGGTGTTAGCTCTGGCTACCGCGGCGGTAATTGGAACAATGATTCGTCGAACGAACGCACGTCTGACCGTAACAACGCTGCCAACACTAACACGAATCGCAACAACAATAACGGCGGCCGTCTCGCCAAAACCTCTCTCGTTGTACGTTTAAAGGCGGGTATGCTAAAGATAAACGATATTTATCCTAAGATAATTTCAAAAGAGAATCTTTATCATGCGGCTTATATGGCGGCAAAGGCCAGAAGGTACACTGATGCGGTATCAGGGTTTAATTTTCATCTTGAGGCAGAGATAGATAAAATCCACGGCGAACTAAGGGAAAAAACCTACAATCATGGCCAATACCGGGTTTTTACGGTGTATGACCCCAAGCAGCGCAAGATTGCCGCCGCGCCTTTCAAGGACAGGGTTGTGCATCACGCTGTGCATGACGTGATAGAGCCGTTAATGGATAAAACCTTTATTTATCATTCTTTCGCTTGTAGGAAAAACAAGGGCACGCATAAGGCTATAGATTGGGCGCAGAAATTTTTAAGGCTAAACGCTTTTTGTTTTCATGGCGACATAAAGAAATATTTCTTTTCCATTGACCGCGGCATACTTAAAAATATTTTAAGGGAAAGAATTGAAGATAAGGATTTGTTATGGCTTTTGGGCGAAATTATTGATTCGGCTGCTTACGCAGAAGAGCAGAAAGGCCTGCCAATCGGGAATTTAACCAGCCAGTTTTTCGCTAATCTTTATTTAAACGAACTGGATTATTTCGTAAAGTTTGATTTAGGGGCAAGATTCTATGTCCGCTATATGGACGATTTCCTCATTTTTGAAAATGACAGGGAAAAACTTGTTGAATTTAAGGCGGGAATAAGGAATTTCTTAAAAATGAAGCTGGCCCTCTGCCTGCACGAGGGGAAATCGCAAATATACAATACCGGGAAGGGGATTAAATTCCTGGGGTTCAGGATATTTAAAAACCACAGAAGGCTGGTGACGGATAATGTCAGGCGTTTTAAAAAGAAAATCAAAAAATTCGGATATTTATTGGGCAATGGGAAGATAGGAGAAGGCAAAATCCGCGATTCCGTGCGTTGCTGGGTGGCGCATAGCAGTTATGCCAACACCAATGGTTTGCGGCTGAATATCTTTAATCAGTTAACGAAAAGAGACGAGCGTTTTGGCAGTCTGGTTAAAGATGTGCTGTTACCGGGTGATGAGGTTCGCAATGGCAGAAAAGGCTGGGGGGGGGGCGTAATGACAAATTTATGGGATCGCCTGGTTCAGGTTTGGTGGATGGCAGGGTTCAGGGAGGTAGAAGATAAAAGCGAGATTGCTTCGTCGGCGCTCCGCGCCTCCTCGCAATGACGGTTACTCTCAGTCATTGCGAGCCACGCAGTGGCGAAGCAATCACGGATGAGAAAGGAGCGTTGGAAGATGTCTAAGCAGAATAGAGGAAGGATAATCGTTCAGGTAGCCCTGATTGCGGTATTACTTTTTATAGCCATTGGCCTTTTCCTTCTGCGCAACAAAAATAACCGGCGCCCGGCCGCTACCGGCGATTCAGGGAGAGTAGCGATTTATAGCGGAGGCGTCGGCGGTGGAGGCGCTATGGCAGAGACCATTTATTATGGCAATAAGGCCCGCTAATCTCTGAAGTGGCTTAACCCGATTCCTCAAACCATATTGCTCATCCTTTCTGTAGCTCCGCCATTCCTGTAATTCCTCAGTTAGTTTATCTAAACTTTGGCTCTCTTGTGTCTAAACTTATCAGCTATCTCTTTGTCTCTCATGACGCCTAAAATTCCTTGCCCCGTTAGAAATTTTGTGTTAATCTATTTATATTTCTAACGGGGCTGCATTTAGAGTCTATTTGTGATATTTTATAAATTTAGATTCATAATAATATGAGCTTACTAAACTTAACTGATGCTAACTTTAAAAAAGAGGTTCTGGAATCCAAGATGCCTGTTTTGGTAGATTTCTGGGCAGAGTGGTGCCATCCCTGTAAGATGCTCGCACCAATAATAGAAGAGTTAGCCAAGGTATATGCAAATAAAATAATCATCGGCAAGCTCGATGTAGAAAAGAACCCTAAAACCGCTACCCATTACGGAGTAATGTCTATACCTACCCTGATATTTTTCAAAAATGGCAAGGTAATGGAACAGGTCGCAGGTGTCTTAAGTAAAGCAGGGCTAAGGAAAAAAATAGAAGAGAGCCTTGTATGAAGAAGATATTTATCGCTGCGACCTCGCAGAACGACGGCAAAACAACTGTCTCGCTTGGCTTGATACGTAATTTTCAGAATAGATTTAAGAAGGTGGGTTTTATTAAACCTATTGGCCAGCGCTACCTCGAAGAAGAAGGTTTAAAGATTGACGAAGACTCTTTACTTATCGAGGAGGTTTGTGGGATAAAATGCGGGCTCAAAGATATGAGCCCAATTGCGGTAGAAAAAGGTTTTACTGAAAAGTACATTGCCCACCCAGACAGGAAATCAATTACCAGACAAATTAAGGAATCCTTCCGCAGGGTCTCTAAGGGCCTGGACTTAGTTATCGTCGAAGGCACTGGGCATGCAGGGGTGGGTTCTGTTTTTGACCACTCGAATGCCACAGTGGCAAAACTGCTTAATGCAAAAGTTATTATTATTTCTTCAGGCGGCATAGGTAGACCCATAGATGAAATAGTATTAAATAAGGCGCTCTTTGAAAAAGAGGGCGTTAAGGTATTGGGCGTTATCATCAATAAGGTTTTGCCGGATAAATTTGACAAAATAAACCGCCTGGTAAGAAAAGGCCTGGAAAGAAAAAGGGTTGATGTCTTAGGCGTTATCCCTTACAATCCTATGCTTTCTTGGCCTACTATAGAACAGATTTTAGAAGAGGCAGACTTTCAAGCTTTATGCGGAAAGGATTATTTAGAGCGGCCTGTGTCGCGGGTGATTGTGGGGGCGATGGAGGCATGTGATGCTATAAAGTATATAGTTAATGATAGCCTGCTGATTACGCCAGGAGATAGAGAAGACATAATTATAGCTGCCTCGGGCTGTTTCAGAGATGCCGATGAAAAAAGACTTAAAATCTGCGGTATAGTTTTATCCGGAGGAATTATACCCGAAGAATCAATTATGAATTTGCTAAAAAAAGCACAGATACCCGTATTATTAGCTAAAACCGATACCTACAGCGTGGCAACCTGTATCCATGATTTGACAGTAAAGATTAGGTCCAAGGATTCAGATAAAATTAATGCAGTCATAAAATTAATCAAAGAATCAGTAGATTTGGATAAGATATTGAAGGGGATTTGAAGTGGACACAATTACAATGATTCGTAATAGGGCGAGGTCTAAATTAAAAAAGATTGTCCTACCCGAATATGATGATGCGCGCGTGCAGGAGGCAGCCCGTATTATTGAACAGGAGGGAATTGCCGAGGTTATGCTCTTAAGTGAAGATAAAATTGAGCCTGACCAGAAGGCGAGATACATTGATGAATTTTACGAGATTTATAAAGCCAAGGATTTAGATATAGGTACTGTGAAAAAATTATTTGAAGGCACACTTTATTACGCAGCCATGATGACGCGGGAGGGCAAGGTGGATGGTTTGGTAGCCGGAGCGTCTCATACTACGCCTGATATGGCCAGGGCTTGCATACGCTGTTTAGGCGTAGATAGCCGCATCACTATCGCCTCCAGTTGTTTTATTATGGTTGTGCCAAATTGCCCTTATGGAGAAGAAGGGACATTTCTATTTGCAGATTGCGGTATAATACCCGATCCTAATCCCCGGCAACTCGCCTGTATATCTTTAGCAGCTTCAGAATTAGCCAGTAAGGTTTTGGCCCTTACGCCGCAAGTAGCATTACTTAGTTATTCGACTAAAGGTTCTGCCAAAGGTAAATCTATTGAAAAGATAACTGAGGCATTAGGATTAATTAAAGAAATGGCGCCTAATCTTATTGTGGACGGCGAGATACAGGTAGACGCAGCTATTGTCCCTGAAGTAGCTAAAATAAAATATCCTAACAGCCCCTTAGGCGGAAGGGCAAATATATTAATATTTCCAAATCTGGAGGCAGGCAATATTAGTTATAAACTTGTGCAACGGTTAAATAGTGCCCGGGCAATAGGGCCTTTATTATTAGGATTGAATAAGCCTGCCAGCGATCTTTCGCGCGGATGTTCTGTTGAAGATATTGTGGACTGTGTGGCAGTAACAGCTATCAGGGCGCAATAGAAATGCGAATACTAGTCATTAATTGCGGTAGTTCTTCCATAAAATACAAGCTCTTTGCTATGCCGCAAGAACGCAGGCTTCAAAGCGGCTTAATTGCACATATAGGAGAGGCTGGTTCAAAAATACATGACCATTATACAGGCCTGAAATTAATTTTAAAGAAGGTCGATTCTGTTTCTGCGATAGGACATAGGGTGGTACATGGCGCAGAGAGATTTCAAAAGCCCGTCTTAATCAATTTCTCTGTCATTAAAAAGATAAGGCAGTGTTCCCAGATTGCGCCTTTGCACAATCCTGCAAATTTAGCAGGGATTTACGCCTGTAAAAAGTTGCTGCCAGGGATAAGACAGGTTGCGGTATTTGACACTGCATTTCATCAGACATTGCCAGACTACGCCTACATTTATGGCCTTCCTTATGAATATTATAAAAGGTTGGGCATCAGGAAATATGGTTTTCATGGAACAAGCCATGAATACGTGGCTAGTGAGGCAGCCAGGGTTTTAAAAAAGCCGCTGAACAAATTAAAAATAATTACTTGTCACTTAGGCAATGGTTGTAGTATTACTGCAGTAGATAAAGGAAGGTCCGCTGATACCAGTATGGGGTTTACGCCTTTAGAAGGTTTGGTTATGGGCACACGCTGCGGAGATATTGACCCTGCCTTGGTGACCTATATCATGCAGCGCAAGGGGCTTGATATTCAAGCAATAGATAACCTGTTAAATAAGGCCAGCGGATTAAAAGGCGTTTCCGGTATCAGTAATGATATGAGGGTATTAGAGGCTTGCGCAAGGAGAGGAAATAGACGGGCGCTCCTTGCGATTGATATGTTTGTTTACCGCATAAAAAAATATATTGGTGCCTATACTGCTATTATGGGTGGTTGTGACGCATTAGTCTTCACCGCAGGTATCGGAGAAAATCAAAATAAAATTAGAAATAGGATATGCCAGGGCATGTTTTTTCATCTTGCGAGGCGACCCAGAGTTTTGGTTATATCCACTGATGAAGAGCTGATGATTGCCAGGCAGACCTATAAATTAATAGGGATTAAATAAAAATCAAAAATACAATGCAAAATTTTCCCGCTTTAGCGGGATCCCGCCATATGTTAAACAGTCGGCGGGAAAAAGTTTTGAAGTTTGGATTGTCATTTTTGATTTTGATATTTGCATTTTGCATTTCTTGGCTACAAGTCCAAGGGGAGGGGGCCAGCAATATGAAGAAGGTAGTTATGATTATCGCAGAAAATGATTTTAGAGACGAAGAACTCTTTGTACCAAAAGAGATTTTCGAGAAGGCCGGTATAGAAGTAAAGGTTGCTTCTACAGCTCTCAAACAGGCTCACGGGATGTTGGGTGCAACCTTCAAACCAGATATATTAGTTAATGATATAAATGTAAGAGACTTCGATGCAATAATATTTGTGGGTGGTTCAGGTGCAAGTCAATACTGGGATGATCCTGTTGCTCATAGATTAGCGCAGGAGGCAAATAATACAGGCCGCATTGTGGCTGCGATATGTATTGCGCCGGTTACCTTGGCCAGGGCGGGTATCTTAAAAGGGAAACGCGCTACTGTCTGGTCTTCTGAAGGAGCTCAGCTTAAGTCAGAAGGTGCAAACTATACAGGTCGTCCAGCAGAAAAAGATGGGAACATTATCACTGCTAATGGCCCGTCTGCCGCAAGAGAATTTGCAGAAGAGTTAGTGAAAGCATTGAAGGAGTGATTGATATGTTCAGAACTATTTTAAAATCCAAGATACACCGGGCGCATGTTACTGAGGCAAATCTTTATTATGAAGGCAGTATCACTATTGATACAAATTTAATGCAGGCAGCTGATATCATTGAGGGCGAAAAAGTAGAGGTTTTGAATCTTAATAACGGCCATCGTCTTGAGACATATGCCATTAGCGGCAAGGCTGGCTCAGGGGTTATTTGTTTGAATGGCCCGGCTGCCAGGGGCGCTTGTGTAGGCGATGAAATAATTATCGTATCATATGTGCTTATTGATGAAAAAGAAGCCAGAGGTGCTAAACCAAAACTAATAAAAGTTGATGAACGAAACCAGATCAGAAATTAGATTATTGGGTGACCCTGTATTACGGAAAAAGGCCAAACCTGTAAAAGAAGTAACGCCAGAATCGCGGGATATCTTGGCGCAGATGAGCCGAATTATGTATGAATCTATGGGCATAGGTTTAGCTAGTCCTCAGGTAGGTATTAACCAGGCCATGATTGTCGTTGATATAGGCACAGGCCTATATAAACTGATAAATCCTAAGATTGTAAAGAAGGAAGGTTCGCAGGTTCAAGAAGAAGGGTGCTTAAGTATCCCCAATGTATGCCTAAAAGTAAAACGCGCTAAAAAGGTTAGGATTTCGGCTCAGGATGAGTTTGCCAAGCCCGTGGCAATAGAGGCGCAAGATCTACTCGCCTGTGTTTTTCAACATGAGATAGACCATCTAAAAGGTAAACTTATTATTGATTACGCCTCATTCTTTGACAGGTTAAAGATAAGAAAGAAATTAGGAAAATTGAGAAAAAGGATAAAAGATGAAGGACTGTCCAAATCAGAAACAAAATCTTGCAAATTGCAATTGTAGTTACAATGGTTGTTTGCGTAAAGGCATATGCTGCGAGTGCGTTTCTTACCATCGTAAGAATGGCGAACTTCCTGCCTGCTTTTTCCCGCCTCAAATAGAAAAAGAATATGACCGTTCAATTACGAATTTTGTAAGGATAAATAAATGAGAAGACTCCCGGCGTGGTTTCGTCAAGATATACCTGATGAGACCACCTTAAAAATCATACATCTATTTTCTGAATTTGGCCTAAACTCTGTCTGCCAAGAAGCGAGGTGTCCTAATATCACTGAGTGTTTTAAGAATAAGGAAGTTACCTTTATGATTTTAGGAGCTAGCTGCACCAGAAACTGCAGGTTCTGCGCTGTAGATAAATCAGAAGGGGCAGTGCGCCCTATCGATAAGGATGAACCTTACAGAATAGCTGAGGTCGTAAAAATATTAGGCTTAAGCTATGTAGTAATTACTTCTGTGAGTCGAGACGACCTTCCTGATGGGGGGGCAGGCCAGTTTGTCAAAACCCTAGAGTTAATTCACGGCCTTAATAAAGATATAAAAATAGAGCTGTTGATACCGGATTTTCAGGGTAAAATATCTAGCGTAGAATGCATATTGGCTGCCGGTCCGGATGTTTTAGCGCATAACATTGAAACCGTAAGGCGCCTGTATGCTGAATTAAGACCCAAGGCCGATTATCAACTTTCTCTTAATATATTAAGTAAAATAAAAGAAATAAATCCCCGCATTAATACGAAATCATCTATAATATTAGGTTTGGGAGAGAGTAGAGAAGAAGTTATTGGCACTATGGAGGATTTAAAAAAGCACTGTTGCGATATTTTAACCTTAGGCCAATATCTGGCTCCTTCGGTTAATCATTATCCTGTAAAAGAATTTATTAGTATAGAGCAATTTCAAGAATATCAGGATACAGGCATTAGGATGGGTTTTAAGGTAGTCTTTTCAGGCCCAAAAGTTCGCAGTTCTTATCAGGCGCAAGAGTTGCAAAAGGAACTTTCTTTATGTACGATTTAATTATCATCGGAGCTGGCCCAGCAGGTTTAACTGCTGCACTTTATGCAGGCAGGTCACGCCTAAATACGCTCGTATTAGAAAAAATGGTTGTAGGTGGCAGAATATTAATGAGTGAGAGCATTGAAAATTTTCCCGGCTTTCCAGGAGGCATATCTACGCAAGATTTAATCAAACGCATGGAAGAGCAGGTAAGAAGTTTAGATATCAAGATTGAATCAGGAGAGGTATTAGAGTTGGATTCTAGACAAAAATCAGTAAAGACTAACTCAAAGACCTACACAGCCAAGGCAATAATTATTGCCGTAGGTAGCCGTCCGCGAAGACTTAAAGTACCAGGCGAGGAGAGGTTAATTGGTAAGGGTGTTTCCTATTGTGCCACCTGTGATGGGCCGCTATACAGAGAGAAAAATGTGGTCTTAGTAGGCGCAGGTAATGCAGCGGCAGAAGAGGCGCTTTATTTAAGCCGTTTTGCAAAACAGCTAAATTTAATTCATAGAAGAAGTGATTTACGCGCCTCGGCAATTTTACAGGAAAGATTAAAAGAAAATAAAAAAATAAATTTTATCTTAAATAGCTTAGTTACAGAAATAATCGGTTTGCGTTCGGTAGAATCTATAAAAATAAAAGACGTCAATACTGCCAAGGAACGCAGTATCTCCTGTGATGGTGTATTCGTTTGCATTGGTTATGAGCCCGACACCGAATTCATTAGAGATAGATTAAAGGTAGATGAGGCAGGCTTTATTATTACCGATGAAAATCTTATGACTTCAGAGGTCGGGATATTTGCCTGCGGCGATTGTCGAAAGAAAAGCTTGTATCAGGTTATTACAGCCTGTGGCGATGGGGCTACTGTAAGCGATTCGGCGTATAAATACCTACTAAGCCAGGATAAATAAGATGACTCATTTTCCTACCCATAATAAAAAGTTGAGGGATTGGGTTAATAAAATGGCGCATCTGTGTGCGCCAGATGATATAGTCTGGATAGACGGCTCAGAGGCGCAGAGGCTTTCCCTTGAGAAAGAGGCTATTAGGCAAGGTGAGCTTATACCGTTAGATCAAGAAAAGCTTCCGCATTGCTTCTTACATCGCACAGCCATAGATGACGTTGCCCGTACAGAACACCTCACCTTTATCTGTACCAAGAAAAAACATGATGCAGGACCGACTAACAACTGGATGTCTCCACGTACAGCTTACAGAAAGGCAAAAGCGATTTTTAAAGATGCAATGAGAACAAGGGCTATGTATGTTATTCCCTTTTCTATGGGGCCAGTGGGTTCTGGATTTAGTAAAATTGGAGTGGAGCTGACAGATTCTGTATATGTAGTTTTAAATATGCTTATTATGACTAGGGCTGGGGAGGCTGTGTCGCGGCAACTGGAGAAAGAGGTCGAGTTTACAAAATGCCTTCACTCTAAGGAGCAGCTAGATATTAATAAAAGACTGATTTTGCATTTCCCGGAAGACAATACCATTTGGAGTGTGGGCTCTGGTTACGGAGGCAATGTCCTGCTGGGTAAGAAGTGCCTGTCATTACGCATTGCCAGTTTCCTGGCAAGAAGGGAAGGCTGGCTTGCGGAGCATATGCTGATTATGGGCATAGAGCAACCCAACGGACATATCGAATATATTGCTGCTGCATTCCCCAGTGCCTGCGGCAAGACAAATCTAGCGATGTTGCTTCCTCCTGAGGGGCTAAAGAAAAAAGGTTATCGCATCTGGACAGTGGGTGATGATATTGCCTGGATGCGTGTTGATTCTGACGGAACCCTTTGGGCGATTAATCCGGAGTCAGGTTTTTTTGGAGTAGCCCCTGGCACAAATTCTGAAACCAACCCCAATATGATTGAGACTATCAAGAAGGATGCCATTTACACTAATGTGCTCCTTAAGCCTGATGGCACAGTGTGGTGGGAGGGTGCAGACGGCGAAGCGCCTAATGAAGGTATTGATTGGCAGGGCCGTCCCTGGAAGCCAGGTATGCTGGATAGTCATGGTAAGCCAATATTAGGGGCGCATCCCAATAGCCGTTTTACTGTTCCTATTGCAAATTGTCCTACTGTTTCATTTAGATTAGAGCAGCATCATGGCGTGCCGATATCAGCAATTGTATTTGGCGGCCGCCGCCAGCATTTAGCCCCTCTTGTCTATGAGGCATTCAGCTGGCAGCATGGAGTATTCTTGGGTGCTACCATAGCCTCTGAACGCACTGCAGCCCAGGTTGGCCAATTGGGAGAGGTGCGCAGAGACCCCATGGCCATGCTACCTTTCTGCGGATATAATATGGCAGATTATTTTAGGCATTGGTTAGAGATGGGTAAAAGAATGAGCAAGGCTCCTCGGATTTTTCACGTTAACTGGTTTAGAACTGATGAAAAAGGTAAATTTTTATGGCCTGGCTTTAGGGAAAACCTTAGGGTCTTAGAATGGATACTAGACCGTTGTAATAATAGGGTAGACGCAGTTAAGACTCCTATAGGATATTGCCCCAGAACAACTGATATAGATATGACCGGACTAAAGCTTGCAGACGGCGCATTAGAAAAACTTCTTGAGATACGTAAAAAAGATTGGCTGGAAGAATTAAAAGGCATAAAGAAATTTTTTAAGCAGTTTAAAAAAGATTTGCCGCAAGAATTATGGCAGGAGTATGAAGATTTATCTTTGCGCCTGAAATCTAATGGATAAAGGTATTTTATTATCTACGGACTTTAAGGATTTAAAACTTTATAAGCGCGGCAAGGTTCGCGATGTTTATGATTTAGAAGATAAGCTCCTTATTGTTTCTACTGATAGAATCTCCTGTTTTGATGTAGTCTTACCGAATGGCATACCGTATAAGGGCCAGGTTCTAACCAGCCTATCCTGTTTCTGGTTTGATTTTATTAAAGACATCGTTGGCCATCATTTCATCACCGCTGATATAAACCAGTATCCCGATGGGTTAAGAAAATATAAAGATTGCCTTTTAGGTCGTTCGATGCTGGTCTTAAAAACAAAACCGCTTCCCGTAGAGTGTGTGGTAAGAGGATATCTCTCTGGTTCAGGATGGAAGGAATACAAAGAGAGGCAATCAGTCTGCGGAATAAAATTACCCTCAGGTCTCCTAGAATCGGAAAAATTACCTAATATTCTCTTTACCCCTTCAACTAAGGCCGATACCGGCCATGATATGAATGTCGACCAGAAATATATAGAGAAATTGCTTGGGAAAGAAATTGCCGATAAATTAATAAAGCACAGCATCGAAATTTACAAAAAAGCAGGTGAGTATGCGCTCAGGCGCGGGATTATTATCGCAGATACAAAATTTGAGTTCGGCCTATACAATAATAAGGTTATTTTAATCGATGAAGTGCTTACCCCTGATTCATCTCGTTTCTGGCCGCTAGACCAATATACCCCAGGAAGAATTCAGCCCAGTTTTGATAAACAGTTTGTCAGAGATTATCTGGAGGGTTTAGATTGGGGTAAAACTGCGCCCGCGCCAAACCTGCCAGAAGAAATAATTAAACAGACCACCCAGAAATATTTGGAGGCTTATAAGAAGTTGACAGGAAAAGTTCTTAAATAATAAATGGGGATCCTTAAAAGGATATTATCTATATTTTTGAGAATCGGCATAAGTATTATCTTGCTGATTTTTTTGTTTAAGCAGGTCGATAAGAAAGGCCTGGCCGAAGTTATAAAACATTCTGATAAACCACTTTTACTTCTGGCATTTTGCATTTTCTTTCTTAGTTACGCATTATGTCTATTGCGCTGGGAGATGTTGCTTAAGGCGCTTAAGATTCATCTATCTCTGAAGAGAGTAATTATCTCATTTGCCGGCGGAGTATTCTTTAGTTTATTTCTGCCTTCAACTATTGGCGGGGATCTTATGCGCAGCATAGACCTGGCTACGCATACGAAAAGACCCAGAGAGGTTTTGGCTACGGTTTTACTTGATAGGCTCAGCGGATATGTGGGTCTTGTGGCCTTAGCGTTATTTTCTCTACTATTTGCTTGGAGGTTTATCCAAGATAAAAGCGTTTTGTTATCTGTGATTATAATAACCGCTATATTAATTGCAATTTTATTGGCCCTGTTCAATAAATTTTTATATTCCAGAATCAACAAGCTCCTGCATTCTCCTGATGCAGGAAGGGTGAGGCAATTATTGAAGGACCTGCATCAAGAAATACATTATTTTAAGCATCACAAAAAAGTGATAGTTAATAATCTGATTTTTTCCCTTCTTATACAGGTTATTTCGCCTATTGTTTTTTTTGTTACCGCCTTATCCTTAGGGCTAAAGATAAATATTATCTACTTCTTTATATTTTTACCTCTCATAGGCGCAATTACTCTATTGCCCATTTCTATAGGTGGATTAGGTTTAAGGGATGCCACAACTATATTCTTTTTTGCTAAGGCAGGGGTAGCTCATGATTTCGCCTTTGCAATGTCACTGCTAAATTTTCTCTTTATATTAGTATATGGAGCCGCAGGAGGCCTTATCTATGTCCTTACAATACATCATCGACGGATACAACCTCATCAATCATCAGCTGTTCACAACCCGACATAAGAAAACAAAAGATTCCCGAATAGCGCTTTTAGAATTAATCAGGCTCAAGAAATTAGCGGGGAGTTCTAAAAATAAGATTACCGTGGTCTTTGACGGTTATTCCGATATACAGGTATCTAAAGAATTCGATACCAATAATATAGATGTGATATTTTCAGGAGACCGAACAGCTGACGAAAGGATTAAAAGAATTGTCGAAGGCTCCGCTATTCCTAAAAATATCAGAGTGGTTTCTGATGATAAAGAGATAAAATTTTTTGTGAAATCTTGTGGCGCTGAAGTATTAAGTATAGAGGAATTTATGAAACCCGATAAGGATTTACTTAAACCGCAGGAGGAGGAATCCCTCAAGCCAGAACTTACTTATGAGCAGATGCACAGGATAAATCAGGAACTGAGAAAGATATGGCTAAAATAACAAAAGAAGCCAAGCAAACTGATTTTATCAAGTTCTTAGGCACTGCTGGCGCACGGTTTGTAATGATTAAGCAACTACGCGCCTCAGGCGGTATCTGGGTTTCCTCTAAAAGGAAAAATGTATTAATTGACCCCGGCCCAGGAAGCATTGTGCGCTGCGCTACGAGCAGACCTAAATTAGACCCCTCTAAATTAGACGCTATAATACTTACCCACCGTCATCTGGACCATTCAGGGGATATAAATGTAATGATCGAGGCTATGACTGAAGGCGGTTTTAAAAAAAGAGGTGTGGTGTTCTGCCCGAAAGATGCGCTAGACCAAGACCCTATAATACTGGAGCATACTAGAAGTTTTCCAGAAAGAATAGAAATATTAGAAGAGGATAAAATTTATAAAGTAGGAGAATTTGAATTTTGCACTTCAATGAAGCACATTCATCCGGTAGAGACCTATGGCCTAAAGTTTGAAATTAAGAATACAAGCGTATCACTCCTTACTGATACAAAGTATTTTAAAGAGTTGGTAGATTTCTATAAAACAGATATATTGATTATTTGCGTGGTTTTCTTTGAACCTCGGCCAGGTATAGACCATCTTAATCTTTTAGATGTCGAATCTTTGATTAAAGATATAAAACCCAAGAAAACAATTCTGACACATTTTGGTATGACTATGCTTAAAGCAAAGCCGCATATAAAAGCCGAAGAACTAACTAAAAGGTTAGGTATTGAAGTTGTGGCAGCCTACGACGGTATGACTCTTGGTTCATCTATTTTTCCTTGACATAACTTAAATATTATGATAAAGTTATAAGAAATAAACAAGGCCGGATTATGGAACAAGATAATATAATATCATAAGTATTTATGTTCCATAAATTCTGGCTAATTTAAGGAGGTGCAGGATGAGTAGTTGGCAGGTGATTCTGTTAGAACCAGCGAGGACAGTACTTGCTCAGATTGGCCAATTCTTAGTTAATGTTTTGTTAGTGATTATTATCCTCATCATAGGCTGGCTCATTTCTAAACTCATCAAGGCAGTAGTCACGAGGGTGTTGAGGGCAGTAAGAGTGGATACGCTTTCTGAACGGATTGAATTAGATAGCATATTGGCAAAGGGCGGTATCACCTACTCTCTTTCTGAATTAATTGGTGTAATATGTTATTGGTTGTCTATTCTAGTTACTTTTGTAGTTGCCGTAAATGCCATAGGTTTAACCATCGCTGCTGATCTTCTGAATAAGATTATTCTTTATGTACCAAATATCATTGCTGCAATATTCATTCTTATCCTCGGTATGTTTGTGGCAACAATATTAAGAAATATTGTTAGAACCACAGCTGTTAATGCCGGCATTACCCAGGTTAACCTTTTAAGCAAGGTTATTGAGGTTGTGGTAATTATCTTTACAATAGCCATTGCCCTGGAACAACTGAATATCGGCGCCAAGATTATTGAATTAACCATAAGTATTCTACTTGGCTCCATAGGATTAGCTGTGGCTTTAGCCTTTGGCCTCGGATGTAAAGAAGCAGCTGGAAGATCCATTTCAGAATTAATTGAGAAACTAAAAAAGAAATAATGCTTTTTAGTAACATCTAAATTAGCCCCCTACCTTAAGTTTTAAGGTTAGGGGGCTAATTTTTGTATGAACAAAATTTTTTTTCTACAGACTTCCGGCTCGCCGTTGGACTCATTATTACAGACTGGTTTTACAGAGTGATTAGAGTTTTATAACACATGAATGATAAAGAAGTTACAAAAGAGAAAGTCTTTATCAGGACTTTCGGATGCCAGATGAACGTCCGCGATTCTGAGGTTATTTGCGGACTGCTTAAGGAAGAAGGCTATAAGATTGCCGATGATACGCAGGATGCGGATATTGTCCTGTTTAATACCTGCTCGGTGCGCCAGCATGCAGAGGAGAGGGTTTGGTCAGAGATTGGCAGATATAAGAATAAAAAAATTATCGGCGTTGTCGGCTGCATGGCCTCAAATTATAAAGAGAAGATTTTTGAGAGAGCCCCTAATGTAAGTTTAGTAGTAGGGCCACAGGATATCCATAAAATTCCTGAGATTATCAAGGTATTGACAGAAGATAAAGTCCTTTTTGAAAGAAAAATCTGGGAGACCGATGGCGAACTTCGGCCTGCAGAGATTTATCACACAGGTTTTTATCAAGATAAAGAACATGCCTATGTGGTTATTTCCGAAGGGTGTTCCAATTATTGCTCTTATTGTGTAGTGCCTTATGTTAGGAGCGCTTTAAGAAACCGTAATTATAAAGATATCTTAAAAGAAATCGAAGAGGCGCTGGATAGAGGTATTACTAAGATTACCTTATTAGGACAGAATGTTAATGCTTATCAAGATACAGGCCACAAGCCACAGGCTACAAGCAGCCCGAAGCCTGCAGCCTGTAGCCTGCAGCCTCAGACACTTAACTTTGTGAAGTTGTTGGAGATGGTTAATAAGATAATGGGCTTAAAAGAATTCAGTTTTATTACTTCGCATCCTAAAGATACATCTTTAGATTTATTTAAAGTAATGGCAGATTCCGGGAAATTAAAAAAATACCTGCATCTGCCTGTGCAATCCGGCTCAGACAAAATCTTAAGACTTATGAACCGCGGATATACAAAGAAATTTTATTTGGATTTGGTGCATAACTATCGTAAAATGGTAAAAGATGGAGTTTTGACTACTGATATAATTGTGGGGTTTCCTACTGAAAACGAAGAGGATTTTCAAGAAACTTATGATTTGGTAAAAAAAATAGAATGTGATGCTGCTTATATTTTTAAATATTCACCTCGTCCGCATACCGAAGCTGTAAAATTTGTTGATGATATAAGTAGGGCCGAGAAGGAGAGAAGGCACAGATTAATTCTTGAGTTACAGAAAGAAATATCTAAGAAGAAGAGCGTTAAATCCAAATGACAAAATCCAAAATCCAAAATAAATCCAAATTTCAAATCCCAAAACAAAAGTTTTGCTATTTGTTATTTGTGCTTTGTGCTTATTTTGTTATTTGTGCTTTGTCATTTGTCATTTCTACAAATGCTTATGCCTTGAATTTAGATAAGCTCAAGGGTTATTTCTTAAGCGGTGATTATGCTCAAGCGATAAATGAAGGCGAGAAGATTCTGGCAGGTTCTACTTATTCTAAAGGTATCGATGAACTCTACTATCTATTGGGCTTAAGTTATTTAAAGGACGGCAATTACTTACGCGCCTCAGATATCTTTGAGATAATCCTCAGGGAATTTAAAAACAGCGCTTTTAGAGAAGAGGCAATGTTAGGCTTAGGTGACACTTATTTCTTAAGAGGCGATTTTGCTAAGGCTAAAGGTTACTATAAAGACCTGATAAATAAATACCCTCATACCAAACTTAAGGCACAACTGTATTATCGGCTAAGTCAAGTGGGCTATAAGCAAAGCGATATCAAGCAGGGTAAAGAATATTTAGATAGATTAAAACAGGATTTTCCCTTAAGTCCTGAATTAAGGATTAATAGGGATTTATGTCTCCTTTCAGATTTCCCGGATGCCTATTACACAGTCCAGGTAGGCTGCTTTGCAAATATTGCTAATGCCCAGAACCTTGCACAGAAATTAGCTCAAGCTGGCTACCCTGTTTATATGGAAGAATTAAATTTGCAAGGAAAAACATCTTATCGGGTCAGGGTAGGCAAATTGCGGCTGCGCCAAGAGGCAATGGATTTAGAAAAGAAACTCAGCTACGAAGGCTATCCTACTAAGATCTATCCATAATGATAAAAATCCTTCCAGAAATTCAGCACCAAATTACTTTTCTTGTTGGGCCTACGGCAATAGGAAAAACTGATATCGCCTGTGACTTAGCTGAAAAACTTAATGCCGAGATTGTCTCTTGCGATTCTATGCAGGTTTATAAAGGTATGGACATCCTTAGCTCCAAACCCCCAAAGGTTTTAAGAAAAAAGCTCAGGCATCATTTAATCGATATTATTCCAGCCACCCAGGAATATAATGTTTCAAGGTACCGACACGATGCATTAAGGTCTATTAAAAGAATCTTAAAGAAAGGTAAGGTCCCGCTTTTTGTGGGCGGTACAGGCCTTTATATGTCAATACTCATTGACGGTATATTTAACCTTAAAGCCAAAAATAAAGATATCCGCGCTAAACTAAGTCAAAAAGCGCAAAATCTCGGCAGTCATTATTTACATGAGAGGCTTAAAAAGGTAGATCCTCAGGCAGCCTCTAAAATCCATCCTAACGATACAAAACGGATTATTCGGGCCCTGGAGGTTTTCCAGATTTCAGGCCAGCCGATTTCTAAGTTACAGAACGTAAGGCACGGGTTAGCAGCTAAATTTGATATAAATATTTTTTGTCTTAATATGGAGCGCCATAAGCTTTATCAGCGGATTGAAAAACGAGTGGATAAAATGTTTAGCCAAGGCCTGCTGCAAGAGGTTAAGCAGCTCCTTAAATTAAAATTAAGCCAGACAGCCCGCTTTGCCATTGGGATAAGGGAGCTAAAAGGGTATTTTGAAGGAAGGTATGGCGTGGATGAGGCTAAACGCCTCATCAAGAAGAACACGAAGTTGTATGCCAAGAGACAGCTTACCTGGTTTAGAAAAGATAAGCGGATAAAGTGGATTAAGGTTAGCGATAATGAGAAACCTAAAGAAGTGTCTGAGAGGATATGGAAAGAGCTTTATTAGTTACGATTAAGTTAAGATCTGAGAAAGATGAATGGCAGCTGCAGGATTTGGCTGAGGAGCTGGAGGAATTGACCGCTGCCTGCGGTGCAGAAGTGGTAGACAATATTAGTTGTATCTGCGATAAACCCACACCCAATCTTTTCATCGGCAAAGGAAAAACAGAAGAGCTTAGCCTTATAGCTCAAGAAAAGGGTATCGATACGCTTATTTTTAGTCACGATTTTTCCGGCACACAGCAGCGGAATTTAGAAGAGATAATCTGCAGGAAAACCATTGACCGCACGCAATTGATTTTAGATATATTTGCTCGCAGGGCCAAGAGTCCGGAAGGAAAGATGCAGGTGGAATTGGCACAGCTACAGTATCTTATGCCTAGGTTTGTAGGTAAAGGAATAATACTATCACGTTTAGGAGGTGGCATTGGCACCAGGGGCCCAGGTGAACAAAAACTAGAGGTGGATAGACGCCGCATCAGAAAAAGAATAGATAAGTTAAAGGAGGATTTAAGGCATCTTACCTTGCACCGTCTTACGATGAGAAAGAAGAGAAAAGAGAATGCCACGCCAACCGCTGTCTTGGTAGGGTATACTAATTCCGGAAAATCTACGCTTTTAAATGCACTCACCGATGCCCGGCAGATTGTATCTAGCAGTCTTTTTACTACCTTAGACCCTTTGTATAAAAGTTTGCAATTACCTAATGGAGAAAATATGGTTATCTCTGACACAGTAGGATTTTTACATAACCTTCCCCATCATCTCATAGAAGCATTTAAGGCCACGCTGGAAGAAGTTATGGAAGCAGATTTGTTAATCCACGTTTTAGATGTAAGCAATGCGCGTGTATATGAACAGGGAAAGTCAGTATTTGAGGTCTTAAAAGAATTGAACGCCGACCAAAAGCCTATCATTACTGCCTTAAATAAAATTGACCTGTTGGATGATAAAATGTGGTTGAGTAAATTAAAAGAGGATTTTGTTAAACCCGTAGCCATATCTGCAAAGTTAAAACAGAATTTAAATTTATTGTTAGAAAAAATTCAAGAAAATTTTTCCGCTAGAATGATTGATTTCCAAATTTTGATTCCGCATTCCCGTATGGATTTAGTAGATCTATTCTACCGCGAAGGTAAAGTCAAGCATATCCGCTATCTTCAGCAGGGGATAAAAATCAAACTCAGCCTGCCAAAGACCTTATATTATAACCTCTCGCATAACAAAGAGATAAAGATGTTGTGATTCTTCAGCACATTGCCTCAGAGATTCTAGGGCACATTGCCTCGTAGATTCTTCGGCACATTGCCTCAGAGATTCTAGGGCACATTGCCCTAGAATCATAATAATATTTCATTAATGAAATATTATTATGAGAATATCTAATGAATTTTATTAATTTTACTTGACAAATTTATCATTTTATATTATAGTTCTATTGGGTAGAGAAAGGGGGTTAATAAGATGCCTCTATTCGATATATATATAAGTCCTGATGAGCCTGTGTATGTAATCAGCGTAGTAAGTAAGTTAGTGGATTTACCGGTTTGGACTTTACGTCAGCTTGACAAAGCAGGAGTGGTTCGTCCTAAAAGGATAGGTAAGAAGAGCCGGCTTTATTCTTTAAAAGATATTAAGAGGTTAGAGTACGTGCATTATTTAATGGAAGAAAAGCGCGTGAATATTCACGGAATAAAGATAATTATAGAAAGAGAAATAGAGGAATAATCCTTCAACTTGCTTCGCTCGCTCAGGATTATGCTCAAGCGAAGTCGAAGCATATTTTTTTTGGATTTTTATTAGCAGTCTTTATGATAGAGTGCCAATGATGATTGAAAAAGAGGGGAAAAATGAGAATAGATAAATTAACTATAAAATTACAAGAGGCATTACAAGAAGCAATTAGCTTTGCCAGTGAATCTGGCCAGCAGCAGGTTGAACCAGAGCATTTAATTTATACGCTATTGCGCCAGCAAGATAGCATACTTGCAGCTGTTTTGGATAAATTAAATATCCAGACATACTCTATAATTAAAATAATTGAAGAGGATTTGAATAAGAAGCCGCAGGTAAGCGGCGCTAATGCCCAGGTTTATTTTTCTTCCCGGATGAACAGATTGTTTAACAACGCAAGCAAAGAGGCGCAAAGCCTAAAGGACGATTTTATTTCAGCAGAGCATATTCTCCTGGCTTTATTGTTAGACATTGATTCTGTAGTCGCAAAAGAATTAATGAAACTAGGTATCGATAAAGAAAAGATTCTTTTGAGCCTAACCCAGGTACGCGGCAGTCATCGCATAACGGATGAGAATCCAGAAGAAAAATTTAAGGCCTTAGAAAAGTACGGCCAGGATATTACGGATTCGGCTTTAAATTCTAAACTGGACCCAGTCATTGGCAGGGATAAAGAGATTCGTAGGCTCATGCAGGTATTATCTCGGCGGACTAAGAATAACCCGGTATTAATCGGAGAGGCAGGCGTAGGTAAGACTGCGATAGTTGAAGGCCTTGCGCAACGCATAGTTTCCAATGGTGTCCCTGAGGGGCTTAAGGAGAAGAGAATAATCGCACTTGATTTAGGTAGCCTGGTAGCAGGAACAAAATTCCGCGGTGAATTTGAAAATAGGCTCAAGGCCGTTTTACGGGAAATAGAAACTCAAAATGGTAAGGTCATATTATTTATCGATGAACTCCATACCATTGTCGGCGCAGGAGCAGCAGAGGGCTCAATCGATGCTTCGAATATGTTAAAGCCAATGCTTGGCCGAGGAAAACTGCGTTGTATCGGCGCAACTACTCTGGATGAATACCGCAAATACATTGAAAAGGACGGTGCGTTAGAGCGCAGATTTCAGCCAGTATTCGTAGATGAGCCAGATGTTCAGGATACTGTAGCAATCTTGCGGGGGCTAAAAGAGAAATATGAAATCCATCACAGTGTGCGGATAAAAGATTCTGCGTTTATCGCGGCAGCAACCTTATCTAATCGTTACATCACTGACAGGCACCTGCCTGATAAGGCAGTTGATTTGATTGATGAGGCAGCTTCGCGGTTAAGGCTCCAGATAGATAGCATGCCTGTTGAGATTGATACGGCACAGAGAAAAATTATGCAATTAGAAATAGAAAAACAGGCGCTTAAAAAAGAGAAGGATAAATCCGCGCTGACTCGCCTAAAGAAGCTTGATGAGGATTTGCAAGCTATCAAGAAAGATTTAGGGGATAAAAAGCAGCAATGGGAGAAAGAGAAGTCTGTAATCTTAAAGATTAAAGAAATCAAAGAAAAGACCGAGGAGCTTAAGAATGAGGCGCGCTCGGCAGAGAAAATTGGCGATTTGGAAAAGAGCGCCCAGATAAAATATGGCAGGCTTATAGAGATAGAGCAGGAATTAAAGAATTATAATGACGAGCTGAATAAATTGCAGAAAGGTTTTAGGCTGTTGCGTCAGGAAGTCGATGAAGAGGATGTTGCTGGAGTTATTTCTGAATGGACAGGTATTCCCTTAACCAAACTTATGGAGGCGGATACTGAAAAATTGCTTAATATGGAAGAACGCCTTAAGACAAAAGTTGTGGGACAGGATGAAGCTATTTGTGCTATCTCAAGCTGTATTAGACGTTCCCGTTCTGGTTTAGCTGATGAATCAAGACCAATGGGTGCATTTATATTTATGGGTCCGACTGGCGTAGGAAAGACTAAGCTAGCCAGGAGCCTGGCCTGGTTTTTGTTTGATGACGAAGGAGCACTAATCAGGCTCGATATGTCAGAATATATGGAAAAATTTAGCGTGTCGCGTCTTATAGGCGCTCCGCCAGGATATGTTGGTTATGAAGAAGGCGGCCAACTTACTGAGCTAGTCCGGCGCAGGCCTTATGCGGTAATACTATTAGATGAAATTGAGAAGGCGCATCCTGATGTGTTTAATATCCTTCTTCAGATTTTAGATGCCGGAAGACTCACTGACGGTCAAGGCAGGACAGTAAATTTCAGGAATACAGTAATTATTATGACCTCTAACATTGGACAGGAACTTATTCAGCAGCATGGCGTTATAGGATTTAAGACCCAGAAAGAAGATGCTGCTTACCAGGATATCAAAGAAAAGTTGCTCGAGGAAGTAAAGAGGACTTTCAGGCCAGAATTTTTAAACCGCATTGATGATATCATTATCTTTAATCCCCTTGCCAGAGATGATATTAAAAGAATCGTGGATATAGAATTAGAGCCGCTTTATAAAAAGATGGCTGAACGCGGTATTAAATTAGAGATAACGCAAGATGCAAAGGATTATCTGGCTCAGAAGGGTTTTGATATTAATTTTGGCGCCAGGCCTTTAAAGAGGACTATACAGAAATACATCCAGGACCCGCTTTCAGTTAAGATTTTATCCGGCCCTATTAAAGAGGCAAGCACAGTGGTTGTAGATTTGGATGAAAATAAGAATTTGGTTTTTAGATAACAGGGATTGGTCAATAGATTCTTACCCCCTTGAGTCAAAAAAGAAGTATAAGTATTAAGCAGTGCATCAAGGTCAACAGCAGCTGTCATTAGCAATCGCTTATCCAAATCAGGCTTTTTCTCTTGAGC
>Ga0315279_10002520_pt1 | contig 27262 bp, 24 predicted proteins | sample YL17G06_20_MG_FD_203694 | JGI IMG/M metagenome (GOLD analysis project Ga0315279, IMG submission 203694) | Sediment microbial communities from Yellowstone Lake, YNP, Wyoming, USA - YL17G06_20 | ecosystem: Environmental > Aquatic > Freshwater > Lake > Sediment | place: USA: Wyoming | collected... | reverse complement strand
TCGCATTCCCGCAATGGGCAGGGAAGGGGTGACAGAGTCACCCCTTCCCAATACATTTACCTCACCTGCCCAGGGTGGGTCAGTTTCTGAGCGTTGGGGTGGGTCAATTCTCGAGCGTTGCCAACAGCAGCACTCATCACGATACATACTGCGGGAAGGGGACCCTCCGCAACAGGGCCATTTCTGGCTTTGAACCACCAACACCACAAATTCCCACCCCCTCAATGTTGATATGGCGAAAAAGTGATATAATATGATCATGAGCAGAAGAATCTTTCTTGTGGCGGTTTTCGCCGGCATTCTCGCCGTGGGCGCATTCGCGCAGGCTTTCACCGTCAACTACCTCGACGGCACGGTCGAGTTGCAGACGGCAAAGGGCTGGACGGCGGTTTCCATTGGAGACCAGGTACCGGCAGATGCAACGATCCGCATTTCCCAGACGGGTTCGCTGGAGCTGCTTCGAGCCAAGACGAAGATCACCCTCCTGAAGGACGGCGTGTATTCGATGGCCAGCTTGTCAGCGGCGGCAGGCAAGACCGGGTCGGGAGGGGTCGGGAGCACGATTGCCCAGAAGCTTCAGACACTGGTCACGGAGAAGCCGAAAGCAAGCACGGCTGGTGGCGTGCGCGGAGCCGCGCAGGGCGATAGCTCCGTCACCTGGGTCGATGAGAATGATGAGACGCGCACCCGGATCCAGGCGCTCCTGGACAAGAACAAGTACACCGAGGCGGTCACACTGTTGAACGATTCCATCAAAGGCTCCAGCTCAGATGAGGACACTGCAGAGTTCACCTACCTCCTGGGTGTCGCCTATTACGGAGCGGGTCAGACCGCGAAGGCCTTCCGGGCGCTCGCGCGCGTCACAGCGCAGCCCGACACGGCTTGGTATGCCCGATACGTCATCCTGAAGGCACAGGTGCTCGTCGATACGCAGAACTATCGCGACGCGCTGGGGGTTCTCACACCGTTCATCGCCGCCTACCCCACCGGCGAGGCGACACAAGTCGCGTACCTGCTCTCGGGTCTCAGCCAGAAGGGACTGGGTGACAAGGCGGCCGCCAAGGCAGCGCTCGATTCCGGATTCCAGCTCGACCCGAGCAGCGACACGGCGAAGCTCATCGACCAGCAAAGAAACTCTCTGTGAAAGAGGAGGTTCGTGCGGAGGGGGCACCGGCTCCGATCGGACCGTATTCGCAGGGCATCGTGACCTCGGGCCGGCTCCTTTTCGTCGCGGGACAGACCCCGAAGGATCCCGTTACCGGCGCGATGCCCCAGGATTTCCGTGGGCAGACCGAAATGTGCCTGCAGAACGTGAAGGCGATCGTGGAGAAGGCCGGCGCCTCAATGGTGGATGTCGTGAAAGTGAATGCCTACCTCGCCGACCTTGCGAACTTCCCTGTGTTCAACGAGATCTATTCGAAGTTTTTTCCGCAGCCCTACCCGGCGCGCACGACCGTCGGCGCCGTGCTCCCCGGCGGAGCCGTGCAGGTGGAGATCGACGTCATCGTGAGCCTGCCCAAGTAGGCTGGACGCGGCCGTCAGAGGAGGGACAATACGTCCCTGGGGTCCGATACGATCATTTTCGCGCCGGAGGACAGAAGCTCCTCGGCGGTCCTGAAGCCCCAGAGTGCGCCCACTGCGAACATGCCGGCCGCTGCGGCGGTCATCATGTCGGTATTCGTGTCACCCAGGTAGAGGAACGCTTCGGGCGGGACGGCCAGCTGGCGGCTCACCTCCAGCGCGGCGCCCGCATCTGGCTTGATCGGGACGCCCGGTCGCGCCCCGAGCGTGGCATCGAATTTCCACCCGCCAAAGAAGTGCTCCATGACTTCCACCGTAGCGGGATGCGGCTTGTTCGAGAGCACCGCCATCCGGACTCCCCGCGAGGACAGCCCGTCCAGCAGCTCGGGGATCCCGTTATAGGGGTGGGTCTTCGCCTTCCAACGTCTGGAGTACTCGCTGCGCATAAGCGGCACGAGCTCGTTCACAACGGCGTCACTTGTGCGCACGTCGGGAGGCAGCGAACGCCGAACGAGGTTGTGGACGCCGTCACCGACGAACTCGGTATAGGACCGGATGGGATGCGTGCCGTACCCGCGCGCCGCGAGCACTGCGTTCATGGAGTCTCCCAGATCCTCGAGGGTGTCCAGGAGAGTTCCGTCCAGATCGAAGAGCACAGCTTTGTAGGTCATGGGGTGTGATGGACTATAGCGGGAGGGGCGCGAATTGACAACAGAGGGGAGAACCGGCACTATCCCCGGCATGGACGCCTCAGCATTGCGGTACCCTGCGGATTCAGTCCCCACAATCATGGAAACCGAGATCGATGAAGAACCCGGGGCCCTGGCCCGGACGCTCGAACGGAATTCCGTAGAGATCGAGGGCCTCTGCCGGGACATCCGCGGACGGAACATCACGACGGTCATGATCGCGGCCCGGGGAAGCTCGGACAACGCCGGCGTGTACGCAAAATATCTCTTCCAGGCCTTCAATCGGGTTCCTGTGGCCATGGCCACCCCTTCCCTGTACACGTTCTACCACACCCCGCCCCGACTCTCTGGAACATTCGTCCTGGGAATCTCTCAGTCGGGTCAGTCCGAGGACATCGTCGAGGTCATGGCAGAAGCGCGCCGTCAGGGCGCCCTGACGGCGGCCATTACAAGGGACGAGAAGTCCCCTCTTGCCGCACAGTCGCACAGGGTGCTGCGGCTCGAGACGGGTCCTGAGAAGGCGGTCGCAGCGACCAAGACATTCACCTCGTCACTCGCACTCGTCGCGAGCATCTCGGTGGCATGGGAGGGCAGCAAGGAGCGCGCCGCGTCACTCGCCCTGCTTCCCGAGCTGGCGGAGAGAACTCTCGAAGCATCCAGAGGCCGCGCCGCTGCCAGGGCACCGGCGTACCGGTCGATGAACAGGTGCGTCGTCATCAGCCGTGGTTTCTCCCACGGGATCGCGATGGAAATTGCCTTGAAACTGAAGGAGCTCACGTACATCATCGCTGAGCCCTATTCCTCGGCGGATTTCCAGCACGGTCCCATGGCGATGGTGGAAGAGGGATTCCCGGTCATCCTCGTGGCCTCCCGCGGGGTGCTCCATGATCACATGGTGGAGTTCGCGCGCGGATTGAAGGAGAGGAAGCCTGACCTCATCGCCATCAGCGACTCCCGCGAAATCCTCGAGCTGGGAAACACTGCGCTCCCGATCTGTGAGGGCTCACCGGAATGGCTCTCCCCGATTCTGGCAGTGCTTCCCGGGCAGATCTTCGCCCTTCGGCTGTCCCTGGCAAAGGGCATCGATCCTGACGTCCCGAGAGGGTTGCGGAAGGTAACCGTGACTCGCTAAATAGTCACGATTTGACGTTTTTCTGTACGTGAAAGAAGAGGATTCCCCCCTGATTCTCGAAAGAAAGCTCCCAGAGCGCCGGATCGAAGACCGACAGTATCTCCCGGACCAGCTCAGGCTGGATGGGCCTCTCGTTGAAAATCTCTTCCGGCGGCGGCTGAACGAACACCGTCCCGAACACGACCCCGTCCTTCTTGAGCACCCTGTGGATCTCTGTGGCAGCCCTGTGGGGGTTGGGAAAAACATTGAAGGTCATGAGTGCCAGGCAGAGATCGATGCAGTTGTCGGGAAGCGGGACCCTTTCGGCGTCTATGTTCCAGAGCGCCGCGTTGAGGTTTTCCCCGAGCAGCGCCCGGGCGTGCCCGAGCATTTCCAGCGAGATGTCCATCCCGAGGTATATCGAGGTTTGAGGCACGAAAGATCCCACCGGAAAGGCCGTTCCGCACCCCACGTCCAGGATGACCTTCCCCGAGGAGTTCGCCATGAACGACTCCAGCTTCCCCGTGTAGCTTCCCCAGGGGCAGCCGAGGCTTTCCACGAGGCGCACGATCGCGTTGTCGTAGGACGGGGCGACCGCGTCGAAGGTCTTCTGGACGATCTGCTGTGCGTCGGAAAGTGGCAGGGACGTGAGGAAATCGACCATTCCGTTCTTGAGCGGGTACACCCTCCCGCATCGAGAGCAGGTGAACGAATCCCCATTACGCGCAAGATTCTCCCTGCAACTCGGGCAGAAGGGCGAGAACAATTGCATGCGGGCGATTGTAGGCTACCTCCCGCCGCAGTGTCAAACCATTTGTCTGACGTTTTGCCCTTCGTGAAATCGTCCTTCACCCATAATGGGCGCCCCGGCCTGTCAAGACCATGAAGCTCGATATCTCGAGCCTGCTCAATGAGAGGCAGGCTGAGGCTGTCCGGTCCACCGAGGGGCCTCTTCTCATCATTGCCGGTGCAGGATCGGGCAAAACCAGGGTGATCACCTACCGGATCGCGCATCTCCTGGGCAAAGGCGTGCCGCAATCGGAGATTCTTGCGGTCACTTTCACCAACAAGGCCGCCCGGGAGATGGCACAGCGGGTCAGAGAGCTCGTCCCCCGGAAGCTCACGAGGCTCACCGTATGCACTTTTCACGCTTTTGGCGCCCAGATCCTGAGGGAAAGGCATCCACTTCTCGGCTACAGGGCGAATTTCAGCATCTATGACTCGCAGGACCAGGCTTCCCTCCTCCGTCAGACTTCGCGGGATATGGGCGCAAAGGCGGCGTCCCTGGATCTGGCGGCCGCCGTACAAGTTATTTCCTCGGTAAAGACGGGAAGGTCCGCCTGGAATCCCGAAAACAGGCATCTTCGGCCGCTCTTCAAGGAGTACCAGCGGAACCTCCGCATCTACAACGCCGTCGATTTCGATGACTTGATCATGCTCCCCCTTCAGCTCCTGGGCGCCCATCCCGAGCTGCAGAGCGAGTATCACCAGCGGTACCGTTACCTGCTGGTGGACGAGTTCCAGGATACCTCGGCGGCGCAGTATGAGCTGATGAAGCTTCTCATCGGTCCCGGGGGGAACGTCTGCGTCGTCGGTGACGATGATCAGTCGATCTACTCCTGGCGGGGAGCCAGCTACGAGAACATCCTTCGGTTCGAGCGGGATTTTCCGGGCCTGAAGGTGATCACCCTCGAGCAGAACTACCGCTCCACAGGGACCATTCTTCGGGCGGCCAACGCGCTCATCGCCGGCAACACCCAGCGCAAGAAAAAAGCCCTTTGGACGGGGCTCCCGGCAGGTGAGCTCATCGAGGAGCATGCGGCCGAGACCGAGGTGGAGGAGGCGGAGTTCATCGCATCCCGGATCCGCACTCTCATGATACGCGACTCATACCATTACGAAGACTTCGGCGTCCTGCTCAGGGCCAACCATCTCACCCGGGCCCTCGAGGAATCATTCAGAAAGGAGAATATTCCCTACTTCGTCTCGGGAGGCATGAGCTTCTTCGAACGCCAGGAGGTGCGGGACATGCTGGCGTACCTGAAGCTCGTGGCCAACCCGGAGGATGACACCAGCCTGCTCCGCATTGTCAACACGCCGCGCCGCGGCATCGGGAGAAAACTGCTGGAGAAGGCTGCCGCACACGCCACCGAGCATCACTGCTCGGTATTCTCCGCCATCGCCGCACTGGGCCACCAGGAGGGACACGGCCTGGAAGAGAAGTCCATGGCCGCGGCCGCGGAGTTTGCCGCCCTCGTGGAGGAGTTCCGCGCAAAGTTTCTCTCGACCCGCAAGCTGTCGCAGTCACTGCGGGAGCTTGTGGAAGAGATCGACTACTGGGGTCACCTCCTCTCGGAAAACAAGGACGCCCGGGACAAGGATGTCGTGAAATGGAAATTCGGAAACGTCGAGTCGCTGATCGGGTCCCTGGCCGACTTCGAGGAGGATCCGGACACGGTGGAGCCGACTCTGTTCGACTATCTCGCGCGGGTGTCCCTGGCCAGCAGGGACGACCTCGACGCCCGCGAGGAGGGCGGAAGGGTCAACCTGATGACGATCCATGCGGCAAAGGGCCTGGAGTTCCCCGTGGTCTTCGTGGCCGCGGTGGAGAAGGACATCATTCCCCACGTCCGTTCCGTGGAAGAGGCCGATGCCAACGTGGAAGAGGAGCGCCGCCTGTTTTACGTGGCCCTCACCCGTGCCCGGAGAAGGTTGTTCCTCAGCTTCTGCTCCTCACGGAGGCGCATGGGGAAGCCCGTCGAGTCGTTCCCCTCCCCTTTCCTTGACGAGATACCACCCGAATGCATCACCGCGCCCGTGGAAGACAAGGATTTCGTGCCTGATTTCCAGGACGCCTGGAAGAAGATCGCCCGGGACTGACCCCAGCGTTAAAAAAGAGGCGCCTGTCGGCGCCTCTCCCGTTGTCGTTTGGAATCCCCTACATGTAGGCCCGGAGGGTGTGGCTGCGGGAGGGATGCTGCAGCCTCTTGATGGCCTTCTTCTCGATCTGTCGGATCCGCTCCTTCGTGAGCTTGTACATGCTGCCGATCTCTTTCAGCGACATGGGCCTCTTGCCGTTGAGACCGAAGCGGTACTGCACGATCTCGGACTCCTTCTGGGAGAGCGAGGTCAGGATCCCATTGATGTCCTGGCGCAGCGAGTTGGAGATGGCCACATCGTCCGGGGTCGTGTGGTTCTTGTCCTCCACGAAATCCCCGAGCAGGGACGAGTCCTTCTCCGAATACACGGGCGTGTCCAGCGAGATCAGCTCACGGGATATGTTCAGCAGGTCGGACACGTGCTCCCGGTCCAGGTCCAGCTTCTTGGCGATCATGTCCGTCTCCGAGACGAGGAACTGCTCTCCCTGCAGGTCCTTCCGCACCTTCTCGATCTGCACCAGCTCGTTCGCCCTGTTCAGCGGCAGCCGGATCATCCGCGACTTCTCGCAGATTGCCTTCAGGATGGCCTGCCGGATCCACCAGACCGCATAGGAGATGAAGTGGTACCCCTTCTCCACATCGAATCGCTCGATCGCGTTCATGAGCCCGATGTTGCCCTCACTGATGAGGTCCGCGAGGGGAAGGCCCTGGTTCTGGTACTTCTTCGCGACGTTGACGACGAAACGCAGGTTTGCCCGAATCAGCTTCTCTTTCGCGATGCTGTCGTTCTTCGCGGCCCGCCGCGCGAACCTCTCCTCCTCCTCCCTCGTGAGCAGGGGGATCTTGTTGATCTCCTTGAGGTAGAGGGAAAGGATGTTCTCGTCAGCTCTGGATGTTTTTTTCTCCCTCTCAATCATGACTGCATTACTCATGTTCACCTCTCGGCCATTAATAAAGCAAGGAGCGTGCCAAGGGTCAGGAAGGGATGGCTTGTAAGTTATTTCAGAATAAACATATAGAAATATGTCGGCATCTTCCAAGCTCAACTTTCAAGAATTGGGTCAATATGACCCATTTTTGCAGAATTGTTAAATTTATGATTCAAAAACTACCACTCAGGAGCTCTTCTTTGCCGGGAGTGCGCCCGCAGCACAGCATAAATGGCATTCCAGAGCCGCAAGAGCACCGGTCGGTAAGCCCGACCTTCTGTTTTGTCTGGAAATTCACCGTGATTACGGGTCCATCGAGGTGAGGTTCCGCTAGAACGACAGTGGGGAACACAATCCTTACGGCACGGAACGCCTCGAGCTTCTCACATCCCGACATTGTGCTGAAATCCGTCGTTCTGCGCAGCTCGTTCCAGGAATCCTTGATCAGGTCCCTGATCATATCCTGTTCCGCACGGGTGGAGAACGTCCGCTTGTTCTTTCCGAGGATGTAACGCACGGTCTGGATGGACGAGAATGCCTGCCAGTCATCCGCCTCGGAGGAGCCCTGTCGTTCCATTCCATAGCAGTTCGTGTAGCGGGACAGCATCTTCCGCGTCGGCCCGCGCTTGTTCAGGCGCTGGCACGAGATCCAGCTCTTGATGGCAGACTGGGGAAAACCGACGCGCTGAAGGGCAACGCCCAGGAAAAGACAGATCTTGTAGAGGTCGCGGGACTTGGACGGCGGGCATTCCTCCAGCGCGGTCTGCAGGGCTTTTACCGCTTCCGCAGGCCTGTGCCTGGCCAGGGAACCGAGTCCACGGTCATAGTGGCGCGCCCATATTCCTTCCAGCATCCATCCATAAGGTACCCCTCTGCGCCTCCGGAAGGCAAGGGACAAAGATGTCCTTGACGATCCCGCGACAGTGTGGCTATATTGACTTGAAAAATCACGTCACATGTAGTGCGAGAGCGCTATACACCAGAACCATGTAAGGGAGGAATACTGGACATGAAGGTCACACCGCTCGGAGATCGCATCCTCGTGAAGATGGTGGAGGGAGAGACAAAGACGGCAGGAGGGATCCTCATCCCTCAGACCGCGCAGGAGAAGACACAGGAAGGCGTCGTTCTGGCCGTGGGCGATGACGAGGCGATCAAGGTGAAGGCCAAGGACCGTGTCATCTACGACAAGTACGCCGGCACCACGATCAAGGTCGGTGGCGAAGAGCAGCTCATCCTGAAGGCGGCCGACATTCTCGCGAAGATCGAGTAAGGGGCTTTCCAGCCACTCAAGAGGGAGACGTCCCGTCGTCTCCTTCTTTTTTTTGTCCGAAGAATGCAGCCACCTCGCGAAGGACCTCCGCCGCGGGAGCGATGGCCCGCCGCGCGGCCGGCAGGCTGTCCAGGAACACCGAGCCGTACTGCTTCGTGACGATCCGTGGATCGAGGATGAGGACCACGCCTGAATCGTCGTGCCGGCGCATGAGCCGGCCGAATCCCTGGCGCATCCGCACCACGGCATCAGGCAGCGAAAGCTCGCCGAAGGGATTCCCGCCCCGGGCCTCGATCGATGCCATGCGGGCCCTGAGCACGGGCTCAGACGGCACGCGAAAGGGGAGCCGGCACATGATGACCATCTGCAGGGTGTCTCCTGGCGCATCGACGCCTTCCCAGAACGAATCGGTGGCAAAGAGGACGCTGGAGCGCTCTGCACGGAAGGAATCCAGGAGCCGCGCCCGATCCGCATCACCCTGCTTCATGAGCCGTATCCCCGCGCGTGCCAGGCCTGGCTGGACCGCTGCGTACATCTCCTTCAGCAGGCTGTAGGAGGTAAAAAGGACGAGACCCGCTCCCCGGCTTGCCACCAGGGCGCGGCCGAGGAACCGGCCGAGGAATTCGCGGTGCCCGGGGGCATCGGGGGCCGGTGCATCGGTGGGCACACCCAGCAGCACGTGCTCCCGGTAGTTGAACGGCGAGGGAAACGACTTGAACACGGGCTCCTTCCCGTCCTCGGCGCTCAAGCCGAGCCGTCCCGCCCAATAGGAGAAGCTCCCGGCGACTGTGAGGGTTGCGGAAGTGAAAACCGCGGTCCGCAGGGGCTGGAACACCGCTTCCCTCATGAGCGGCCCCACCTCCAGGGGCGTGATCACCAGGCGCACGGACTGCTGCTGTTCCTCGGATTCCCGTCGGCCGGTTTTCAGAGACTCCAGCCAGAAGATGTCGTTCTCTCCTGCTTCGCCCAGCCGGAAACGGTCTATCATGTCCGCAATGCCCGACAAACGCGTGAGCTGCACCCTGCAGTCCCAGGCGATCCCCTCCTGCGGCGAACCATCCGCCGCACCCGGGCTGGTTGTTGACTCGACCTTTTCCAGGATCTCGGAAAAAGAATCGCCGAGCTCACGAATCGAGAACGACAGGTTGCCCAGCTCGGCGCCGGCCCCCTCACGGAATCCCGGCATGCTGCCGTCATCCAGCAGGAGTGAGCTTTCCCCACCCAAAAGGCTGATCGCCGACGCGTCAAGCTCGCCGGCCCTGTCCTGGACCGCCTGGATCAGCGCCGGCACGCGGCCGGCGAGCGGGGTCTTCCCCAGGAGCTTCAGGAGAGCCGGCAGGTGACCCGTCACCCTGCCCTTTCGTTTTCGGTACAGCCGGCCGAGGTGCCGCATGATCGTGAAACGGGAGAAACTCTGCGAGAAGAAGGAGGTGGCGGCCTTCTCCACGTTATGGGCTTCGTCGAAAATCACCCGCCGGAACGGCGGAAGCACTGCCGGGTCGTCGAATCCCGAGCCGCCGAGGCGAAGGGCGAGATCGGCAAACAGAAGATGATGGTTGGCAATCAGGATTTTCGCCGATGAGGCCTCGCGTCGGGCCTTCAGCACAAAGCAGCCTTCGCGATGACTGCAACGAAGCCCGAGGCAGGAATCGGCCTCCGAGCAGACCCGTGACCAGTTCTCGTCCGTGGGATAGAAGGAGAGGTCAGTGCGGCTGCCGGTGTCCGTGGTGCGCGCCCATTCACGGATGGAGAGCAGCTCTGGATCCCGTTCCTCGAAAAGGCCCATTTCCTCCAGGGCCTCGTTGAGACGGTGCAAGCAGAGGTAATTCCCCCTCCCCTTCACGAGCACCACCTTGGGGTCTTCTCCCAGGACCTTTTTTGCCAGGGGAATGTCCTTCTCCACGAGCTGCTGCTGGAGATTGATCGTGTTCGTGGAGACGACGACCCGCTCGCCGTTTTGCACGACCCAGGCCACCGCGGGCACCAGATACGCCAGGGATTTCCCGACACCGGTGCCCGCCTCGGCGGCGCAGATCTCGTCGTTGTTGAATGCCCGGCAGATCTGGCGGAGCATCTGTGACTGGCTCTCCCTCTCTTCGAAGAGCGGGTAGGCCCTGCTCAACGCGCCCCCCGGTGAAAGGCCCGCAGCCAGTTCCTCCTCATCGAGAGCGACCACCTGGCGCGGCTGGACCGGTTCGGCCACGACATAGATGTCGACGAGGTCGTTGTCCACGATGTAGAAGCCGATGCCCTGGTTGCCCAGCCGGGAGGCGATTGCGAGATCCGCGTTCGAAGGCCGCGTGCCGCCAGAAGGATGGTTATGGATGACCGCATCGCCCTCTTCCAGATGGGGGCTCAGTACGGGCACCGCCTCGTCGGTGCCGCGCGCGCCCACCGTAACCGAGGTCACCTTGCCTTCATCCCCCACCGTGCCGACGAGAAACACCTCGTTCCCGCCCGCGTCCGCGATGGCCTCCCGGATCGTCTCGATGACGCGCGGAGTCAGCCGCTCTTCAGCCCGCACCCGGCTCGCTCTCCAGTCGGGCGAGGAGACCGCTCAGCAGCCCGACCAAGCGGGGTCCCGCCTCTTTCCCCGCGCGGATCACTTCCGCGTGGTCCAGCGGCTGAGGGAGGATCCCGGCAGCCATGTTCGTCACGCAGGAGATCCCCAGGACCCGCATGCCGAGGTAGGAAGCGGCGATCACCTCGGGCACCGTGGACATCCCGACGAGATCCGCACCGATCGCCGCCAGCATCCGGATCTCCGCCGGCGTTTCATAGGAGGGACCGGGAAACGCGGCATAGACTCCCTCGTTCAACGGCACTTCGGACACCGTCCGGGCGAGCTCCCGCAGGGCCGGGTCATACGCCGAGGTCATGTCGGGGAACCGCGGGCCCTCACCCGGATTCGGCCCGCGCAGAGGGTTCACTCCCATGAGATTGACGTGGTCGCGGATCAGTACGAGATCCCCGACGGAGAATCCGCGATTCACGCCCCCCGCGGCATTCGTGACGACGAGGGTGCGCACTCCCAGCCGGTGAAGGAGAAAGACCGGCAGAACCACATCCTGGATGGGATGCCCTTCGTAGTAGTGGATGCGGCCCGCCATGACCGCCACCGAGCTGCCGATTGTAAACCGGCCGGAGTGTCCCGTGACGGTCGGAACGGGAAAGCCCGGGAGCGAATGGAACGGCACCTCATCCCCGTGCACCCGCGCCGCGAAGTCCCCGAGACCCGAGCCGAGGATGACGGCGATGCGCGGCGCGCGTTTCGTGCGCGCGGCGACGACTCCCCACGCCGCGTCCAGTTTCTTCGCAAGCTCGGATTCCATGGTTTCCTCCTCAAGCCAGAGAGCGCAGCAGCTCGGCGGGTGTGCGGTAGAACCCCAGCCCCGAAACGCGGCTCACCTTCTGCAGAATCCGCCAGTTCAACGTCAGGTGCAGACCCGCGGCGGATGCAAGCTCAACGATGCGCCTGTTCAGATGGGGAGCCTCGGTCGGCCTGCCCCTCAGATAGCCCTGCAGGAGACTGTTGTAGCCGCGCTCCGGACGCCCCGTCTCCAGTTCGAAGGATCCGGGTTTCTTTTCGAGCCTCGCGGCCAGCTCGCGCGGGTCCATGACAGGGAGCGCGGCCATTGGCATGCCGGCCTTTTCCATGGCCGCGCACCCCTCACCGATCAGACCGGCAGCGAGCTCCCGACCTTCCGGGAAGGACAGGAAGACGGCCAGAGTCGTATTGCACATGGCAACCGGCAGGAACAGAAGCTGCCAGACCAGCAGGGAGTTGAGGTAGGGACGCGCGTCCGGCACCGCAACGGCCTGGAACCCGAAGGTCGAAAGGTCGCGGAAGAGCTTGTCCAGGATACGGGCCCCCTCGTACAGGATGATCGGCTTCTCCGTCGCAAGCTCCACGTCCGCCTCCTGCAGCTTCACGACAGTCATGAGTGTGAGGCACAGCCGCAGCCTCTCCGGCGGCACGGCGAGCCTGTCCGGTTGCGCGGGGTCGCAGTTGAAGATCGCAATGGGAGCATCAGTTGGACCTGTGAATCGCGCGAAATCCGGTCTGCGTACCGCGTGCAGGTGCTGCCGCCCAAGGGTGATGAGAAACGCATCCGGCGTCCCGGTGTCCCCCTCGGGTCCCTGCTGGATCACTCCGTCGACAACAAGCCAGCTACCGGGGAGAACGACCCGAAGAGGCGAATCGGGTCGGGCGGGCGCCCGCCGGCCCTTCAGGCTGACCTGATGTCCCTTCAGTGTGAGGAGCCCGCCGAGGAGAGTGCCGACCGCGCCGGGGCCGAGGATCGATACCTTCATAGTCTCACCCGATTATGCCGACTTCCCCCAAAATAGCAAGAAACCTGCAATTTTATGCATTTTGCGAATACAGATAATTGACACGAATCAAGCGATGTGGTAGCTGTCGAACACCCCGGCACAGGGCGCCGAGGCGCAAAGCAAAGGGCACCAAGGAGTATCGTGAAGGTATGATCGTTCTCAAGTTCGGCGGCACGTCGGTACAGAACGCGGAGATGATGGACGCCACCTTGTCCATCGTCCAGGGGCAGCTGGAGAGGGCTCCGGTGCTCGTCTCCTCCGCCATGTCGAAGGTGACCGATCAGCTCCAGGAGATCGCGCGGCTCGTCGGGGAAGGCAAGGAATCCGAGGCGGAGGCCGTTCTTGCCGCCGTTTTGGAGAAGCACGTGGGCTGCGCGCGCTCGTTCCTGACGGGCGGTCACCTCGCACGGTGCGAGCAGGACCTCAACGCGGTGTGCGGGGAGCTGCGCGCCATCATCAAGGCCCTCGTCATGCTCAAGGAGTGGTCGAAACGGAGCAACGACGCGATCCTTTCGTTTGGGGAGCGGCTGTCCACGATCATCCTCCTGCACCGCGCACAGGAGCGCGGAATGGAGGCCGAGCTGTTCGACTCCCGAGAGCTGGTGAAGACCGACGACAATTTCACTGCTGCCGCGCCGATCGAGGATCTTACCAACCGTCTTGTCTCCTCACATGTGCGAACGAAGCCGGGGATGGTGGCCATCATGCAGGGGTTCATCGCCTCCACGACCGGAGGAGCCCCGACAACGCTGGGACGAGGCGGATCGGACTACACAGCGACCATCGTCGGAGCCGCGCTGCGCGCCGAGGAAGTGCAGATCTGGACGGACGTGACGGGGATCATGACCTCCGACCCTCGGATCGCGAAATCCGCGCGGACCATCGACAGGATCAGCTACCGGGAGGCGGCCGAGCTTGCCTACTTCGGGGCGAAGGTGATCCACCCCTCGACCATCCAGCCCGCGGTGAACCTCGGTATCCCGGTGTGGGTGAAGAACACCTTCCTTCCACAAGAGGCGGGCACCTGCATCATCCCGGACGTGCCTGGCATCGGGCTGAAGGCGATTGCCTGCAAGAAGGGAATCACGCTAGTGAACATCAGCTCCTCCCGGATGCTGCTTGCCTACGGCTTCCTTCGTCGGATCTTCGAAATCTTCGAGAAGTACCAGACCCCCGTTGACCTGATCGCCACCTCGGAGGTGTCGGTGTCCGTGACGATCGACAACGCCTCCGCGGTCAATTCCATCGCGCGGGACTTGTCGGAGATCGGAACCGTCGGCGTGGAGGCGGACAAGAGCATCGTCTGCCTCGTGGGTCAGGACCTGTGGAAAGACACCGCGTTCCTCGCCCGGGCCTTCTCCTCCCTGAAGGGCACGCCCGTGCGCATGATCTCGCTGGGCTCGTCGGACATCAATCTCTCTCTCGTTGTGCCCGTGGAAGCCACGGAAGAGGCGGTCCGCTCCCTGCACGACGAGTTCTTCTCCCTGTAGATGCGCCGTTCGGCCCCGGGCCCTTGCGCGGAGGCTTCGCACGGGGTAGCGTCAGCCAGATGGAGATCGACTTCCTCAAGATGCAGGGCTGCGGTGACGACGTGGTGGTGCTGAACGGTGCACGGATCCCTGCTGAGACTCCTGCACACCTGCCGAGCCTCGCACAGCGTATCCTGAACCGGGGGTTCGGCGTCGGGGGCAATGCGCTGGTGGTGCTCGGCACCGCGGCCGGGAGCGTGCTGCCGGTGCGGTGTCTCGATGCGGAAGGGGATGATTTCGACATTTCCTGCAACGGCGCACGCTGTGCGGCGCGCTATGCCTCGGATTCCGGGACGGTGAGCACGAACGATTTCCGCATCGAGTGCGGAACGCAGAAGCTTCGCGCGCAGATCATCGACAGCACCCACGTCCGGGTGGACATGGGAATGCCCTTCAGCAGCGAGAAGACGGCCGAGATCAGGGAAAGCCTCAGCGAGTCGTTCACCCGGTCCATCCTCGTCCAGGGGCGGTCGGTGACGTACACGCCGATCTCGCTCGGCCGATCCTACGCAATGATTTTCGTGCCGAGCTTCTCGTTCCCCCTGCGGAGGACCGCGCGGGAGATCGCTGCCCAGCCGGATTTCCCTGAGGGGACCGGCATCGGGTTCGTGCAGGTGTATTCACGGGAGGATCTGCGCCTGCGATCCTGGGAAGCACCAGGTGAGGGCCCCACGGACGAGTGCGCGTGCGCGTCCGCGGCCGTCGTGGCGGCGGTCGTGAACGGGTTCACCGACCGGGAGGTCTTCGCCCATCTTCCAGGTGGAAACCTGTTCCTGCAATGGGAGGAATCCGACAACCGCATATGGCTTACCGGGCCCGCCGCGTACGTCTTCACCGGGACCTACGATTTTACGCCGGCATCCGGGGCGTAGCAGCGTGGACGGTTTCATCGACAAGCTTGCAGATCTGCTCAGAACACTCCTCGGAGAAGGGGGAGGCTCTTCCCGAAGGAGACCCCCCGACAGCGGTGCCTCCACATTCCGCGACCCCGACCTGCGCGAAGCGTGGGAAGAATTGGATGACTACATGCGGGGGGGATCCGGAGAGCGGGCGAGCCGCGCCGAAGACCGAAGCTCGCGCCGGCCCCGCCCCCCGGTCGACGAGTCCCTTCGCCAGGACTACGCCAACCTCGAGGTTCCCTTCGGCGCCGACATCGATGCAGTCCGCAAGTCCTACAAGTCCCTGATGCTGCGCTACCACCCCGACAAGCATGCGGGAGACCCGGAGAAACAGCGCATTGCGCTGGAGATCACGAAGAAGATCAACGAATCGTTCGAGAGGATCAGGAGCCGCGAAGGGTCCGGATAGGCTCCGCTACTCGTCGTCCGGGGACTCCAGTTCCTCGAGCACCTCCACCTCGGCGCCTGTTCGCGCGTCTCCAGTCCTCTCCCCGGGGGCAAGCGCCGCCGCGTCGCCCTGCACAGTTTCTGCGGGCATCACTTCGAGGAGCTCCGCCTCGAGCGCTGCCTCCTCGTCCCCGTCGCTGACAGGCATGATGCCCAGGGAAAGCGGAAGCGGCGCGGCCTCGGCCGGTAGGGCCGGCGCCCGCTGTTCCGCTCCAGACGGTTGCGATCCCCCCATCTCGAGCGCGAACTGCTCCAGGGCCTTGTCAATCTCCCCGATGATCGCACGCATGGACCTGCTCGACGCGGCAAGCTCCTCGACTTTTCGGGACGTGTCGGCGGCAACGCCCAGCATTGCCCCGAGGGAGGATTCCGCCCTGCCGACGCCTTCGGCCGCAGAATGCGCGAGCTCCGCAATGGAGCCTGTTGCGGCGGTCACCTTGTCCAGCTCATTGTTCAGGACGCGACCCGTCGCGAGGGACTCCTTCGAATCGACGGCGATCTGCCGCACGCCGTCCAGGACGGACTGTACGAGGTCCGCGATCTCCGAGGCGGAGCGCGCGCTGCGGTCGGCCAACTTGCGGACCTGCTGCGCCACGACCGTGAACCCTCGCCCGGAGTCGCCGGCGCGCGCCGCTTCGATGGCCGCGTTCAGCGACAGGAGCTCCGTCTGGTCGGCCACGTCCCCGATCACCGACACGGCTTCCTCGATCCGCGCCGTGCGCTCCTCCAGCGCACGCGTTGCCTCCATCCCGCTGGTGATCTTGTCCAGGGAGTCCTGCACCGCGCTGCTGCCCTGCTGCGCGGCATCGCGGCCCGCCGAAGCGGTCTTCTCGACCTGTCTCACCGACTCGGCAACCCCGGTGAATCCACGGCTGGCCTCCTCCACCGCCTTGACCTGGCTCTTCATGCTGGAGACCGTTCGGGCGATCCGGTCGGCAACACCGGCATACTCGGCTGCCAGGCGTTCACCGGATGTTCGGAGAGTGGAGACCAACGTCTGCAGGGAGCTCAAGCGGCGCACCTGCGCGGCCAGTTCACCGATCTCGTCGGATCGCTTCACCTCCGGGAGGCTGGAAAGGTCTCCTTCGGAGATCCTCCTGCTAAGCGTGATGAGGCTTCTCACGTCGCGGCGGAGCACGAAGAGGGTCCACAGCGAGTACGTCAGGGCAGACAGGGTGCCGACCCCCAGGAAGAGGGAGAACAGCGCAAGAACTGAGCCGGTGAGGCTCCGGCGCGCCTCGTAGATCCCGTCCACCGCCGAGGAAAGCTGGGTCACGGCGTTTTCCCCGTCGAAAACGAACGCCGGAACCATGGCGACAAAGCGGTCACGCATATACGGGCTCTCGAAGGCGCGTCCCCCGGCATCCAGCAGATGCTGAAGCTCCACCTGCCACGACAAACCCAGGGCGGCAAGCGCAACGCTGAGGGTTTCGCGGAGGCTGGGAGGATAGATCCAGGCGCCCTCGACCGTGCTCGGACGCTCGGCGGCCAGGCGGAGAAGCTCCGTGTCCGCATCCCGCATCTGGCCCGCGTGGCGCCGCACCAGATCGAGGGTCGTGTCCGTTGCGAGCATGCTGGCCCGGAGCGTGATGAACTGCACTTTTTCCACTATCGCGGTCAGGCGGCGCGCGTCATCCGACACCGTGCGGTCGACGCGCACGCCGACGACGAAGCAGACCGCGAGCAGGCCGATGGTGACGAGGAGGAGGAGTGAGCCCCCGATCAGCCTCGTGAGGATCGATTTCTTCATAACCCGTACTCCTCGATCTTTCGGTGGAGAGTCTTTCGGCCGATGCCGAGGATCTCGGCGGTCCGGCTCTTGTTCCCGCCTTCACGGGCGAGGGTGGAGCGGATCACTTCTTTCTCGACCTCCGCGAGGCTTGCTCCCACGGGAAGGCGCAGCGAATCCGTTCCAGAGTCGCCGCGGATGTTCGGCGGAAGGTCGTCCAGCGTGATGGTCAATGCCTTGCAGAGCACCACGGCGCTTTCGATGGAGTTGCGGAGCTGCCGCACGTTTCCCGGCCACGAGTAGTTGTACAGGGCAAGCCTCGCCTTGGCGTCGATGCCATCGATCTGTTTGCCATTCTCCTGGCTGAACTCCTTCAGGAACGCCGCCACGAGCAGAGGGATATCCTCTTTGCGCTCGCGCAGAGGGGGGATGTGGATGTTCACGACATTCAAGCGGTAGTACAGGTCCTCGCGGAACGATCCCTTCGCAATCGCATCCTTCAGGTCCCTGTTCGTGGCCGCGATGAGCCGCACATCCACTTCGACCGTCTCCTCGCCTCCGACCCGTTCGAACTTCTTTTCCTCCAGCACGCGCAGCAGCTTGATTTGCACGTTCTGGTTGATCTCCCCGATCTCGTCGAGAAAGAGCGTCCCCAGGTGGGCGAGCTCGAACCTGCCCCTCTTGCGGGCGATGGCCCCGGTGAAGGCCCCCTTCTCATGGCCGAAAAGCTCGCTCTCCAGCAGGCTCTCGGTGAGAGCGGCGCAGTGCAGCTTGATGAAGGGCTTGTCCTTGCGCGGGGAATTGTAGTGCAGCGCCTCGGCGATCATCTCCTTGCCCGAGCCGCTCTCACCGGTGATGAGCACCGAGCTGCGCGACGGGGCCACCTGGCGGACGATCTCGAAGACCTGCTTCATCTCGGCGCTTCGGCCGATGATGCTCGCAAACCCGCTGCGCCGTTCCAGCTCCTCCTGCATGGCCTGGTTCTGCATGGCCAGCTCCCGGCTGGCCAGCGCACGCTTCACGAGGAGGGACAGCCGGTCCAGGTTGACCGGCTTGGTGAGAAAGTCGTAGGCCCCGTCGTGCATCGCCTGCACGGCGGACTCGATGGTGCCGTGACCCGTGAGGATGATCACGGGCATCGTGGGAAACTGCGTCGTCACGCTCTTCAGGAGCTCCTCCCCTGACAGTCGCGGCATCTTCAGGTCGGTGATGAGCAGGTCGACATCCCCACGGGTGACCGCTTCGAGGGCTTCCCTGCCGTCCGCGGCGGCCGCCACCTCGTAACCGTCCAGGGCAAGGGCTTCACGCAGCCCCTCGCGGATGTTCTTCTCGTCGTCCGCCACCAGAATCGTGAGCTTCACAGGGCATCCCCCTTGTAATCGATGAGGATCTTCTCATTCTGCGGGACCGGAAGGGCGAGTGTGACCGTCGTTCCCTCGCCGACCCGCGACGTGACGGAGATGTCCCCGAAATGCTCCTTGACGATCTTGAAGACGATCGTGAGGCCGAGCCCCGTCCCGAACGGCTTCGTCGTGAAGTACGGCTCGAAGATCTTGTCGGTGATCTCCTCGGGGATGCCCGTTCCCGTGTCGGAAATGCGCACGAGGACCTCGTCACCCGCACGCAGGGAATCGATGCGCAGCGTGCCGCCGCCCGGCATCGCAGCCACGGCGTTCTTGATGAGGTTGAGGAGCGCCTGCTTGATGTAGCGGGCGTCGATGCGCATGAGGGGCAGTGCCGGGGAAAGGTGCGCGTCGATCGTGACGCCCGCCTGGTCCAGCTCGGGATGCACGAACTGGAGGAGCTCCTCGATAACGTGGTTCACGTCCCCGTCCTCGAGGACCGTGTCCATCGGCTTCACCGCGAAGAGGAAATCGACCACGATGCGGTTGAGCCGGTCGACCTCCTCGTTGATCACCCCGAGGTGCTGGTCGATGTCCTTGGCTTCGATGCAGTCCTTGCCGGCGATCTTCTTCTGGATGAGCTGGAGGTGGATCCCCATGGAGCCGAGCGGATTCTTGATCTCGTGCGCCACTCCCGCGGCAAGGGTCGTCAGGGACGCAAGGCTCTCCGCCCTGCGCAGGCGCGCCTCCTTGGACCGCTTCTCGGTCACGTCCTCGATGTGGGCGACGCTGCCTTCCACGCTCCCGCCCCGCACCAGCGGGAGCAGGCTCACCGAGAGGAGGCGGGGCGGGCTGCCGTCGATCGTGAACTCGCGATCGGCCGCCTTTCCCTGGCTGCGGAGGGTGGAAGAGAAGAAATCCGCCAGCTCACGATCGGCCATGCAGTCCCACAGCAGCTTGTCGAGGATATCGTCCGTGGCAAAAGGGCACAGCCGCTCGGCTGACTTGTTGTAGAGCATGACCCGATGCTCGCGGTCGGTGACGATGATTCCCTCGGTCAGGGACTCGAGGAGCATTCCCAGCAGGTCGTTCTCTTCGGACACTCTGACGATGAGGGAACGGACCTGGTCGAGGTCCATCTTCGCCAGCTTGTCCAGGGCCTTCTGGATGAACTTCCTCATCCCGCCCCCTCCCCGCGGAGGCTGTAGAACAGGGCCTCCACGACTGCGGCCGGCTGCATGTTGTAGGAATCGATCCTCGCGTGAGCGTCCCGCGCCGCCGCGCTCCACCGCTCCAAGGACTCCGGTGATGCGCTGCCCTCGCGAAGAAGCTCGCCCAGGTGGGTCATCAGCTCCTCGAGGAAGGAGGCGATCGTCTCGCGCGAGGATCGCCCGCGCTGCGGTCTTCTCTCGGGGAGAAGCTCGGACATTTCCTCCACGATATCGACGCCGGGATCCCTGGGGCCGCGCACCAGCTCCATGAATCGCCGGGCAAGCTGGGAGAGCTTTTCTGGATTTATCTCGCGCCACGCGAGGAAAAACCCTCGCAGCCCGGAAAAACCTCCGGCGTCGCCACGAATGACGCCTCCGGCGTCGCCCGAAATGACGCCTCCGGCGTCGCCCCGAATGACGCCTCCGGCGTCGCGCCGGAAAATCTTCGTCATGACGTCCTTCTCTTCCTCCGCCGTGCGGGCGGGGAACGAGTACGGCCGCAGCCGGGAGAGAATCGTCGGGATGATGGCGGCGCGGCGCGTGGTGAGAAGAATCAGATGCACGAAGGCCGGCGGCTCCTCCAGAAGCTTCAGAAGCGCGTTGCGCGCAGAGTCCTGCATCCTGTCCGAGTTCTCGATGATGGCGATCTTCCGTGACCCGGCGGCCGTCAGGTGCGCCCACGCGGCCAGTCTGCGGACCTGCCCGATGCTGATCGTGTCCGACCGGACCTGAGCCGCAACGGGCGCCGCTGCGGCCGCGATGCGCTCCAGCAGCTCACCGAGCTCCCGGGCCGGCGGCAGCTCAATCCCCGGGGAGAGCCCTCCCGCCAGCTCCTCCAGCTGCGCCACCCGCTCCTGCATGCCCTTCACGCGCGCATCTTCGGCGTCAGCGATCCAGGGGTCGAACCGTCGCGTGAGCTTGCGCACCGCGCGGAGCAGCAGGTACAGGGTCGCAGGCTTCCTGCTGCGCATGAGGGCATCCGCCGATGCGGCGATCTCCACGTCCGCGTAACGCGGGCCCAGCAGCACGGTCTGGGGATGAGTGAGCTCCTTCTGCATTCGGCAGGAGGCGCACTCACACGACCATTCGCCCGTGCCCTCGGCACAGGTGAGCACCCGCGCTGCCTCGAGGGCAGTGGAGAGCTTGCCCGCATAGGCCGGACCGAAAAAGAGGGCGGAACGGGGAAACCTCGCCAGGGCCAGCTCGGCGCGCAGGGCCTGGACCGTCTGGGTCTGCCCGATGATGTTCTCGAACATCAGGCGAGCCTCTGGAGGATGAGGTCCGCGATCGTCTTGTCCGGCCGCCCCGCGCCGAGCTGCGATGCGCATCGGCCCATTTCGGCGCGACGTTCGGTCCCCTCGAAAAGTGATTCCACGGCCGACACCAGCGCCTCCGGCGTCGCCCCGTCCTCTTCCAGCACGACGGACGCCCCTCGGGAGCCGAAGACGGCGGCGTTCCGCAGCTGGTCTCCCCGGCTTCCGCTTGCCGGCAGAGGAATGAGGATCGAAGGCTTGCCGAGGGCGGCGATCTCGGAGAGGGTGTTGGCCCCTGCCCTGCTGATCACGAGGTCCGCCGCGGCCATGATATCGGGCAGCTCATCCCGGAAAAATGGCGCGGGAAAATAGTTCTCTTTCGCGACCGGGATGAACTCCTTTGCCCCCATCTGGTGGACAACGAAAAACCTGGGCAGGAGCCGCGGCAGGCTGGCGATGACCAGTGAGTTGACGAAAGAAGAGCCGAGGCTTCCCCCGATGACGAGCACGAGGGGAACGTGAGCCCTGCATCCCACGAATGACCGTCCCCGCTGGGACTGCGCGGAATAGAGAGCGGCCCGCACAGGGTTGCCGGTGACCACTGCCTTTTGCCGGCAGCGTGCGGGCAGATGGTCGAGCGTCTCAGGAAACGAAACCAGCACTTTTTCGCAGAAGCGCATGTTGATGCGCGTGGCAAGCCCAGGATCGAAATCCGACTCATGCGTCCACGCGGGGATTCCGCTCAGCCAGGCCGCGAGGACGGGCGGCACGCTGACGAACCCTCCCTTCGAGAAAAGAAGCGAGGGCCTGTCTCTGCGCAAGATTCGAAGAGACGCCACCACTCCCGCGGCGGTCCTCATGACGTCGGTGAGATTGCGAACGGAGAGATAGCGGCGGAGCTTTCCAGCAGGGATTCCCCGAAAAACAATGCCGGCGTCCGCGACTATCTGTTTCTCCACGCCGCGCGACGATCCGATCCAGACGACCCCCCTGCCCAGCCGGGCAGCGACCGCGAGCCCTGGGAATACGTGTCCCGCTGTCCCCCCGCCGGCAAACGCCACGACAGGCGATGCGCGAGACCCATCTCCTGTTGAAAGACTCCTGGCCATACTGTAGTTTCACACTATCATGAGAATCGGCGTGGTCGCAATCCAGATGCTTCTTTGTGCCCTGCCCCTGCACGCGGCAGATCCCCTGGCCCCTTTTGTCGGAAGCGATGCCCTTCAGAAGCTTCGCGCCGGCACGACCCTCAAGGCCAGCCTTCCACAGGATGCGACCCTGTCCCTCGTCCCTGACGTCACGTCCCGCAGCACTATTGCCGGGGATGTGAAGGACGTGAACCCCACGGTGGGAGCCGAGCTTCTGAAGATCCTTCCGGGGCCGGGGATTGCCATGGATGCGCCGTCCGGCCAGCTCCTGCTTTTCAACGCGATGCACGCCGTCAGCACCATGAAGGGCGTGACATACTGGTCGGTGACCCGCGGGAAGGAGATGGTCCTCTTTCTCGAGTCTTATGTGATCTCGTCACTCTCGAAGCAGGATCGGATGCCGGACCCGGTCTTCACCGGAACTCCTGAGTCGCACGAGCTGTTGACGTTCCAGGAGGACAGCAGTTTCGGGAAGAACACGTACTCGGAACTCTTCAGCGTCCGAGCCGACCACCTTCTTGTGAAGTCCGAGAATCTCTCCACCATCACATTCCTGCTCATCCCGATCATCCAGCCGCGTGGCCTGGTGAGCCAGGTCGCGCTCGTTCCGGCCGGCACGGATGTGCTTTTCTATGGGCTGGCGTACATTCGAACGGGCTTCCCCCTCGGTGACAAGGCCAGCCGTGTGCAATCCCTCGAAAATCGGCTCACCGCGCTTGCCGGGTGGCTGGAGAAACGACTATCCACCGCGGATACTCAATCCCGTTCTCCTTGACGCGCGGGGTTCGCAGGATTACATTCTGACCGTCGTGGGGTGGTTCTCTTGGAAGCCGAAGGCTGCCGGAGAGCCTGAGATCACACCCGTTGAACCTGATCTGGATAATGCCAGCGCAGGGATGCAGACAGAATACTCCCCCACAGAAGACAGAGTGGACGTGCGCCCGTCGCGTCGAACACGACTTTACAGGGGGTTTTCCATGCGATCGAAATTGCTTCTCACGGTGCTCTGCGGGGCGTTCGCGGCGGCCGCGGCGTTTCCGGTGTCCAGCGCACCGAGGATCCTCAGGGTTCTCACGCATTCCTCTTTCGCCGCCACGCAGTCCGTCATCGCCGCCTTCGAAACGGCGAATGACGTGAAGGTGCAGTTCTCGGCGGGCGGCGACGCAGGAGAAACCCTGAACAAGGCGATTCTCTCGAAAAACAACCCGCTGGCGGACGTGCTGTACGGCGTTGACAACACTTTCCTCGGCCGCGCCCTCTCTGCCGACATCCTCCAGCCGTACGACTCGCCCGCGCTCGCGTCGGTGCTGCCCGAGCTCCAGGCCGATCCGAGCCACCGGCTGCTCCCCGTGGATTTCGGGTACATCGCGTTGAACTACGATCGGGCCTGGTTCGCGAGTCACGGCCTCGCTGTGCCCCAGACCCTCGAGGATCTCACCCGCCCGCTCTATCGGGGCCTCCTGGTGGTGGAGAATCCCGCCACGTCGTCGCCCGGGCTCGCATTCCTGCTCGCGACGATTGCCCGGTTCGGGGAAAAGGGAGCGCGGACGTGGCGCTCGTACTGGACCGATCTGCGGCAGAACGATGCTCTTGTCGTGAACGGGTGGGACGATGCCTACTACAACCAGTTCAGCGCTGAAGGCAAGGGGAAGAGACCGATTGTCGTCAGCTACGCGACCAGCCCCGCCTACGAGCTGTACAACGCCCCTGCTCCCAAGCCTGCGGTGCCGCCGACGGGGAACATCCTCCCGGAGGGGAGCTCTTTCCGGCAGATCGAATTCGTCGGCATCCTCAAGGGGGCAAAGGAGCCGGATCTGGCGCGCCGGTTCGTCGACTTCATGCTCTCGGAAGCATTCCAGTCCGACATCCCGCTCCAGATGTGGGTCTATCCGTCCCGGAAGGGAGTCGCGGTGCCGGACATATTCCGCACCTTTGCTCCCGTGCCTGCCGCTCCTGCATCCATCGACCCGGCGGCAATCGAGGCGAACCGCGACACGTGGATCAAGGATTGGACAAAGATCGTGCTCGGATAGGCCCACCGGCATGACACGGTTTTCCGCCCGCGCCGGCGCTGCTGGGATTGCCTTCGGCGCGGCGCCCGTCATATTTCTCTGCATCTTCCTCGTCTACCCAATGAGCAGGATCCTCGCCCTTGGTGCCGGCCCGCTGCTCGAGGGCGGCGCGGCCGGCCTGCGTGAGGTTGCCGCGGACACCGGCCTCCCCCGCCTGCTTGCGGCCAGCGCGGGACAGGCCGTGCTCTCCACCGTCCTCACTCTCGTCTTCGGTCTGCCGATCGCCTGGATCTTCAGCCGGTTCCGATTTCCCGGAAAAAGCGTCCTGAAGACCCTCCTGCTCATTCCTTTCGTTCTCCCCACGGTGGTCGTGGGCTCCGCGTTTGTGGAGCTCATCGGCACCGGTGGCATCCTGGAAAAGATCATCGTGCTCCTGTCGGGAAACCCGGATGCGAACGGGAACCTCACCCGATCTCTCGGAGCCGTGCTGCTCGCGCACGCGTTCTACAACACAGCGATCGTGGTCCGTATCGTGGGCAGCGCGTGGTCCGGACTGGACCCCCGGCTGGAGCAGGCGGCACGCGTGCTGGGGGCCGGTCGGGCGCGCGCATTTTCCCGTGTGACACTGCCTCTCCTGCTTCCCTCGATCGCCGCCTCCTGCATCCTGGTCTTCGCCTTTTGTTTCTCCAGCTTCGGAATCGTCCTTATGCTCGGGGGGCCGAGGATGGGAACGCTGGAGACGGAGATCTACAAGCAGTCCGTCTACATGTTCAATCTGCCGGCCGCGGCATTCCTCTCTCTTGTGCAGCTCCTCCTGACGGTTCTCGTCATGTTCGGGTACTCGCGGATCCAGTCACGGACAAGCGTGGTCCAGAACCTGAAGCCCGTCAGCGCCACGCAGCGGACACCTTCCACCCCAGGAGAGTGGACCCTGGTGATTCTCTGCGGCCTCGCACCGACTGCGGGATTCATGCTTCCCCTGGCTGCGCTCGTGTTCGGGTCGTTTCAGAGCAGGAGCGCATTGACTTTCGCCTGGTGGCAGGCACTCTTCGCCGGAGCCGGACACTCCCTGTACTGGATTTCGCCGCTGCGCGCCGCCGTGAACTCCCTGTTCTTCGCCGTGGAGGCATCAGCGATCTCCCTCCTCCTCGGGGTGCCGGCCGCCTACCTCATCGCCAAAGGCCAGGCGTCGCGCCAAGCAATCGGGGGCATCGGGGCAGCCGCACTAGACCTGATCTTTCTCGTTCCCCTGGGGACGTCGGCCGTTACCCTCGGATTCGGGTTCATCGTGTCGATGAGCGGACCTCCCCTGGACCTGCAGGGTTCCGCCGCGCTGATTCCCGTGGCGCATTCCCTCGTTGCCCTTCCGCTGGTGATACGGGGGCTTCTGCCGGCACTGCGCTCGATCAATCCCCGAATGCGCGATGCCGCGGCCGTTCTGGGAGCCGCACCCGCGGCGATCCGCCTCCACGTCGACCTGCCGGTTCTTCGACGGTCGTTTCTTGCCGCGGCTGCCTTCGCCTTCACCGTATCTCTGGGCGAGTTCGGGGCCACGGCGATACTGACCCGGCCCGAGCTGGTGACGCTTCCCGTCCTGATATTCGACTCGCTCTCCCGGCCCGGGCTGACCAACCAGGGACAGGCCCTGGCATTGGGATCGATCCTCATGGCCGCCTGCGGAGCGGGCCTCGCGCTCATCGAACAGGTGAGGCCGCGCGGCGCGGAGGTTTTCTGATGCCGTTTCTCGAGTGGCACGCAGTGAGCAGGACGTACGGCAACTCGCAAGCCGTCCGCGATTTCACCCTGGAGATCTTCGAGGGAGAGGTGCTCGCGCTCCTGGGTCCGAGCGGGAGCGGAAAAAGCACTCTCCTCCGATTGACCGCAGGGTTGGAGGAACCTTCCGCGGGTACGATCCTCATGGAAGGACGCGATCTGGCAGGCATACCGCCGCACACGAGGAAGTTCGGGCTCATGTTCCAAGAGTACTGCCTCTTTCCCCACCTGGACGTCGGCCAGAATGTAGAGTTCGGGCTTCGCATGATCCATGTCGGGAACGCGGCGCGTCGTGAGAGAGTCAGGGAGCTGCTCGCGCTGGTCCGTCTTCCCGGCTTCGCAGGGCGGAATGTGATCTCACTCTCCGGCGGCGAGCAGCAGCGGGTCGCGCTCGCGCGCAGCCTCGCCCCGAGTCCCCGCCTGCTCATGCTTGATGAGCCGCTCGGGGCCCTGGATTTTTCGCTGAGAGGATCGCTCCTCGACGACCTGTCGCGAATCCTGAACAGCGTCGGCGTCACGACGCTCTACGTCACGCACGACCAGGCGGAAGCGATGACGATCGCCTCTCGGGTCGCCCTCATGAAAGACGGCTGCATCGTGCAGGTCGGAACGCCTGCAGACCTGATTGCTCATCCGGTGAATGCGTTTGCCGCCTCCTTCCTCGGGCTCGGCGCGCTGGTGCCCGGGACGTGGAGGCGGGGAACGGCGGGGTGCCAATTCGTCACGGAGCTGGGGAGCCTCGATGCGTCCGGTGCAAGTACGCTTGGGGCGCCGGACCGCCGTGCCGATGGCGGCCTACTGCTCGTGAGGCCGGAGGCCGTATGCCGTGTGCCAAGCGGGCTTTTCCTGGAAGTCTCCGCCCGGATTGTCTCCCGGCTCACCCGGCCCGCCGGGGTCATTTTCAGATTCGCTCTGCAGGGAAGGAATGGTAACGAATACCCGCTGGAGCTGCCGATTTCCGCAGGCATGCCCGACGCGGCTGACGAATGGCGATCGGGGGACCGTGTGAGGCTTTGGCTCGATGCCTCGCGATGCCAGGTGCTTCCGGACTAGTCCGAAGTTCCTCCCCAGTTTATCCACAAGTCATTGAACTGTAAGGAATTATCGAGATTTCCAGGTGCAAAACGTAGGCATGTAAATGCTTCCTTGCATGTTGAAAGGACTTGACAAAGTGAGTCATT
>Ga0315279_10002519_pt1 | contig 27280 bp, 10 predicted proteins | sample YL17G06_20_MG_FD_203694 | JGI IMG/M metagenome (GOLD analysis project Ga0315279, IMG submission 203694) | Sediment microbial communities from Yellowstone Lake, YNP, Wyoming, USA - YL17G06_20 | ecosystem: Environmental > Aquatic > Freshwater > Lake > Sediment | place: USA: Wyoming | collected... | reverse complement strand
TCACCGTGAATGTACTGCTGCCTATTTGAAGAGTTATAATGGTGGATGTCTTAAGATAAACTGTTTTTACTATCTTATTAGTAACTTTGTATTTGCTTGTTGCAATAACAGTAATCGTGTTTGACCCTCCTGAAAGATAAACATTGCCAGAGAAACTCCCGTCAGAGATTACAGTTACAGTTGAACCATTTATCGTAACGGTGCATCCTGGGTCTGTTTTGCCTGTAAAGTTAAATGAAGACTCCTCAACTGTAATACCGTCCGAAAAACTTACATTAAGAGTTGGCGGTGCTGGATTATACACATCAATACTTATGTTGTTTGATGTGCTTTTTATTATCTCACTCTTCTCGTTATAAAAAGTTAGTTCTGTTATTTGAATCTGCGTTGTCCCTTCTTTAACTCCAGAAAAAGTAATTTTTGCAAGGCTTCCACCATCTGTAACACCACTTACCTTTCCTTTTAAGCTATAACCAATAATAATAGTACCAGCTTTTTCATGGTTCTCAAGGAAGACCGCATCACTTCCCAAAATGCCACCTGCTTCTACTTTCTCAACTTTCAACAAGTCTTTATCATAACTCAATGTGATTGATATCCCGTATAGCCCTTCGACTCTTTCAGTAACAATTTCAGCAGTAGAGCTCTGATTAAGTGGAATATTTCCAGACTTTATATTGACATTTACGGGCGGCGCTTCAGGGATTGCAATTGTAACTTCAACAGTAGAAGTAAGCTTTGTATTACCTTGAGAGGTTACGGTAATAATTATTTTACCTTCATCTTTTGGTTTAGCTCCCGGCGAAGCAATAACGCTTACAGGTATTATTGCCTGGTCATTAAGCTTGACATCAGTCTTATCAGGAATAGAGGAAACAGTCCAGCCAGAGGGTAGTTTATTTTCTACTTTTATTGAATAAGAATCATCAGAAGCACCTACATTTTTAATGATAAGGTTTAAATTGGCATTTCCGCCAGCTTTTACTTCAATTCTTGAAGTCGAACTCTTCGCCTCAAATTTATAGTTGGCAGCAGTTGGAGGGGTAGTGCTCAAAATGCGCACAACATTATGAAAACAATCAGCTACAAGTAAGTTGCCATCCTTAGTCCAACTGAGCATAGCAGGTTCATAAAATTCGCGAGGAGTCGACCAGAGACGTTCATAAGTTTTCCCATTAAATGCCTGGATTCTTCCATTCTCAGTATCAGCCACAAGAATATTCCCATCTTTATCGACTGTAACGCCATATGGAATCCAGAATTTCCCAACACTTCTTCCTTGACCACCAAAAGACTTTATTAATTTCCCCGCAGCAGAGTAAATATAAATTTTATTATCATCAACGGTACTTATGTAAAAGGTCCCTGAAGCATCAACATAAAGGCCCGTGGGAGCATGCGCTGGGGAAAATTGACTGATAAAAGTGCCATCTGGCTTAAAGCCCACAACTGATTGCGTTCCATTGCTTGCTGCCCATACATTTAAAGAGGCATCAACTGCAACCTGGAAAACATTTGATACTTTTTTCTCGCCAATTTTAGCTACAAAATTAAAGTTCTCGTCAAACTTTGCAATGTAATCACCCAAAGCAACATAAACATTTCCTTTCCCATCGGAAGCAATTCCTCCTATTGCCTTGAATGGTTCTTCACTACTTATTCCTTTAATTGCTTTTATAAATCTACCATCAGCTGTGAATATATCAACCTCACCAACATCACTGAAGTTTGTCCAGCTTGTAACCCAGATATTTCCTTTGGAATCTTCACAGGCGCTCCAGGGATTCATCAATCTACCCGTTTCATTAACATCATAATCTTTTTTTGCCAAAAAATTGCCATTAGAGTCAAACTTGGTAAGCCTTACACCTGCAGGATAACCAAACGGGTTACCAGGTCCATGGAAAGAACCCGAATCAATTACAAAAATATTACCACCGTTATCTACTGCAAAACCGCCAGGGAATAGAAATGTCCCATCTGGTTGAGGTAGTTGTGTTGCATTACCTCCAATCTTCATTAAAAACTTCCCGGTTGAATCAAACTTCTCAACAAAGGCGTGTTTTGTCTTACCAAGACCTCTATCAAGGACATAAATATTCCCATCCTTATCAACTGATGCATCAAATGGATAAACAAATTGGCCGTCGCCTGTGCCAGTTCCACCAAACTTCAAAAGTGTTTTGCCAGTTTTATCTAATTTGTATACATTGCAACTTCTCATATCAACCACATACAAATTACCGCTTGAATCTGTGCACATACCGCCTGGGTTGCTTACTTCGGATGACAAAACTGATTTAAAATTTCCGCCCTTATCAAATATCTCTATCCTGTGGTTAAGTTGGTCTGCCACGTAAACTGTCCCTTCAGAGTCGACTGCAATACCTGAAGGACCATTAAACTGGGCGTCACCGCTTCCTTCACTTCCTGCATTCAAAACCCACTTACCTGTCTTATCAAACTTAGCCCAGTAGTTATTAAAGAAATCCGCAATATAGAAATTACCGTCGCTATCTACCGCAATATCTGCAGGATATTGCAACTTTCCGTCACCTATTCCAAGTTCACCAAAAGTTAACTTATTCTGAAGGTCTTTGCTCAAAATATGAATTCTTCCATAGCTTGTATCGCATAATGCAATATCTCCATCAGGGGTCATTGCTATTCCTTGCATCGGATATGATAGGTCGCTTTTGAAATCGTTCTCATAGGTATTTGCTGTCTCTAAAGCAAAAGCACCAACATAGTCGTCAGGCATAACACCAATAACTCCGACCTGATAAAGGTGAGGTTCGTCCCCTTTTGCAACATTAACAAAAGCAGCAGAAGTAAATAGAGAAACAAGAATAGAAAAAGTCAAAACAACGCTTATTAATTTTTTCATAACTCCTCCTTTCAATAGATTTATTTTAATCATTTAAATTAACCTCCAAAATTAAAGGAAAATAATATTAAGTCAATACCATTTATAACGCCATCCCCGTTAAAATCAGCATTGGGATTAAAACTTGTATCAACACTACTTGTTCCAAAGCACTCTCCTAAAATCTTGAAATCGTTTTCATCAATTTTGCCATCCTGATTTAGATCATATGGGCTGAACTTTGACTCTACAATCGTGAAATGAATTGGAATCCCAAAAGTTGACCCTTCTTTGTTCTTAATATATACATTCAAAGTGTAATCACCTGCAGAGGTATCTTTACCGCATATAATCTTAACATTCACTTCTTCTGAGGCATTAAGCGTCTCTTTAGAAATTTCGCATTGAATTCCCTCGACATCAACAGAATAATCAACAGTAGCAGTAGAACCACTTGCAAGCTTAACATTTACTGAAGTTGTAGCAGTTTTACCTTGAGAAATTGTAAAGTTTCTATCATAAGAATTAACAGAAATACCAGTTGAGTGAGAACTGTTAACCCTCAATGATGGATCTCCATACAAGTTATAATCAAAAAGATTCACAAAGTCTGATTCTTGGGAGGAAGACGCTCCGAGAAGGGAAAGGTCAAGTGCATCTCCTACTCCAAAATTATCAAGCGTGAAATGCTTAACAAAACCCTCGAGGATAGGGTCAATTGTCCCTCCACCATATGAAATCCTTGATGCTCCAATATAGGCGGAGGCTCCACGAAGTAATGCTACTTTTGCGAAATTATTCTTTTCAGGCCATGCTGTTTCACAGCTTGCAGAATACATAATCGCCGGAGCGAGTTTGTAACCATTCAAATCTGTCGTAGTCAACAAATCAATCCATTTAATCTCACCACTATTTACCTTGCCATCATTGTTAGCATCAACCCAATATTTCCTTGCAATATACTGTGGGCTTCCATGTGCATTCCAAAGGATTAAACCGTATTTTCCACTTTTCATTTCTCTAACAAAGTTCTCATTAGTAAGCGGGAGGTCAGACTCAAAAATCGATGGCTTAGTCCCTTCTTGCTCATACATCGATTTAGTCTGGAAGCCTGATGGAGCAAGATAGTTTTCATATGCAAAATTTAAAGCCATTGCCCCATCCTGTCTAAGCGTACCTTCCTCAGCATAGTAGAGCATAGCTCCGACAAGCAATGCCGACTTTCTAAAAGTATCCTCTGAGTTTTCGTATTTGATTGCATTTGATAGAACCTGCCTTATGCTATCTGCATCATCAAAAGGAATCCTTCCCACAAATACATCAGGGTAAAAATCTTCAATATAATCCGTATCCTCACCAAATTCCCCGGGAAGTTTATCACCATCATAGTCCCAATTTGAATCAAGCTCTGAATAAAAGAAATCAGTAGGAGTTCTTCCAACCTCCCTAGTTGGATAATCTTCGTCCCGCTTTTCATTCGGCTCAGGATACATATAACACATTGGAAGAGTTCTTGGACCTCCAATAAGAAGAACATACTTTATTCCCCACTCAAGATAATGTGCTTTTATATAGTTTCGGATGCGTTCCTCAGCAGTATCACCAGTTGCCTGGACATTTATTTCCGCAAGGGAAGCAATCTTAATTTTGAAACCATCTGTCTCCTCTTTGTACTTAATGAACTCTGAAAGGGATGACTCAAGTGAGCTATTTGGAATAACAATAAGGTAATCAAATCGCTCTCCATCAGACGCAATTAAAGGTTTCTTATACCAGTTTTGGGCAGTCTCGAAATTTTCAAACAACTTTGAAGCAATAGAATCGAATGCGGTATCTCTAAGCTCAATTGAGTTTGGAGAATGAATTTTGTAGTCTATTTTGAAGTTTACCCTATCAAAAACCTTTAGCGTGTTTCCTTCATTAACGAAAGGAGTATAGTACACCTTTACAAAGTTCCACTTCCTCATTTTTCCTTCCTCGAAGAACAAACATGGAACATTAGTTTTATGAAGAGAAGCCCCAGTTTTCACACTGAGGCTATCAAACAATTTTGTTTCATTTATAGGAATATCTTTATAACTTATAACATTAGCAATTATTGAAGTTACTTCTGCCGACGGAGGAAGTGCATAAAAAAGAACTTTAACAGGGGCACTTTCAGAAAAAGTCAGGTAAATAGAAAACCCAGGCGCAGTAATCAGAAGTTTATTGTCGGATGCTTTAACAGAGAAGTCTTCAATTGCAACCGAATAAGCGAGCACTTCCTTTGCAAACAATTGCGACGTAAAACTTAGCAAGTTAAGTAACAAGAACAGGATTACAAATAAGGAAAACTTTTTATTCATTTTCTATCCTGTACTATGGATACGTTTCACCAATGTGGGAGGCAAGTACAACGAGATCTTTCCCGTCGATAATTCCATCCGTATTAAAATCTGCAAGCGGAAGGTAATTAGAGTCCTTTGGTTCTGTACCAAATGCAGCACTAAAAATCTTGAGGTCTTCAGCATCAACCTTTTTATCCCTGTTTAAATCCCAGGGATTCTCCGCTTTATTAACAGTGATATGCCATGGAAGGAACACAGATAAAACTTTTGAGCCATCAGATGCTCCCAGCACACTTTCTTTGAAGCCAACAAACGAGCTTCCAGGAATCCTGCCTCTAAAAGAGAAATTGAGCAAATTACCGCTTCCCGTCATCATACGGCCTTGTTTCAGCGTTATCTCAACAAAAATCTCTCCAGTTGTGTTGTCAATTTTATAATTGAATTTATCTACATCATCCTGCTTCAAAATCTCTCCCTGTGAGACACTTTCAACTTTCATAACGTTTGCGTTGAAGAAGATTATTCCATTGAAACTTGCAATTTTTTCTTTCGTTTCAAGCTTCACTGAACCTACGGAAACATCCTCCTGAGTTACAGTATCCTTTGGAACAACGATTGAAAGTTTTGTATTAGGAGCGTTCTTAACCTCAAATTCTCCTTCAACCTTAGCTGCATCATCAATCACAGGATTTGCCTGGTCGTTATTGGACTCAACAGCAGCAACAGCCCATTTATATTTACCATCAGTAAGGAAATAGTTACCATATATATCTCTTCCATCCCAGCTAACCTTGTAGTGGCCTAAAAGTAATAGAGACTTTGCATAAACTACACCAAGCACATTACCTGTAAGGTCAGTGATTCTTATTTGAATTTCATCAATGATATTAGAACTCTCTGGCCTTTCATTGGGCTCTGTTGCAGGAATTATCGAGCCTGAACCCAAGGTAAAATCAAAGTCAATTGAGTTATTTTGAGCATTACCTGGCATAATAACATTTGAAGAAGCTTTTACATCATACAGTTTCTCAGGTACCTCAACATCTCCATTCCAGACAATAAAAGGAACGTGCAGTTTCTTTTCTCCTGCATCAAGCCAAATTAATCCTTCATGTGGACCTTTAGAAAGTTTGCCCGCATCTACAACAAAATTCAAAGTGAAAGTTTTACTTTGCCCTTTATCAATTGAAATTTTAGTATTGTTGAACTTTGCTTGAATGCCATCGGTTCCACCCAAAGTAAATTCAGAAGTAATATTGAAAGTTATACTCTTATCGGAGACGTTTGTGGCAGTAAAATTAAATGACCTTAGATCGCTTACTTTTGTAAGCAAGTCGTATGGTTTTACAATCGCAGTGGTGCTTACTGCATCAGGTATATTAACCCTTCCTGAACCCTGTAGTGTCCATGTAATTGTCTCTCCATTTTGATAATTCTTAAGGATTGTTGCAGTATTCATAAAAGCAGCCTTTATATCTTCCGAAACCCAATCAGTATGTAACTGTTTAAATAAGGCAATAGCCCCTGCTACATGAGGAGAAGCCATTGAGGTACCCTGCCAGCTTGCATACTCACCATTAGGTATTGTTGAATAAATTGCAACACCAGGTGCTGCAAGTTCTGGTTTGAAATAAAAATCGGATGCAGGCCCCATTGAGGTGAAATTCGCAACTGTCCCAAGATTAGAAGCTTCACTAAACCTTATTTTTAGCTCTTTATTTATTAAATCCTTAAGGAAAAGACCGTCGCCTTGAGTTACAAATATCGCAGGTATATACTCTTTCTTCTCATCTCCTGCCTGCACTTGAAAAGTAGGGCTTACGATTCCAGGCATATTATTGTAGATGATGACACCGGCAGCACCTGCCTCTTTTGCATTGAGGTCTTTATCTCTAAAATAAAGTGCATTCGCACCAATTGGTCCACGGCTTACAAGTGCAATTTTTCCCTTTACATCTATTCCTTCGAAATCTGCCGGTCTTCCGTACCCACAAACGACAACTTCAAAATCAGTATCCTGCGGGAATTTTGGGGAAAGGTCAGCGTAGTTTCCCGTAATCATATTTTGAGAAGAAGGGACCTCAGGATTTACAATGTTAATCGAAGGATGCACTCCATCGTCGGATGCCGCAACAGAAATAGCTTTTCTTGCACCAGACGGAGATCCTAATGGATAAGGCTTTGTTTGGCATCTCGCTCCCTGGTTTCCTGCTGCAATTGAAGAAAGAACTCCCGCATCGGCAGCAGTATCAAAAGCTTTATTTTCAGGGTCTTCAGGGTCTGAAGTACCAAGACTTCCTGAGCCGAAGGAAAGATTTGCAGTATTAGCACCATCTTTCACTGCCCTCTCGATACCTGCAATAATACTCTCTGTTGAGGCACTACCGCTTTCACCTGATACAATTTTGTAAGCAAGTATTTTTGCCTTAGGAGCAACACCTTTAACCTTCCCGTCAGCTGCAGCAATGCCTGCAACATGTGTGCCATGACCATTAGAATCCATAGGGTCTGTATCGTTATCTCCAAAATCGTATCCACCAATGACCTTATAATTTGGTCCAAAGCCGCCACCAAGGTCAGGGTGTTTATAATCAACGCCAGTGTCAATTATTGCAATAACCATGCCAGTACCATCTACAGGGTTACCTTTGCTATCTTTTAATTGCCATACATCAGTTGCGCCAATTGTAGAATTACTCACATCATCAGAAATCTGGTAGATTTTAGAAGGAAAAATCTTCTTAATTCCTTTTTGCTCTGAAACTTTTTCAATATCCGTACCTCTAATTTTCAGAGCAAAACCATTGTATGTGAACTGGTATCGGTACCCAATTTTAGCATCAGGAGCAATTTTTTTGATCTCATCATAAAGGGAAAGTTGTTTCTCTGAAAGTAATTTTTCATAACCATCTGCATCCTCGCTACCCCTTATTGAAAGCAGCGTTGCTTCACCCTTGTGCTTCAATTGGTACGTAATCACAGATTCATCTTGAAGCTCCACAATTACATCAACATAGTCGCTTGTTAGAAGTGTGCTACCCGAAAACTCCTCTGAGATTTTTGAACTTGTTGTTTTTCCAACCGAGATGGTTGGCGAGACGTGAAAAACAACTGTCAACAACAAAAACACTACAAACAACTTTTTTAATAAGCCCATACACTCCTCCTTTCAAAGATTTTTTGTTTATAGACTTACCTCATAATAAGCTACTTACATACTTTTAAAAACACATTTTGGTTCTTTAGTATTATCTTTCTAAAACCCTCTATCTTTTAATCTAAATATATATATTTTTACTTCGTAGTCAAGTTTATCAGTTAAATTTTGAAACTTTAATATTAACGATGCCCTTTCCACTCTTTCGTCTCATAACACAGTCTGTATACTCTCAATTTTAAAAATCTTTATCTATTTATTTTTCCTAAACATCATAATTAATAAATGATTTAATACCATATTGAAATTTTCGTTTTAATTGAATGTGCAAAATAAAATCTTTACTAAGAATGACGGAAGCAGGGAAATCTTTATGCAGTTAAGCACAACTCAAAATGAATTAAACGACAAGTAATCATCTTTTATTTTTACAGAGAGGTTAGAAAAATGTGTCTTAATTTTGAGAACGTTACTACAAATTTTTAGAGAATAACAAGATAACAAAAATGAAAAAAATAAAACTGCAGGAATCGGTTACACACAAAAAATATTATACTTTTACAAAGATAATTAAAAAAGGGGTGTTACCCCCCTAAAAACTTATGGTGCAGGGTATGTAATTGTTATTGTCTTTGTGTTTGGTTCCCAGTCTACTTTCGCACCAAGCGATTCTGCAACAAACCTCAAAGGTAACATTGTCCTTCCATTAATTATCTCTGGCATAACTTTATGATTAGCATCATCAATCCATTTAGTCTGACCGTTAACTGTTGCCTGAGGCTTACCAATCCAGAGCTCAATTACAGTGTCCTTCAACGTAATAGTAACCTTCTTCTCAGTACCATTCCAACCGATTGTTCCACCAAGCGCTTCTATAATTGCTCTAATAGGAACAAGAGTTCTACTGTTCTTGATAACAGGTTTTATATCTTTTCCTATGTCTATCTCTTTCCAGTTTCCATTAACCATCATATAAGGATTACCAATTTGGAGAATGATTACAATGCTCTTTGAATAATTTACAATAAATGTTTTTACTGTCTTGTTCTCCGCATTATCTTCTGCTTCTATTGTGATATAGTTTGCACCTCCTGAAAGAGTGAGAATATAAGAAAATTTTCCATCTTCATTTACTTTGACAATGTTCCCGTTAATTTTTATTGAGTTATCTTTCAGTCCACTTCCACCCTCATCCTTTACTGTTCCTATAACATTTAATTTCTCACTATTTACACTGTCTGGTAAACTTGCTTCAAGAGTAGGTGGAACACCATCAATGCTAACAGAAACCTCGTTTGAAAATTCAGAATAATTATCGTTTGTATCAAAAACCTTTACAACGTAATAGTAAGTCTTCTCTTTAACGACAGTTTTATCTTCGTAAGAAAGGGAAGAAGAGTCAACTTTTGCTAATAGCGTCTGTTCACCTGATTTATCTCCTCTGTAAATAGCATATCCTGCGATTGAAAATGTTCCTTCTGAGGGTTTATTCCATTCTAATTTTACAGAATTCCCTTGAATTTTTGCATTGAGTTTTGGTGGCTGTGGAAGGGTAGCAACAGGTAATAAAAACTTCACAACATCTGACCATTTACTCTCAATGTTCCCTTCAATTGCTTTTATTCTGAGATAGTAGGTTTTGCCGTAAGAGAGAATGGGCTTATCTATTGAATACTCATGTCCTGTTACGCTCTCGTCAATTACGAGATTTGAAAAATCTTCTTTATCAGAAATTTGAATTCTAAAATTATCGGAAGGAGAAGTCCACTGAATTTTGAACATATTTGTTTCAACAACTTGACCATTCTTAGGGTAGGTGACCAAGGGTAGTATAACTGTTGGGTTTGAAAAAGGAGTGAATGCGATAGAAAGTTTGTTTGAAGTAACCAAAACTCCTCCGATGACCTTCTTTGCCTGGAATGAAGCTGCAGAAGAGCCGGTCACAATGGTTCCCACAAACTTGTAAACGCTCGGTGAAATTTCGCTAAAAGTAGTAACTGTAAAGCCTTCGATCGTCCAATCGGCAAAAGGAATATTAGCCACTGGTTCACCTGTCTCATCAATAGCTTTAATTACAATTTCCTGCGGGGCAGTAACTGCGTAGAGGATGGTAGGCTTTACTATAGTGTCAATGAAAATCTTTGCACTATTTCCTGTACTCCAAGCAATTTTTGAATCGTATCCAAGATTATCAAGACCTGCAATAAGATTGGTAGTTCCTGCAGTAGTAGCCCCCCCATCCAAAGAATATGTAACATTAAGAGTTTCGGTTGTTGTGATAAAGTCACCTTTATAGGTGTCCGAAATCCAAATGACATAATATCCTTTCTTATTAATGACAACCGACATTGCCCAGTTGCCGTCAGTTTGAACTGTAGAGGATCCTGCAACAGTAAAGTCAGGATAATTCACAGTAACTGAAGCTACAGTATCTGCACCTTTGCCTGAACCAAATCTCAAATAACCTGAGAAAGTTACAGACTGGCAGTTATAAGTAATGGATGCGGGTTTGTCAAGCTGCCATACGTATTTGATAAATACATAGGCACCCCACAATATATTTCCGCCTGTTGTTGGAGCACCAGTAAGATTGTCTCCAGGATCAAGCTTGCCATTACCATTATTATCATTGTATGCAGAGAATGCATTACTAACGATAATGACCTTGTAAAGACCATCGTATCTGACGTTGGATGTTGCAAGTGAGAAGTGGCCAAGTGTATCGCAGTTAGTTGTCTGGACCACTGTCCATGCAGCACCTGGGTAGTCAGTGCCACCAACAAGAACTGCTCTGAGCCCTACATGGGCAGCTTCGTCACCAATGCTTTCGATGTTTTCACCCATCTTGTAGTTAATTACTTTATATGAGACATACAACCCACTGGATGCAACTGAGGTCAGCATCCAGCTTGGGGCTTTCATAAGTTGATATGTAGCTGATTGCACTGCAGGAACTCTGATTGAGCCTACCATACTAAGCAGCATTGTTACTGTAAGAAGAATACTTAGAATTTTCTTCATAAATAAATTCGCCTCCTTTCAAGCGGCTTAGATTTTTAAAAATTTTGTTATTCTTCTGTGTTTTTGTGTTGGTTTTTTCATCTCCGCTTTCAGCAAATTTATATCGAAATAAACTACACTGAAACACGAGGGTTTCTACTCATCCGTTCGCCACTCCCAATGAATACTCCTATGTCACTCAAAGTAAGAAGGTGAAGTCATTCAACAACATCAATGCCACCCTAACCTCATATATAGGTTATTGTTATCGTTTGGGTGTTTCCATTCCACTCAACTTTTGCACCAAGCGATTCTACAACGAATCTCAATGGCACCATTGTTCTTCCGTTTACAATTTCTGGTTTTACATTTGGGTTATCTGGGTCGATAGGTTTTAGACTACCATTAACAAATGCTACTGCATTACCTATTTGTATTTTTATTATTGTGTCTCCCAGTTTTATAGTCACTGCCTTTGTTAGTTCTTCCCATTCTACCGTTCCACCAAATGCTTCTATAATTGCTCTAATAGGAACAAGTGTTCTACCATTTTTAATAACGGGCTTTGTGCCTCTGCCTGGATCTATCCCTTGAGATACACCATCAACAGTCATGTAAGGATTCCCTATTTGAAGAATAATTGTAATAATTTTCTTTACGAAAATGGCTTGTATTGAATGGTCTGAAGTAATATTTATAAACGTATATGTTGAAACTGCACCAACAGATACTCCGTCAACAATAACATCTTTAATTCTATACCCTTCATCTGGTGTAATTGTAAAAGTTAGATTAGGAATGTAGTTGACGGTAATTGTACCTGAAGGCGTTATTGAGCCACCAGGACCTGCGGAAGCTATTATAGAAAAGGTGCTTATTGCAAATGTTGCAACGATTTCGTGATCTTCCTTCACTGACACAATCGTATATTTGTCGCTAATGACTTTGGTTGTTACATCTATTCCATTATCGGTAAGTATAGCAAGGTGATAACCTACATCTGGAATTATATTAATAACTGCAGGCTGATCATAATTTAAAACCTGGGTTAAGGGATAAACGGTACCATTCCCTCCTTTAACTAAAGCTTTAACAGTATAGGTATTTATTTCAAAAGTTGCAAAAATAGTATGGATAGCTTCAATATTTGTGAATATATATGTTGGAACTGCACCAACATATACTCCGTCAACAATAACATCTTTAATGTGATAGCCTGCATTTGGAATAATTGAGAACATTTGGCTTGCTCCATAGTCAACCCCTACTATCCCAACTGGTAAAATTGAGCCACCAGGACCTGCGGAAGCTATTATATGGAAACCACCTATTGCATAGAGGTAGTTGTCATCTGATCCTATATAGATTGTGCCATAGGAATCGATTGCAGGAGAAGAAAAAACTTTATCGCCCGCTTTAAATTTCCACTTGATTGTTTTATCCGGATTAATAGCATATAGGTAATGGTCGTCTGAACCAATATAGATTGTCCCATCTCCCGAAATGGAAGAAGAAGACTCAACCTTACTACCTGCCTCAAACTTCCATTTGAGTTTACCATCTGGATTAATTGCATACAAGTAATGGTCGTCTGAACCAATATAGATTGTACTATCTGAAGAAATGGAAGGAGAAGAGTAAATTGCCCACCCTGTCTCAAATTTCCACTTAAGAACACCGTTAGGATTGATTGCATAAAGATAATGATCGATCGAACCTACATAAACCGTCCCATCTAAAGAAATTAATGGAGAAGAGTCGATTGACCCATTTGTTTGATACTTCCACCTGATTGCGCCATCAGGGTTAATAGCATAGAGGTAATGGTCGTTTGAACCAATATAAACCGTACCATCTGAAGAAATGGCGGGAGAAGAGTGTATCTCCTTGTCCGTTTCAAACTTCCATTTGAGTTTCCCATCAGGGTTAATAGCATAGAGGTAATGGTCGTTTGAACCAATATAAACCGTACCATCTGAAGAAATGGCGGGAGAAGAGTAAATTACTCCACTTGTTTGATACTTCCACATGAGTGTGCCGTTTGGATCAATCGCATAGAGATACCAATCTTCTGAACCTACATAAATTGTACCATCTGAAGAAATGGCGGGAGAAGAGTGAACTACTGCGTTGGTTCGAAACTTCCACATGAGTGTGCCATTATTTCCCGCAGTATCATACGGGCATTTGCCTATACGCTGTGCATTATAGCGAAACATCGACCAAATTGGAGTGATTTCTGCTGTTAATTTACTATGTAACCTGAAAGGATAAAAATAAAAACTTAAAAATAAAAACGAGATTAAAAACAAAATAATAGTTTTTTTCATAACCTTCCCTCCTTTTAAATCTTCACATTACACTTTTTAGCTTTATTATAACCTAAAAAATTGGTATTTACAACTATTTAAATCTCATTTTTAGAAGACGAGCCTAAGACTTATTCAACAATAAACAAATAAAAGTCAAGACAAAAAAGGGAGGCTTTCACCCCCCAAAAAAGTAATTACGGTACAGGATATGTAATTGTTATAGTCTTTGTTGCGTTATCCCAATCAACTTTTGCACCAAGTTGTTCCGAAATAAAGCGGAGAGGTAACATTGTTCTACCATTAATGATCTCAGGCATAACTTTGTGGTTAGTTTCATCAATCCACTTCAGTACGCCATTAACTTTAGCCTGAGGTTTTCCAATCCAGAGTTCAATGGTTGTATCCTTGAGAGTTATTGTAACCTTTCTTTCTGTTTCATACCAAGCAATACTTCCACCAAGTGCTTCAACAATTGCCCTTATTGGCACAAGTGTTCTACCGTTTTTTATAATAGGTGGTGAATCAAGAGTTATAGCTTGTTCGCCCACGAAAGCAATTTCTGAATCTATAAAAAGTTTTACAACCGTTTCTTTAGGCTTCGGACTATAGATTATTGAAATAAACTGTTCACTCTTTAGCCCACTTTCTTTTGAAGTAGCTACAATCTTTATCGTAACAATTCCCCCGCTCAAATTGCCTAAGTCTAATTCCGATTTAAAATAACCCGTGTCATCTACTTCTACTGCTTCACCATTTATCGTTACATCACTTGGCACATCAACTTTTCCTGACACTAATACAGTAGGTTCAACAATCTGCTGCCAATTGGCAGGCCCTAAAGCAGTAATTTTAGGAACAACAGTGCTAAGCACAACTTTTCTTTCAATCTTAACTAAATTCCCGGCTTCATCAATTGCAGAAATATTAAATAAATTTTCTCCCACCACAAGATGAGTTTCAAAAACAAAATCACCGTTATTGCTTAGTGCCCCTTGTTTGTCGTTTACAAATAACCTTACGCTGTTAGAGTCTTGTACATTTCCCCTCAACACAAAATTTGTTTTTGAAACAGTAATATCTGACTGCGGTTCAGTCACTGTCAAAAGAGGCGGAGTCGCGTCAACTTTAAATTCTTTACTCTTAACCAATTCGACTAACGAATATTGGCTTAGTTCGCTGTAATAACTCAGCAAGTGATGGCCCTCAGGCAAAGTAATAGGAGACAGATACTCAGAAAAGTTCCCTTCATCAATTTTATAATAGGTATTAACCTTATCTTCCACAGCGCTATGGGCAACTAAAGAAACAACTGGTGAAGATTTATACCATCCGTTTTCTCCATCAGGAGTTGGAGAGTCAATAACTAAACTGGTACTCACTGCTGCTGAATCAATTATGGTATAAGGAAAGGACTCTACCGTAAACGGATCCATGTTTGTCCAGGCAAAAAGTTTGTATGTACCAGTTTTTTTAGGATTTTTAATACCCGCCTGTAATAGAAACTCTACTCTTACTTCACTTGCAGGAGTAATATCTTCAGGTACAACAAATTCAACTTTTCTGCCAAATGTATAGCCAACGACTTCGAGCGAACTTTTGCCATTCACCAAAATATAACTTGATTTTATAATATTAGGGACTTCTGTGCCCTCAGGAAAAGACAGACTAATTGTATCAACGCCTTTGATTAATTTATAAACAGACCCTGAATTAAAAGTAATAGTATAACTTGCTTCTTTACCTGCAAGGTAATTATCTAATTCTACCTTTGGTCTTGAAATTGAACTCTTCCCAATTTTATAAGGCATAGAAATTATTGGGTCATGTTCCTTGCCTGTCATAACCTTGAGGCTATATTCTCCTTCCGTGGAAGGATTGCGAATTCCTGAATTTCTACTTATGAAAACAGTTACATTAGAGTCTGCTTTAATTGAAATTGGGGTATATATTTCAACGGCTCTCTCCGCTGTATTTCCTTTACCGTCATTTGTACACACAAAATCATTTACTTTAAGATTTGTCTTCTCTATCCAGGGATTGCACGAACTGCAAGGTATTTTCGTATCGGAAGGGAAAATAATAGTTATGACATCTCCAACATATAAATCTTTTGAAATTGTAAAACTAATCCTGTAATCAGCTTTTTCAGAGACTACATTAGGAGTAATCTCTACAACAGGGGTAGAAATGCCTAAAACAACATTTCTAAGATAAACCGGGCTGATAACTGTCAATAAAAACAACAATAATAAAGCTAAAACTCTTAATTTTCTACGCATAATTCACCTCTCCTTTCTAATATAATAGAACGCTTTAATCTCTCAAAACTATCTTCGAAATGAGTCCATAAATTAAAGTTGATTTTGCTTTTGCTCAACCTTAATGTAATTATGGCCTGTAGTGCCTCCTGATAATAAATTAAGATTTATGATTACTTATGGAGATTTCCACAAGCGTTTCATTTCCCGCAAGGTCTATGGCTTGAATTTTAAGCAAATCAAATCTGCCTTTTTCAAATATTGCATAGAAAGTTTTGTCGAAACCACAAATCGTATAAAAGCCATTAATAGTTACAAAAGAAAGCGGCTCAGAGCATTTGAACAAATATCTTAATTTATTATTACCCACAGGTTCAATTTTATCCAGGTAAAAGAATGGAGGAGTTTTATCTATACTAAAAACAAACTCTCTTTCCACGGAAGTGATACCCCATTTATCCAGAGCTTTATACCTTATTGCATATGTTCCTTCGTTATCGAACAACATCTCATCAGAATATTGTCTCCAAATACTACCATTAATAGAGTAAGAATACTCACTTCATCGTCAGATATGCTGGAGAACGACCATAAACTAAATAAAACATTCTTATTAAAGTGATTATTCAAAGAAGGCTCTTTGTCAGTTTTGGCTTCGATTTCAATTAATGGCATATACTCCACACAAAATGATAGAGAATCAATTGGGTCAATGTTAAAATTAATATAAGCTGCTCCATGCACAACTTTTTCTCCCAATGGAAGCTTTATGCCAATATTTCTTGCAAAAATTATCCATAAATCTTTCTCGCCATCAATATCAAAAGGGATACTTATGATATACGTTCTACTATTGAATTTCTCAACCTTAGTACCTTTTAAAAGCGGGATTCCATTTATAGTTATGTAGGAGGGCTGAGGAGAATCTGGAAGAATTGTTCCAAAAGGAAAAGCAATACCAATTTCATCTCCTTTCTTTAAAGAATACCCTCTAAGCGTAAAATAAATTTTCCATTCTGCTTCCTTTCCACCTATTGATGGGGTTGGATTAAATGCAGGCAATGTTGTTGGACTGTGAAAAAGAGCCAAATCACTGAAAAAAGGCATATCATACTGGGGAATTATCATTATTAGGCCGTATGAACCTTCTTCTCTTGGATTTTTGATTAATGCATCTCTTGAAATAAATATTTTAACATGTTCATAAGGTAAAATTTCTTCAGGTATACTAATAGAAAGATATGTGAAAACAGAGTCTGAAGTTTTAGGTGGATTGCTAAGAATTGGTTTTCCATTAACATTAATATCATTCAAGGTAATCGGACGGGTGCAGTAACACGGCATTATGAAATCATTAGGAAATCCAATTAAAATGTTTGTACCGCTTAGAATTTTTTTTGAGGCATTATTAAATTCGATGTTAAAATCAGAGTAACAAGAAATTAGAGGGTTAGAAACAACAAAATCAGACGATATTACATCAGAAAACTTGGAGTAAATTAACACTTCTGCTAAATCTAAGATATTATTATTTGCAAGTAAATGAACTTCACATTCACCAGAACCACTTGCATAGAGCCCAGTTCCAATAAACTTAACTGACGCATTTCCCGAAACAGTTTTAACCGTAAAAGTATTAGTAATACTTGTAATTAAATTTCCGTATTTATCAGTCACGCTTGTCTTAAATTTAACAGAATCTCCCTCTCTTGCGCCTATGTAATGAGGAAAGATTGAACCAAATTGAGGGTCAGAAGGTAGCACGTTAATCTCCACAACTGCATAGTTTGAAGGGTTTTTTAAGCTATATGCCTTTAAAAAATATTGTCCAGCACCAATGAAACTTGCTTTTAAATCAATAGAACCAGAATCTTTAGGCAACATTATGTTATCAGGCAGTTGAGCTCTTTCGCTATCCGTTGAAAAAGAAATCCCTGTATCTTGTGAGAGTTTATTTAACTTCAGCGTAAAAGAAAATTGCGCCCCAGCAATTACCTGGCGGGGTGCAATAATCTCAAAAGTCTTGATACTTGCTCTTGTTACGGGTAAGAAAAAGGACATTAATAATACTAACAAAAGTAATAATGTGATACCTTTTTTAAAATGCATATTTAACCTGAAATAGGGAGTATTATTGTAATCGTATTCGTCAGCTGGTCCCAATCAACTTTTGCACCAAGTGCTTCTGAAATAAATCTTATTGGGACCATTGTTCTGCCGTCTTTTATAACAGGCGGCTGATCAAGTTTCTGAAAGACTCCGTCAACCAGTGCCTGTTCGTTACCAATTTGAAGTACTATCTGCTTAGAGTTAAAATTAATCCTTACTGATCTACTAAGAGGGTCCCACTCAACGATTGCACCGAACGCCTCAGAAATAAACCTCAACGGGACAAGGGTCCTGTTAGAATTAGGGTCAACATAAGGCGCTACATCAAGCAATTTCTTTTCCTCATCAACAAACGCTTCGGAACTTCCAACCTTGAGAACAATGGTTATCTGTGTCTTCAAAATTATAGGCTTATAGACAACAATTATACTTTTAGATGCTTCACGGCCCGACATATTGTGCTTTGCAACAATATTTACAGCATTTATTCCTTCATTTTGAACCTGAAGCGCATACTCAAAAGAACCATCGCTATTTATAACTACATTTAAACCATTTACAGTCAACGTGACATCGGTAACTGGCGTAATAATGCCATTTACTGGAATATTTGGGTCATTGAATACCTGCCAGTTAGACGGAGAACTAACCATAAGAGTTGGAGTAGCTGTATTCAAAGTCAAAATAATCTGGCTCTCAGATGTGTTTCCAGCCATATCCGCTGCCTTCACATCAATTACATTGTCGCCTTCGCTGAGAGTTAGAGAATAGCTAAAATTTCCGTTTACATCAGGCTCAACACCACTGCCATTAACTGTAAGTGCCAACTTGCTATTGTCAGAAGCAGTTCCCTGAACGGTGCAATTTGGATTACCTGTGATTATGTTATTAAGAGGATTAATAATATTAAGCTGAGGTGTTGAAATATCAACATTAAAATCAACGGATTTTTGCTCTTCAGTTGCAGATGAACATTTACTGTAATAGTAAAGGGCATGAACGCCTTCGGGAATATACAACGGTTCAGTAAATAGCGTTTCGGAATCTGAACCAAAGTGGTAAAAAGTCTGTACTGCCTCGCCTGTATTAGATTGTGGAAGCAAGATCACAATTGGCTGTGTTTTATAATAACCATTATCTCCGTCAGGTAAATCAGGAGTTATAAGTATATCTGTCTTAACGAAAGGTCTGTCTTTAATTTCAACGGTATTAGAAGGGATATCCTTTGGTTCCTTTGAAGTGCTAACTGTTATCCCGTAAGCCCCTGGAGTTACAGGGTTAACGATGTTTGCCCTTTCCTCTATCTCAATTACAACCTGGCTTGAGCTTGCAATTTTAAGGCCTTTGGGGGTAGTCATTCTTAAAACTTTACCCTGAATCCGAGCGTCAAATGCTTTATATCCATTTATTTTTATCCTGTCAGGACTTATATAATTAGGCAAAGTAAAATTGTTGTCAAATTTGAGATTAATGTAATCTCCTCCTTCAGAGTCTCCTCCAAGATCTCCAAGTAGCCCTGTATTAAACCCAACAACTACACCAGTCGCTGAAGCAATTGTATTTTTTAGGATGGCAAGGCTTACATTTTGAACTGAACTATATGTAATCTCATAAAGGTTTGTAGCATAATCAGTATATTCAGATGAAGTAGAAATTTTTAGCGAGTACATTCCAGGGTCAGACGGATTTTTTATCTTTGCTGTATCCTTAATCTGAATAACAACAACTGAACCCTGTGTAATATTCATACTTGAAGGAAGAGTTATTGTTACATATTTTAAATTTGTTCCATTGTTTCCATCTGGATTATACGTTGGCATTACCCCGTTAACAAGAAAATCTGTTTTTTGCCACCCCACTCCTCCGCAGTTACACGGTAACTCAAAACCATTTGGAAAAGAAATTTTTATCCAACCGCCTCCTGTAATTGCGCTTCCGGCAGTAAATCTGATTGTGAAGTTTCCATAAATACCAATTACATTAGGATTAACTTCATAAGTTGCATTTGTTATGCCTAATACTTTTGGTGAAATTGCTAACCCCAAAAACAACATTGTTATTATTAAAACTGCTATTATTTTCTCTTTAAATCGTAACATTCTCTCACCTCTTATAAAAGATTTAGTTTTTACTATTTAACTAACTGCCTATACTCTTTTTTGGATATGTAATCTTCACAATACCATGCACAGAGTCCCAGTCGACACTTGCCCCGAAAGCCTCAGAAATAAACCTAATGGGTACGAATGTGGTATTGTTTTTTATTATAGGTGCTACATCAAGACTTGCTGTCTTGCCGTTTACGTCGGCAGTAAGATTGCCAACTTGAAGGCGCAATATCTGGCTATTCAAATTAATAGTTACAATTTTGAATATGGCATCCCATATAACTTGCGCCCCGAATGTTTCTGATATAAATCTAATCGGGACAAATACTCTTCCTTTATATATAAAAGGCGCCTCTGCAAGGGATATTTCCTCTCCATTAATATAACCAACTTTTGTTCCAACAATAAGCATTATATTTCTCTGGAATACATATCTTAAAGAAAAATCGAAAGTGGTGATATTACCTGCCACATCTTCGGCAGTAAAAGTAATTGTTGCATTACCCTCGCTAAAGAAAGTAAAATTGTACTGAAATTTACCCTCTGTATCAACTACAAGCTGAGTTTTTGTGGAGCCAGCCAACGCGAAGAGAGATACACCCGGCTCAGTTACACCATAGATTAAAACGTTTTTATCATAGAAAGTTTTATTTGCTTCCGGGGAAGTTATTGAAAGAGCAGGCTTTTGCGTATCTACCTTAAAAGACTGAGTGTGTGTTTCCTCTTTATTATTGTAGGAGTCTAATGAATAATAGCTTAAAGTATGGTTCCCTTCAGGTGTTTTAATAGGAGACAGATATTTTTCAAAATTAGAGACATCGTCCCATTTATAAAAGATAGTGTAAGCAAGCCCCTGGGGTGCGTCGGCTTTAATTTCAATAGTTGGGGAAGTTCTGTAAAACCCGTTCTCGCCGTCGGGTACCTGCGGCGTTATGTTCAAAGAAGTTGAAACTCCCTTGATAATATCGTACGGAGAAGATTCAACATCAGTTGTTTCTTTTGAGGTATGAACTAAAACTTTATAACTCTGAGGAGTAGATGGGTTCTTTATTCCAGCTTCAGTTGCAAACTGTATAGCAACAGTATAACTTGAAGGTATAGTGATAGAAGTGGTTATCAAAACAGTTGTGCCGGAAACTGATACAAGACTTGCGCTTTGGTTGTTTATTTTGACTTTATCGAGTGGTATATAGCTTGGAACATATGTCCCCTGCGGGAACTTTATCGTAATCGTGTCCCCTGGATTAAGGATTCCAGATGCGCTTGTCTGCAAGATAACAATATACATTGCCTGCATTCCTGCTAACTGCGGAGTAACAGTTACCTTGACACTGCTAACTGCAGATGGACTGATTGTAAAGTTTGGAGTATCAACGGGAGAAGGGTCAGAAGTCGTCCACACGGACAATTTATAAGTACCAGTTTGCGTTGGATTCTTAATCCCAGCCCCGCTCTGTATAACGGCATAAACATCCGAGTTTATCTGTATGTTTTGCGAAACAACTATCTTAATTTCCTTGCCTATGACCTGAACGGTTGAAGGTGCTGTATTGTTCACGCTTACCTGAGAGGCAGCAATCGTAGGTGGTACAAAGAAGGTAGAAGTATCGGGAAACTTGATGTGAATCTCTCCCGAGCCTGCAGCTAAATTACCTGAGGTACCTGTCCTGAAACCTATTGTATATTTTGCAGGCGCACCAATCTGCATGGGCTCTACAACGATAGTCGCGCTTGTTACGCTTGTTGCAGTGATGGAGTACGATGCAGATTCCCTAAGGTCGTCTTTAACGCTGCTCGACGAATCCAGAGTCTCAAGGCTCAATTTATAATCGCCGGGGCTCTGCGGATTAACAATGCCCGCACTCTCATAAAAGACCACCGTGAACTCGCTATTGGAAGGAACTGATATGCCCGAGGGAATTGTAAATTGCACTGCATTGCCCGAGACATATGTTGAAGTAGCAACAAACTTCTCTGTTGAGCCATACTTAACGCTGATTGTATTTATATTCATCACCGTGGGGAGGGAAGTTCCAGAGGGAAACTGCGCACGAATCTGGTCAGACCCTCCTGAAAGAGATGAAGAGCTGTAATTGTTTGTCGTAGCTCTTATATCGTATCTTGCATTTTTGCCTGCATAGGGAGGGTTGACGGTGACTGCTACGCTCTGAAGCTGTGGGTTACTGATTGTATAAATATTGGAATCTACAGGGACAGTCTCATTATTTGTCGAGACACTTATCTTATATGTCCCCGGTCCACCATTGCCAAATTGAGCAGTTTCATTGATTACTATGGTAATAGAGGTAGTAGTTTGTACGTTGTCAGGCACACCAAACATCAAAGTACCGCCATTCCTATCGAGAACAAAAGGTGTATTACTCACAGTATAACCACTGCAGGTAATTTGTTGTGACGTAGCACTTTCGTAAACAACAGAGTTGTTAGCTATCCAAGTCGTACCCGAGTATTTGTAAAAGTGAATTGTAACATTTACCCCTGGCCCATTTGACGTAGTGAAACTAATGTTGTATCTAACCCCAGTCTGGTTAGGTCTGTAGTCAGAAAGTGACACATGGACATTAGATAAAGCCTTTGCCGTATTCTGAGGCAAAATTGACAGAGACGAAAAAATTACTACTGCTACTATGGCTATAATAAAAGTTTTATTTTTAAGGCTATTTCCTTTTAACATACTTCTCTTACCTCCATTTTATAGTTTCGCTTATTATACACAATTTATATAAAAAATAAAAGATTACTATAATCCCGCCACTTTAAAACTTTTAAGAAGAGTAATGAGGTGAGATTGCCACGGGCACAGAAAAACTGTGCCCTCGCAATGTACACTCTCCCTGTCGTTGCGAGGAGTGGAATGAAATGAAGCGACGAAGCAATCTCCTTTTATCTTTTTCTTTGGGAGTAGTTCGAGGAGGATTTGTCCACCCCTCCGAGTATAAAAAAGCCCCTGCACTTTGCAGGGGCTTGTATTAACTTAATCTTCTGTAACCTTTGCTCTTTTCAGAAGGTTTAATCTTCTGTAACCTGTACTCTGTTCATCAGGTTATATTCTGATTCTATTGGACAAGAGTAACAGTAACAATTCTCAGTGCTGGATCCCACTCAACGGTTGCGCCAAGGCCTTCAGCAATGACACGGAAAGGAACCATTGTTCTGTTGTTCTTGATATAAGGAGCAGCATCAAGAGTCATAACAGTTCCGTTAACAACTGCTGAGGTATTGCCGACCTGGAGTCCGATGGTATTGTCGCCAAGGGTTACCGTAATACCCTGGGTTTCGACAATCCAGTCAACTGTTGCACCGAGTGCTTCAGAAATTGCTCTGAGAGGTAAGAAAGTTCTACCATTCATTATCTCTGCTGGAGCATCAATCTGAACAGCTTTACCATTAACTGTCATTATATCGGAACCAATCTGAATCTTAACAACAATCTTCGTTGGTTCAACCGGTTTAGTATACTTAACTGCGAGGACTTTTTCACTCTTGAGACCTGCTGCATCGAATGCAAAGACCTTAATGGTATTTGCGCCTTCAACAAGATCAACACTCTTTGAGAATGTACCGTCTGGTGCAAAGTCAACCTTTATTGCACCAATCCAGAGAGAAACCACGCCAACATTGTCAGTAACTTTACCAGAAACTGTTACCATAGCGGCGCTGACTTCAGCGCCATCTGCTGGAGCATCAATTGCAATAGCTGGTGCTTCTGTATCTTTCACTGGAGGCATATACTTGGTTTCAATGTAGAGTTGCATGCTTCTCAAGAATGCCTGGAGAGGAAGTTTTGGCGCGCCGATAGTAGCACCAGCATCTGGAACGATTACCACAGCATATCTTCCGCCAAATGGAGGCCTGAACGGATAAATAACATTTCCGTCAGAACCGGTCGTGCCTGTATGGTACTGGTTAACACTCGTAAGTGCAGCATAGTAAACTCCATAACCATTGTCGAGTCCTCCCAATGGTTCTGGTGACACGCTGTTTGGAATAATTACTGGCTCATGTTCACAATGGATTGCACCCTCTCCAACATGCTGGATGCCAACTAATGTGTAAGCAGTAGCCATCGTGTTGATGTCGTAAATGGAGAATGTCTTTCCGCACATTGGCTTGCCGTGAGCATCAATTGCCGAGAATTTAAGCATTGTCTCTGGCTCACCAAGAGTTATGAATGGAATGTCTTTGTTAGGATCAACGGTTATTGTAGGAGGAGTGACTACCATCTTCATACCAGGTAGGTAAACATATACTCCATTAATTGTAACATAAGGATAGATGTTAGGGTCATCATTACTGTTCGGATTCTTGAGTCCAAGCACTGCCCTGCAAAGAGTGCCGCAACCCGCGCAAGTTGCATCGTCTTCCCACGCGCCCGGGATGTAGCAGTTGCCTGAATATGTATCATAATAACTGTCAAAGTCAAGTGCTGTAACCTTGTCAAGAATGCTTGCATCGTTTCTTGGGTCTTTAAGGGATTCAAGGCAGAATGTCTCTGAGAAGCCCTCAGTTAGAAGCCCGTCAAATGCAATCTTCTCTCCGCAGCCTGTGGTGATTGTAGCCTCTGCTGTAGGAGGAACTATATGGAGATGGGCAATCTGCCTGATTGTGCATCCATTCCCTGAAGGGTCAGGTGTGCGGAATTCCACTGTAAGATCTGCACCGATCCAACTGTCATCGTAAGAAGCTACACCATAGTATGATGGAGGAGGCAGGAAGTTAATAGTTGCGGTTCCGTCGCCGTTGTTTACAAATGTATAGGCAACATCGGTCCAATACCCAAATACATACTGATACCAGGGTATAAGGTCGGAATAGTAAACCCATAGACTTGTGGTGCTCTTAAGTGTCAAACCCTTGAATGTTACTGTTTCTGGAAGTCCTGCAACAAGTGTATCCTTGTCAGCAGTGATAGTAACTATATCATTTATAACATGAATTGAATATGGCAGGACTGCACAGAATTTATAAGTTGAGCAAGTGCCAGAGCAAGCAGTAGTTGTCTCTTTGGTGAATACTTCAACTTTGAGCCAGTCGCAGTAATTTGCCGTGACATTTGGCCATTTAACAACTCCGCCCACATACGTTGCACTACCGTTTGTCATCTGGAAGTTTTGATCAATATATGTGTTGGTATAAGGCCATGGATAGATGTGATGAGTAAATGTATCACAGGTTGAATTGTAGTTAGTAAGAGCGCCGGTAAGGTTATACCAGAGTTCTCCTACCTCTGTTCCATCAGAAAGAGTGAAGAAGTCTTCAGCTGGATTGGCTGGTGAAACTCTCACAATAACATCGCATCCGCAGGCTTCTCCTGAAATGTCAATCTTAAGGTCGCCCTTGGCGCCAACTTTAATTTCGGGATTCTCAATCTTAACATCGCAGCATTCGTCTTTGCCGATTGTAAACGTCATTGAATCGGAAAGGCAGCATGCATTGTACTCATCAAATGTAGCAGTCGAATCTACAATCTCCCACGTCTTCTGGGAAATTATTACGCTCACTTCACCGGTTCCGGTAACAAGATACCTTCTATAAGTGTAAGGAGCAGGGGTAGCGCCATGAGCAAATATAGCATTGGTGTATTTTTCGCTAAGATCTGTATCGGGTATCCCGAATACTGGTCCCTTTACCTGTGTTTTGTGGTACTGAATACTATACTTACCAGTGTTTGAAACCTCATATACGCCTGTCTTAAGTAAGAATGAATACCCAATCTTACAAGGAAGAAGGTCGTAGGTGTAGTTAGCGGCGTTTCCGAAATAGTACCATGGGGCATTTGCATTATCAACATCCACTGTTACAACTGGGTTGAATTTTGAAAGAGGAGTGAACGGAACGGAAACAAGATTAGAAGTTATTGATATTGCTCCGATAACCTTCTTTGCCGTAAATGAAGCAATTGAACCAGCCTGGGCTCCTACAAACTTATAAACGCCCGGGGCAATTTCGTAAATACCAGCACCAGCAGGAGGAGGAGTAATATCAAAGCCAGTGACCGTCCAGGTTGCGCCAACTACTGGGTCGCCTGTATCGTCAACCGCTTTAATAACAATTTCCTGTGTTCCAGTAACCACATAGAGAAGAGTGGGCTTCACAAGCGTGTCGATGAGAATCTTTGCTCCGCCTGTGGTTCTCGAATCGTAGGCAAGAAGATCAAGACCTCCAATAAGGCTATCATAAAGTCCGGTCACTGAGTTCAAGCCTGTGAATGCTTCGCCTGTTAAGGTAAAAACTCCTGCATAGCCATCAAGAACCCAGATAAGATAGTACCCTTTCTGGTTAATAACAACTGACATTGCCCAGTTGCCGTCTATTTGAACTGAAGACCAGTTCCCAATAGTAAAGTTAGGATAGTTAACATAAACATAGGCTAATCCAGTGTCTGCGCCCTTGCCTGAACCAAATCTCAAATAACCTGAGAAGGTTGTCGACTGGCAGTTATAGGTAATGGATGCTGGTTTGTCAAGCTGCCATACGTATTTGATAAATACATAAGCACCCCAGAGAACGTTAACGTTACCTGGAGTTGTTGCAGGGTTAATATAGTGGTCGCCGGGAAACCATATTCCGGCATGTGGTCCCGGATTATTAACGATGATAACCTTGTAAAGGCCATCGTATCTGACGTTGGATGTTGCAAGTGAGAAGTGGCCAAGCGTATCAGTTACCGTTGTCTGGACAACATCATAGAATCCGGGGTCGTCTGGATAATCAGTGCCTGAAACAAGCAAAGCTTGCCTAGTTGCAAGGCCAGTTCCGTCGCCAGTGCTCACGATGTTTTCACCCATCGTGTAGTTTACTAATTTGTATGAGACATACTGTCCGCCGGATATAATTGTCGTTGGCATCCAGCTTGTGGCTTTCGTAAGTCCATACGCAGCTGCTTTGGCTGTTGGTGCTCTGAATGCACCAACAAGGGAAAACAACATTGTTACTGTAATAAGAATACTTAGAATCTTTTTCATAATAATCTTTCGCCTCCTTTCGTGCGATTGTTAATTTTTAAAGCTTTAAAAATTTTGTTTGTAATGCTTTTCTGTGTTTTTGTGTTCGTTTTTCACCTCCGCTTAATGCGATACTTCCTTCCCGTCACTGCGAGCGTTAGCGAAGCAGTCTCTTTTT
>Ga0315279_10002517_pt1 | contig 27283 bp, 17 predicted proteins | sample YL17G06_20_MG_FD_203694 | JGI IMG/M metagenome (GOLD analysis project Ga0315279, IMG submission 203694) | Sediment microbial communities from Yellowstone Lake, YNP, Wyoming, USA - YL17G06_20 | ecosystem: Environmental > Aquatic > Freshwater > Lake > Sediment | place: USA: Wyoming | collected... | reverse complement strand
CTACAGCGGCAACCGCCTGGAGGAGGGGCTGGCGTTCCTGGATTGGCTGTGGACGATCAAGCCCCGTTGCGAAGAATATACGAAGCTCTATTTCGGCGTCGAGGGCCTCAACGTCCCCGGCGTCGCAGCGCTCGACGGCTCGCCCATGGGCGGCTGGATCCAATATTCGCTCGGGCCGACGGTCTCGGCCTGGCTGGCCCATCATTTCTATCTCCACTGGCGCTTCAGCGGCGACCGGGCTTTTCTCGGGGAACGGGCCTATCCTTATCTCAAGGCCGTGGCCGTGTTCCTCGATGGGCTCTCCGAACGGCGGGCGGACGGCAGGCGGAAGCTCCCGCTGAGTTCGAGCCCGGAGATCCACGACAACCGGATCGAGGCCTGGTTCGCGGAGACGACGAACTTCGACCTGGCCCTCGTCCGCTGGCTTTACGGTGCGGCGGCCGAACTGGCCGGCGAGCTCGGCCTCGCCGACGAGAAAACGCGCTGGCTCGGCATTCTGGGCGAGTGGCCCGAGCTGGCCCTGGCCGAAGACGACGGGCGGCTGCTCGTCGCGCCCGGCCAGGCGCTCGCGGAGTCGCACAGGCATTTCTCGCATCTCATGGCCATCCATCCGCTGGGGCTCATCGACCGGAGCGGGGGAGAGGCGGCCCAGCGGACGGTCCGCGGGGCCCTCGCCGAGCTCGACCGTTTGGGCCCGGATTGGTGGTGCGGCTATTCCTACAGCTGGCTCGGGAACCTCGCGGCCCGGGCCATGGACGGAGAAAAAGCGGCCGGGGCCTTGAAGGTCTTCGCCGAGTGCTTCTGCCTGCCCAACAGCTTTCATGTGAACGGCGACCAGACGAGGAGCGGCAAATCGAAGATGACCTACCGGCCGTTCACACTCGAAGGAAACTTCGCCTTCGCCGCGGCGGTCCAGGAGATGCTTCTCCAGAGCCATTCGGGCGTCGTCCGCGTCTTCCCGGCCGTCCCGGCGGCCTGGAAGGACGCGAGGTTCGATTCCCTCCGGACCCAGGGCGCTTTCCTCGTCTCGGCAAAAATGAAGGCCGGGCGGATCGTCGAGGTCCGCGTGAGGTCCGAGAGAGGGGGCAGGTTCCGGCTCGACAATCCGTTTTCGGGCGAAGCCTACAAGGCCTCGGGCATCGCCGGCGAAAAGGTCCGCGGCATCGGCCGGGTCATCGAAGCCGACATGGGGCCGGGAGACAAACTCCTCCTGAACGGAAAATAATCACCGGCATCGCTCCCGCCGGCGCGGCATTCCGGGTGAAAAGCCGCTTCACATCCCGGGATAGAGCAGGGCGTTCAAAAGGAACTTGTACGTCCCGTGGGACTGGGCCCGGTTCTGGCACCTGACCCCGATGAGGATGATCCGGCCGTCCTTGTATTTCGTGTCGACGACGGCCGCTTTCCGGGTCAGGTACTCCTCGCCCAAGAGCCAGCCGCTGAGCAGGACCTCGTCCTCGGGATAGGCCGCCACGACCTTGCGGTCCCAATCGAAGGGAGGCGAAGACGTGCTGAAGGCCAGGCTGTTGACGAACATGGCCGCGGCCTCCTTGGGCATGCCGTAGCCGATGGGCGTCTCGTTGTCGACGAGGATCCTGAGGATCGAGGTCGGGCAGAAGAACTTCGCCCGGTCGACGCCGGTCAGGGCGTTCCTGGCCGGAGCTCCGAATTCGCTTATGGCGAATTCCGAAGCGCCGTTGAGAGCGACGAGGATGCCGCCCTTCTCGACAAAGGCCTTCAAGGCGTCGACGCCTTCCTGCCCGATCCCACCTTCGTACTCGGGAGGCATCGGACTCTGGCGGAACATCCGGGCCATGGGCGATTCGGCGCCGCCCGCGCCGGGCGTCGCGCCCGGCGGCGTGCCTTTTATGGTGTTGGCGTTCTCGTCGGCGAAGACGATGACGTCATAGTCGGGCCGTAGCTCTGCCTTTTTTTCCTTCGTTCCCTTGATATCGGCATTGTGGAGGGTTTTGTAAGGGATGCCCATGTCGTCGAAGACGTAGCGCGTCCAGCCTTCGTCGGCATTGCCTCGCCAGGACTGGAAGAGCCCGATGCGAGGGGACTTGAGGGACGCCTTCGGCAGGGCGGCGGCGTCGTCGAGGTCGAGGACGGTGAGATGGAGCTTGTCCAGAAGCGCCGGCAGCGCCTTCTTGACCTCGGCCGAATTCTTGACGATGAAGCTCCCGGCCGGAACGTCGGCGCCCTTCACCTTCACCGTCGCCGTCGTCCGCCACGTCTCCGCTTTGCCCTTGAGCAGGGCGAAGACGGCGGCATAGGAGGCGTTGACCTGGGAATTCAGGAGGACGTAAGCGCCCTGCCCCTGTTTCGTCGGGGCCTTGGGGAAGGGGACCTTGTCGATCTTTTCGAGTTTGGCCTCGAAGGCCTCTTCGATTTCGTCGCAGGCGACGCCCATCTGGAGGGGCAGGGTCCAGGCGGCGTTGTCGTAAGGGGGGACGGGCGGGCCGCCGGGGTACTGCCTCATGTCGGGGTACTTCTGTTTCTCGAGGAGGGCCCAGGCATAGGTCTTATACGGCTGGGACGTCTTGACGACGAACGAGCCAGCGCCGTAGAGTCTGCCTCCGGCGACGAAGTCGGCCTTGGCCTGATGGATCTCGATGCCGCCCATCTGCAGGACCTCGAGCATCTTGAGCGTCGTCGGCGTGTCCCGCTGGAGGGCCGGGATGACGAAGGCGTAGGGCTGGCCCCGGTCGACCTTCTCGACGGAGTTCTTGTACATCTGGTAGAAGTTGAAGAGGAGGTCCTCCTTGTGGAGGCCGGCCGTCTTGATCATGCTCTTCGACAGGACGAGCTCGTAGTCGACGAGATCGCGGAGCCGCCACCAGCCGCCCGGCCAGGGGTCGACGAAATCCATCCGCTTCTCGTAGTAATCGGCGGGGATCTCGGTGGGCTCGATGTTGATCGGCGTCGCGGTCCGGACCGAGGCCGCCTCGCTGAGGATGCCGATGACGTTGTGGAGCCAGGAGGTGTCGTCGCAGGCGCCGATCCACCAGGCTGTGTAGGACCGGCCGTTGACGACGCCGCTCAGACCGTGCTTTTGGAGGTCGTAGCCCATCTCCGTGCCGACGAGGTTGACGCCGCGCCAGACCATGGGCTGGATGTTTGGGAGCGGCGGGTCCATGAAGGGGGGGATGAAGAGCCGGGCGCCGTTACTGCCCTGCTGGTGCTCGTCGACGTGGATCTGGGGCAGCCAGTCGTGATAGAGGACCTTGGTCACGGCCCGCGTCTCGGGCAGGTTGAACATGTACCAGTCGCGGTTGTTGTCGTGCCCGGCGTAATGATGGTAGAGCCAGGGCATGTTGCCGCCCTCGAACTGGGTGCCGACGTATTTCTCGTACCAGTCGACGACCATCTGATTCCCGTCCGGGTTGTGGCTTGGAACGAGGAGGACGATGACATCGCTGAGGATCTTTCCGGCGTCGAAGAAGGTCCGGCCGGTGACGAGGTCGTAGGCGAGTTCCATCGACATCTGGGAAGCGGCGATCTCCGTCGCGTGGAGGGAGCAGGTGATGAGGACGATGGCCTTGCCTTCCTTGGCCAGCTTGCGGGCCTCTTCGATGGGAGTCACGCGCGGGTCGCGAAGCTTGTGGGTGATCTCCTTCCAGCGGTCGAGCTTGGCCAGGTTCTCGGGGGTCGATATGGCCGCCATGATCATCGGTTTCTTGAGGACCGACTCGCCGATCGTGAACAGCTTGATCTTCGGCGACTCCTGGGCCAGTTTCTCGAAGTAAGCCTTGATCTGGGTATAGTCGGCGAGCTTGCGGTCCTCGCCGACCTTGTGGCCGAGGAACTTGTCCGGCGGCGTCTGGGCCGCCAGCCAGCCGGATGCCAGGAAAACGAGCGTCAGGACGAGCAAAGTGCGGGTCATGACCGGGGACTTTCTCATGGAGACCTCCTGCGGAAGATCGAAGAGGTCTTTCTATCACTCGGGCCCGGGGCTGTCAAGGAAAAGCCGGGACCCGGACGGCCGGACGCCTACGATCAGAGACTGCCGCAGCCATCGCGGTAGGCCTCGAGCCTGGCGCTGTCGGCAGCGCTCAAATTGGTGCCGGAGAGGCGCAGGTAGGCGTTGAGGTCGTTGTCCGCCTACCTGCCTCTGACAGCAGGCGGTGTGGACGTCGGGATGGCTGAGGACGAAGCAAACCGCCGCGTCGCGGATCTCCTCGAAACAATGTATAATAGATTCGACCGTGCTAGACGGGGAGGTAGCGGTGCCCTGTGGCCCACAATCCGCTCCAGTGGGGTCGAATCCCCTGCCGAGGCTTCCCTCTTTCTGGCCGGTGCCCTCGCACGTGGCGTTGAAGGCCGGGGCCCTGCGCGAAGGGCCTCCCGCGAACCCCGTCAGGACCGGAAGGTAGCAGCGGCAACGGGACGGTCCCTTGTGCGGCAGTCAGCCTCGCCCGAGCCGGCGGCGGGGGACACGCAGGGAGAGTGCTGTCGGAGCAGGGTGCACGGTTTTTCCTTATCCCAAGGTCTTAAGCAGGGCGGCGATCTCCTGTCTTCCCTTTTCTTCGAGCGGGAGAAGGGGGAGCCGGGCCGGCCCGCCGTAATAGCCCCGGAGGTCCAGGGCGTACTTGAGCCCGGCGATGCCGTAAACCTCCACAAGCGCTTTACTGAGGGGGAGGAGTTCGAACTGAAGGCGCCGCGCCTCCTCTTTCTTTCCCGCCCTGAAGAGCTTGAAGATCTCGGCGCAGAGTTCGGGAGCGGCGTTGGCCACGGCCAGGATGGCGCCGTCCGCGCCCATCTCGAGGCTCGGGTAGATGACGTGCCCCGAGCCGAGGAAGTAGTGGAAATCAGCGGGGACCTCGCGGACGACCTCGCCCAGGAAAGCGAGGCTGCCCGAGCTCTCCTTGAGGCCGGCGATATTCGGGTGGGAGGCCAATTCGATGACGAGCTGAGGGTCGAGCGCGATGCCCGTGTTCTGGGGAATGTTGTAGATGAGGACCGGGAGCTTGCTTGCCTCGGCCACGGTCCGATAGTGTGTTTTGAGCGCCTCTGGCGTCATCTTCGACTTGAAGTAGGAGGGCGGCCGGACGAGGGCCGCGGCGATGCCGCGGCCGGCAAGGCTGTTGGTGAAGTCGATCGTTCCCCTGGTCGATTCGCGGGCCGTCCCGACGAAGATCTTTTTTTCCGGCGCGGCGGCCGCGACGACGGCTTCGACGAGCCGCAACGACTCCCCATCCGTCAGGGACACGCTCTCCCCGGTCGAGCCGAGGACGAGATATCCCGCGAGGTCCGTGCGATCGTATTTCCGGACATTGTCCCGGAGCTTGTCCGCCGCGATCTCGTCCCCGGCGAAGGGGGTGGCCAGGGCGGCGTAGACGCCTTCGAGAGGTTTGCTCAACTTCTCTCTCCTTTTCGGGACTCCCGGACGGCCCTCTCGATCTCCCGGAGCTCGGCCTCGCCGAGCCCGAAATAGTGGCCGACCTCGTGCAGCACAGTGTCGCGGACATGGTCCTTGATGTCGTCGTCACTCCGCGAGATGGATTCGATCGGCCGCTGGTAGATGACGATGACGTCGGGCGGGAGGTTGCCGTAGGAGCCCGGACTGCGGTGGGGATAGGGGACGCCGTGATAGAGGCCGAGCAGGGAAGTCCCCGGGGGGCAATCGTCCTCGACCATGACGGTGACGTTGTCGATGAGCTTGCGGAAGCCCTTGGGGATCTCGGCCATGGCCTCTCCGACGAGCTCCTCGAATCGGGCCCGGTCCATGGACGGCCGGAACGGGCTCCGGCCGAAGGGGTTCGGCTTCCGCATCATTTTTCGATCCCTTCGCGGGCCTTGACGCCTCGGTCGTAGTAGTGCTTGACGTCTTTCATCTCGGTGACGAGGTCGGCCCGATCGATGAAGGAGTCCGGGGCGTAACGCCCGGTCAGGACGACCTCGACCCCGGCCGGGCGCTTGTCGAGGAAATCCAGGACGTCCTTTTCCGGCAGGATCCTGAAGTGGACGGCCGTGTTGACCTCGTCCAGGACGACGATCCGGTAGTCGCCCGAGAGCATGGCCTGGAGCGCCTTTTCGAGCCCGGCCCTGGCCCTGGACAGGTCCTCGTCGTCTGGGCCGTCCTTGACTATGATAAAACCCTCGCGCCCGAACTGCTCGATGCGGACGAGAGGAGAGAGCCTCTTCGCGGCTTCGATCTCGCCGGCCGGCTGGCCCTTGAGGAACTGGGCGACGTAAGTCTTGAAACCCGAGCCGGCGGCGCGCAGGGCGAGGCCCAGGGCCGCGGTCGTCTTGCCCTTGCCGTTCCCGGTGTAGACCTGAATGAAGCCGGCCATCGCGTCTATTCTTGAATAATCCCGCCGTCTTGTCAAAATTTCGTTCGTCCATGCTATAATCGGGCCATGCTTGACCCGAGATATGTTCTGGAACACCTTGAATCCGTTCAGAATAGGCTCGCGGCGAGGGGACCGCGGATAAGCTTCGAGGAATTCGTCCGCGTCTCCCGTGAGAAAAAGGACGTCCTCAAGAAAGTCGAGGACCTCAGGGCCGAAAAGAACCGGACCTCCGAGGAGGTTTCGCGCCTGAAGAAAGAGGGGCAGGACGCTTCGTCCTTGATCGCGGGCATGAGAAAGGTCGGCGACGAGATCGCCGGGCTCGAGGAGAGGCTCAAGGCCTTCGAGGACGAGCTCAAGACGACGCTCCTCAACATCCCCAACATCCCTCACGAATCCGTTCCCGTCGGCCGAGGGGCCGAAGACAATAAGGAAGTCCGGCGCTTCGGCAGCCGGCCGGAATTCGGCTTCCCTCCGCAGGCCCATTGGGACATCGGAGAGAGACTGGGCATCCTCGACTTCGCGCGGGCGGCCAAGATCACGGGTTCGCGGTTCGCGCTTTACTTCGGCGCGGGCGCGCGTCTCGAGCGGGCCCTGATCAGTTTCATGCTCGACATGCATTCCCGGGAGCGTGGCTTCACCGAGGTCCTGCCGCCCTTCATCGCCAACGCCGAGAGCCTGACCGGCACCGGGAACCTGCCCAAGTTCAAGGAGGACCTGTTCAAGCTCGAGGGCTTCGACTGGTACCTCATCCCGACGGCCGAGGTGCCGCTGACGAACATCTACCGGAACGAGATCCTCGACGGCCAGGTCCTGCCGACCCGATTCGTCGCCTACACGCCCTGCTTTCGGAGCGAGGCGGGGTCTTACGGAAAAGACGTCCGCGGTCTCATCCGCCAGCACCAGTTCAACAAGGTCGAGATGATGATCTTCAGCCGGCCCGAGGGCTCCTTCGATGAGCTCGAGTACATGACCGCTTCGGCTGAAGAAGTCCTGAGGAGGCTCGGACTCCACCACCGCGTCGTCCTCCTGTCCACGGGCGACATGGGTTTCGCCAGCGCCAAGACCTACGACCTCGAGGTCTGGATGCCCAGCCGCGACGGGTTCATGGAGATCTCCTCCTGCTCGAATTGCGTTGACTTTCAGGCCCGGCGGGCGGGCATCCGCTTCAGGCGCGAACCCAAAGGGAAGCCCGAGTTCGTCCACACGCTCAACGGCTCGGGCCTCGCCGTCGGACGGACGGTCAGCGCCATCTTGGAGAATTTCCAGCAGGCGGACGGCTCGGTCGTCGTGCCCGAGGCCCTGCGGTCCCACATGAACGGTCTTGAACGCATATCAGCGTTACCCAAATAAATCGACGGAGGGATGGCCGAGTGGTTGATGGCGGCGGTCTTGAAAACCGCTTTCCGGTCTCCGGAACGGGGGTTCGAATCCCTCTCCCTCCGCCAATCCCTCTCCCGCGGCGAGGAGGACCGGCATGAGAAAACCTGCGAAAGCCCCCGGTAAGGTCACCGACCTGCCGAATATCGGCAAGACGACGGCCGCCAAGCTCGAAAAGATCGGCATCCGGACGAAAGAGGATTTTCTGAAACGAGATCCCTACGACGTCTTCCACAAGCTGCGGACCAAGGTCGACCCGACGCTCTGCCGCTGCGCCCTGGCCGGGATCGTCGGGGCGAAGACGGGGGAGCCTTGGCATGTCATCACCAAGAACACGGCCGAGGAGTACAAGAAGCGCCATCCGCGCCACACGTGGGGCCCCTGCTGAAAGGCGGGAAGCGGCGGGCGATCGGGTCCTGAGGGACAGTCCCTCCGTTTGGCTTTGCCCCCGGTGTCGTGCTAGAATAGCCCGAGTTCCCCGACCGCGGAGAGGTGCTGGAGTGGTCGATCAGGAACGCCTGCTAAGCGTTTGCCCTGGCTCAAACCGGGGCCGCGGGTTCGAATCCCGCCCTCTCCGCCACTGATACCTTCGGATGGCGAACATCTTTTTCGAGATCCGTCACGCCTGCACTCGGCCCGCCTCCAAACAGGTCCCGGCATTCATGCCGGGGAGTTTGGGGATTGACTTTGGGGTCCCGTTCCCATAAATTTGGGGCCGTATGTTTTCGTTCAAAAGCATTTTCTGGCCCGAAGCCGCATTCCCGTTTGAGAGCGAAAGGGACATTCCATGAACAAGAACCGTCGAAGCCCGACTCTGACCCTCCTGGCTTTGGCCCTGGCCCTCGCGGCCGCCGACGCCGCTTGCGCCAAGAAGCCCGCGTCGGATTCCTACGATGGGATCCTCCGGTTGTTCGCCGACCCGCCGGCCGAATACCGGAGCGCTCCTCTCTGGGTCTGGAACGACCTGATGACCCGCGACGAGATCAAGCGCCAGCTCGAGGACTTCAAGGCGCGCGGCATCGGCGGCGCGTTCATCCACCCGAGGCCCGGCCTGATCACGCCCTATCTCACGGACGAATGGTTCTCGCTCTGCGCCTACGCCGTCGAAACGGGGAAGGCCCTCGGGCTTCGGGTCTGGCTCTATGACGAGAACTCCTATCCCTCCGGGTTCGCCGGCGGTCACGTCCCGGCGGAGATGCCGGACGCCGCGCGCTCGGGGCTGAGGATGAGGCGGTTCGAGGGTCCCCCGAAAGCCTTCGACACAGAACCCGTGGTCGTCCTGCGCAAGACCCTGACCGGCTTCGAGGACGTGACGGGCAAGGTTAGGCCGGCGGCGAAGGACGGCGCGGCCTACTACGTCTTTGACGTCGTCCGGGACGCCCCTTCGCCCTGGCACGGCGGCTTCACCTACGTCGACGTCATGCGCAAGGACGTCACCGAGAAATTCCTCGACCTGACGCTCAACGGATACAAGCGGGCGATCGGCAAGGAGTTCGGCTTGACCGTGCCCGGCGTCTTCCAGGACGAGGCCGAGATCTCGCCCGCCGGCGGCCGGGAGGCCTTGAACTACACGCCGGCCCTCTTCCAGACTTTCCAGACGCGCTGGGGCTACGACCTCCGGCCGAACCTCGTCTTTCTCTTCGAGGAGTTCGGCAACTGGCGTCGCGTCCGGCACGACTATTATGCAACCCTTCTCGACCTGTTCATCGAGAACTGGGCCAAGCCCTATTACGCCTACGCGACCGACAACAATCTCGCTTTCACCGGGCACTATTGGGAGCACGAATGGCCTTCGCCCCGCAGCTCCCCGGACAACCTGGCCATGGCCGCTTATGCCCACATGCCCGGCATCGACATCCTGATGAACGATTGGGAAACCGGTCCCGACGCCCAGTTCGGCAACGCCCGCGCGGTCCGCGAGATCCGGAGCGTCGCCAATCAGAGGGGACGGAAGCGGACGATGTCGGAGACCTACGGCGCCGGCGGCTGGGACCTGACCTTCGCCGACCAGAAGCGGATCGGCGACTGGGAGTACGTCCTGGGCGTGAACTTCCTCAACCAGCACCTGTCCTACGCGACGATCAAGGGCGCCCGCAAGCGGGACCACCCGCTGTCCTTCTCCGACCACGAACCTTGGTGGTCTTACTACAACACCCTGGCCGACTATTTCGGGCGGCTGTCCGTCGTCATGAGCTTGGGCGAGCAGGTCAATAAGATCCTGGTCGTCGAGCCGACGACGACCGCCTGGATGTACTATTCTCCGGCCGCGGAGTCGGAGGATTTCCAGACGGTCGGCCGGGATTTCCAGGCCTTCGTCCACCTCCTCGAGGCCGAGCAAATCGAGTACGACCTCATCAGCGAAAAAACCCTCCAGGAGTTCGCTTCGGTCAGCCACGGGAAACTCAACATCGGTTCCCGCTCCTATGGCCTGGTCATCTTCCCGCCGGGGATGCGCAACCTCGAGGATTCGACCGTGGCCCTCATCCGCGAATACCTCATCCGTGACGGCAAGATCGTCTCCTGGGTCGCTCCCCCCGACTTCGTCAACGGTATCGTCACCGAAGAGCTCCGGCTCCTGCAGGATTCCTTCGGCGATCGCTGGGTCAACGCCGGACCGGGCAACGGCTTCGACAAGGTCCGCCTGTTCAGCCCGCCGGCTGTCGTTTTCGGCGGGACGTCCGCGAACGCCCGCCTCTTCCATCAGCGGCGGGAGTTCGACGGCGGCCGGTTCGTCTTCCTGGCCAACTCCGACGCCGCGGAGACGGCCGTGGGAACGATGACCCTGGCCGGTGGTTCGGCCGAGGAGTGGGACCCCTTCACGGGCAAGGTCAAGCCGTATCCCTTCGTTCGTCACAGCGGCAATCTGGACGTTGCCTTTTCGCTTCCGCCGGGCGGGAGCCTGCTTCTCTGTCTCAAGGACGAACGGGCGAAGCCGGCCGCAGCTCCTCCGGCCGCCGTTTGGGAGGACCTCGCTGCAGACAGTGGTCTCGCGGTCGAACCGCTGGCCCCCAACGTCCTGACGCTCGACTACTGCGACCTCGCCGTCGGCGGCAAGATGGAGAAGGACCTCTATTTCTACGAGGCCCAGAGAAAGACCTTCGAGGCCCATGGGCTGGGGCGGAACCCCTGGGACAGCGCCGTCCAGTACAAGACGAACATCCTCGACCGCGACAAGTTCCCGGCGAATTCCGGCTTCGAGGCGGTTTTCTGGTTCCGGGCGGTCAAGGGTGACGCCCAGGATTTCACGGACTTGAAGGCCGTAGTCGAGCGCCCCGAGCTCTTCCGCGTCTTCGTCAACGACCGTGAGGTCAAGGCCCTACCGGGGGAATGGTGGCTGGACAGGGCCTTCGGCGTTTTCGCCATCGGTCCGCATGTCGTCTCCGGAAAGAACAAGATCACCGTCAAGGCCAAGCCGTTCACCATCCACTCCGAGCTCGAGCCGGTCTACCTCCTCGGGGATTTTCGCCTCGCCGGCGCCGCCCGAGGCTTCGAGCTCCACCCGCCCGCGCCCCTTGCGGCCGGGTCCTGGAAAGCCCAGGGCCTGCCTTTCTACGGGGCGGGAGTCCGCTACCGGAAAACCTATACCGTTCCCCAGGACGAGCCCCGGCCGGCCTTCCGGCTCCGGCTCGGCGCCTGGCTCGGAGCGACGGCGGAAGTCTTCGTCGGCGACAAGCGCGTCGGCACGGTTGCTTTCGCCCCGTACGAAGCAGACCTGACGGACGCCCTTGCTATCGGTCCGAACGATGTCTCCGTCGTCGTCTACGGAACGCTCAGGAATACGCTCGGGCCGTTCCACAACGACCAGCCCCTCGGCCGGGCCTGGCCCGGTTCTTTCCAGCAGGGAGCCAAAGGAGGATTGCCGCCCGGCTCGGAATACAGCTCCGTCGACTACGGGCTTTTCGACGATTTCAAGGTGCTCAAGGGCGCCGTTCGCCAAATCGATTGACGCAGAAAGGCTGAAACTCAAGATGGACCACGCCACAGGCTTCGACAACGGCTTCTACCTCCAGGAACAGAAGAGAGCCATCCTCGACCGGATGACGCGTTTCCCGAACAAGCTCTACCTCGAATTCGGCGGCAAGCTCTTCTTCGACTATCACGCCGCCCGGGTCCTGCCCGGCTACGACCCCAACGTCAAGATGAAGCTCCTGCAGGAGCTCCGGAGCCGGGCCGATTTTCTGCTGTGCATCTACGCGGGGGACATCGAACGGAAGAAGATGCGGGCCGATTTCGGCCACACCTACGACGTCGACGCCATGAAACTCATCGACGACCTGCGGGAGTGGGGCATCCAGATCCGGGCCGTGGTCATCACCCGGTTCGACAACCAGCCTTCCGCCCGCGTCTTCAAGAACAAGCTCGAGCGGCAGGGCATCCGCGTCACCACCCACCGCTTCACCAAGGGCTACCCCACGGACGTCGATGTCATCGTCAGCGACGAGGGTTACGGGGCGAACGACTACATCGAGACCGAGCATCCGCTGGTCATCGTCACCGGGCCGGGACCGGGAAGCGGCAAGCTGGCCACGTGCCTGTCCCAGATCTACCACGAACACCGGCGAGGGCTCGCTTCCGGGTACGCCAAGTTCGAGACCTTCCCCATCTGGAACCTGCCCCTCAAGCACCCGGTCAACGTCGCCTACGAGGCGGCCACGGCCGACATCGGCGATTTCAACCTGGTCGACCCCTTCCACCTCGAGGCCTACGGCAAGGCCGCCGTCAACTACAACCGCGACGTCGAGGTCTTCCCGGTCCTGAGGCGGATCATCGAGAAGATCACCGGCGGCCCGTCCTTCTACAAGTCGCCGACCGACATGGGCTGCAATGCCGCCGGCTTCGGGATCACGAACGATGACGTCGTTCGTGACGCCGCTAAGCAGGAACTCATCCGGAGATATTTCCGCTACTCCTGCGAATACCTCCTGGGTTTCGTCGAGAAAGAAACCGTCCAGCGGGCGGAGCTCCTGATGAGGGAACTCGGGGTCAAGCCGGAGGACAGGCGGGTCGTCGAACCCGCCCGGCGGGCGGCCGAGGAGGCCCGGGAGACGGGGAAGGGGAACAAAGGGATCTTCGTCGGCGCGGCCATGGAGCTCCGTGACGGTACTATTGTCACGGGCAAGAACTCCCCCCTCATGCACGCCTCGTCGGCCCTGGTCCTCAACGCCGTGAAATTGCTGGCTGAGATCCCGGAAAAGATCCATCTTCTCTCCCCGTCGATCATCGAATCCGTCGGGGACCTCAAGAAAAACGTCTTCGGGGCCAAGACGGTCAGCCTCGACCTCTCGGAGGTCCTGATTTGCCTGAGCATCAACGCGTCCACCAACCCCATGGCCCACCTGGCCCTGGAGAAGATGAAGGAGCTCCACGGGTGCGAAGTCCACATCACCCACATCCCGACGCCCGGGGACGAAGCGGGCCTGCGGCGTTTTGGGACGAACCTGACGACCGAGCCTAATTTTTCGAGCAAGCACCTTTTCGTCGGCTGAGAGAGGAATGATGTTGACGAGCGCGCTCTTCAAGCCTGGCAAGCCCATGCGCGGGCTTCTCAAGATGCAGCATCCGGCACGCCGCGCTCTCCTCCCTGTCGGGGGCGTAGGCGTGCTCTATCTCATCACATCGGCCGTCCTGGCCGTCGCCGGGGCCGTGCCGTCGGCGCCCATCTTTTTTGGAATGGACGTCGACAACTACTACTTCTGGCAGATGATCTACATCCTGCCCCTGATCCTGGTGATCTGGCTTTTGGCCGCCGGGATCCTCCGGCTCCTGGGAAAAAGGGACAAGGGTGGTCCGGGCTTCGGCGGGACGGAGGCGCTCGCCGGGGTCGCCCTGAGCTCGGCGCTTTTCCTGGCCTGGATCCCTTCCGCCGTCGAGGCGGCGTTCATGGCCTTCGGCATGGGCCAGGGCGAATGGGTGGACCTCTTCTCGAAGCCCGGGCCCTGGCAGACGGCATACCTCGTCTTTTACGCGGTCGCCGCGGCGCTGGCCCTCCGCAACTTCATGCTTGCCGCTCGGCTTCTCCGGAAGAAATCGGGGCCGGGTGCCGTGATGCCCGGGCTTGCGGCCGCGGCCTTGGCCATCGGGGCATATATCCTTTTCATCCGATGATGATGGCGGCTCCGGTCCGAAGGAGACAGGCGGGAGAGAGAGCGGCGGAAAGGGGGAACGGCGATGCCGGAAAAATCTCAAAGGGACGATTTGAAAGTCCGGGAGTTCCGCATCGAGGACTATGACAGAGTCATGGAACTCTGGGCCGAGGGCGGCCTGCCCTTGAAGCCGCAGGGCCGGGACAGTCGCGAGAATATCGCCCGGCAGGTCAAGATGCCCAACGTCCTCTTCCTCGTGGCCGAGGAAAGGGAGGGGGACCGGGTCATCGGCACCGTGATGGCTACGCACGACGGACGCAAGGGCTGGATCAACCGTCTGGCCGTGGACGCGGCGCTTCGGAAGCGGGGGTCAGGCGCCCGGCTCGTCCGCGAAGCCGAGCGGCGGCTCGAAGCCCTGGGCATGGACATCCTCGCCTGCCTCATCGAGGACGACAACGCCGTCTCCATGGCGGTGTTCGAGAAGCTGGGTTACAAGAAGCACCCCGAGATCATCTACTTCGCCAAGCGAAAATATCCCGGCGTTTAAGGGCGGGACGGGCAAAGGAGCAGATCCATGAAAAAACTCCTCTTGATCCTGATGGCGGCCATGATCTGGACCGCCTGCGCGGACCGGTCCGAAGGTCCGTACTTCGTCAGGGGCGTCTCCGCTCCGGTCACCGGCCTCAACGGCGTCTGGAAGATCCAGACGAGCCCGGCCGGGGCTTTTTGGGAACCGGGCCAGCCCCTGGACGGTTGGAGCGATGTCCGGGTGCCCGGTGAGCCCATGATGCAAGGCTTTGCCGTCAAGCACGACCGGCCCTTCGCCTTGAGGAGGGAATTCTTCGTTCCTTTCGACTTCGAGGGTCAGACGATCAAGCTCCGTTTCGAAGGGGTGTACAGCTATGCCCGGGTCTGGGTCAACGGGAACTACATCCGCGACCATTCGGGCGGATTCACCGCCTGGGAAGGCGATGTCACCGCGGCCGTCAAACCGGGCTCGACGGCCACGGTCACGGTCGAGGTGACCGACAAGGCCGACGAGATCTCGTATGCCAGCGGCTATGCCAAACACCCCATCGGGGGGATCCTGCGGGATGTCCATTTAACGGCTTCGCCTCCTAATCATCCCGAAGATGTGCGCCTGGTCACGGATCTTGACGACGACTATCGCAACGCCCGGCTGACCGTCAAGGGACGGCTGACTGGGGTCGGCCCCAACAGCGAAATCCGGCTGGAACTCCGCGACCGGCGGAACAAGAAGGTCCGGCTTGCCCACGACTCCCTCCGCATCGACGCGGCCGAATTCGAGCTCGCGAACCTCGTCGTCGAACCGGAGAAATGGGACGCCGAGCACCCGAACCTTTACCGCCTGAGGGTCGCGCTGCTCGACAACGGGACGATCTCGTGGTTCAAAGATTATCCTCTGGGATTCCGCGAGATCGAGGTCAAGGGGAACAGGTTCCTGGTCAACGGCAGACAAGTCAAGCTGCGGGGGGCCTGCCGCCACGACATCCATCCCGTGCTGGGGAGGGTTTCGACTCCCGAGTATGAGCTGAAGGACGTGCTGCTGGCCAAGGAAGCGAATATCAATTTCATCCGGACTTCACACTATCCGCCCACCGATCGTTTTCTCGATCTGTGCGACGAGTACGGCCTCTACGTGGAAGCCGAAACGGCCGTGTGTTTCGTGGGCTCGCACCGGACCGCCGAATATTACCCGGGCGCGTCGGAAAACGCGCCGGACTTCACCGAACGCTACCTATCCCAGCTCCGGGAAATGGTCGAGAACCACCGGAACCACCCGTCCGTCATCATCTGGTCGATCGGGAACGAAAACGCCTACGGGCTCAACTTCAAGAGCTCTTACGACTGGGTCAAGGCCAACGATCCGACCCGCCCGGTCATTTTCAGCTATCCGGGGCTTGTGCCCGGCGACGTCAAGTCCACCGACATCCTCAGCATGCACTACCCGGGCGTCGACGGGAACATGGAACAATACGGGAAGGTGACCGACGCGTTCGGCTATCGCGAAATGCCCGTGATCTTCGATGAATGGGCCCACGTGGCCTGCTATAACGGCTTCACGGTGAAAGAGGACCCGAACGTCCGGGACTTCTGGGGCATGAGCCTCGATCGGATGTGGCGGCAGGCCTACGATGCTGACGGCGGCCTCGGGGGAGCCATCTGGGGCATGATCGACGAGACCTTCATGCTTCCCGCGGAGCTTCCCGGTTTCAACGACTGGTGGGGCAAGATCGACGGCAAGATCCTGCCCGGCGAGTACGCCGGACGAACGGTCGGCTACGGCGAGTGGGGGATCGTCGACACCTGGCGGCGCAAGAAGCCGGAATTCTGGAACACAAAGAAAGCCTATTCCCCGGTGAGGGTCCTGAAAACCAAGTATGAGAGCTTTCGGCCGGATCAAGGGCTAGAGGTGCCCATATTCAACCGTTTCGACCACACCGATCTCAGCGAGTTGAGAATGGAGTGGTCGTATAAAGGCGTGCGATCGACCCTGACTCCGCCCGATGTCCCGCCTCATACGACAGGGAGCTTGCATGTTCCGATAAGCGCCTGGGATGCCGCTGAGCCCGTTTTGATCGATTTTTTCGATCGTCGCGGCCTCCTCGTCGACGGTGAGGCCCTTCGTCGCGAACAAGGGAACGAAGGGCTGGCTGCCGAGAGCCCATCCGGCGACGTCGTCCTGTCCGAGGACGACGGACAAGCGACCGTCTCGTGTCCAAACGGGATCGTCTTCCGGATCGATAAGAAAACCGGCCTCTTCACCCAGATCACGACCGGATCGGGAACGGTCGGCTTTTCGGGGCCCTATCTCAACTTGAGAACTCTGGGGAGGTCGGTCATGTACTCTTCGACCATGATGGAGGATCATGGCCGGGATTGGAAACGGAGATCGTTATCGATCGTCGCTGCGGGACATGAGGTCATCGTCAAAGTCGAAGGGGAGTATGCGGCCATCAAGAACGTGGAATTTGTCGTGCGTATCGGCGACGACGGCAGCCTTCGAACGGCCTATTCCGTCGACGCGACGCCTGCCGGGAATGTGCGGGAGGCCGGCATCAAGTTCCTGATCGATGACGTTTTCGATTCCCTGTCCTGGAAGCGCGAACCTTACTGGAGCGTCTATCCCCCGGGACATCTCTCGGCCGCCGAAGGCAAGGCACCGTTGTACACCGACTCCCCGAAATCATACCGCCGGGCTCCCGCCAAAGCCTGGGAAGACGATACGAAAAGCTTCTTCTATGAAGGGATCGAGGGCGAAACTGCGGCTGAGCTCACCCGCATGGCCAAGGCCACAAAAGAACATATCAGGGTGTACAGCCTGAACGGGAAGGACCGGCCGGGCCTCTCCGTTGAAGGGGATGGCCGCCTATCCTGTCGCATCGCAAAAACAGAGGGACGGATCGAACTCATGATCAATGACATGCTGGACTATCCCGACCTCAGCTGGGGCAACTACCAGCGCAACATCGCGTCCGGCGGGCCCTTGTCCGGAACGGTCCGGATCGTCTTCCGCCCGGCGCCGGTTTCCCTTTTCAACCCAAATACTATAAAATAAGTAGGGATTTATCATCAGACCAGAGGAGTTTAGGACTCATGAAACCCAGAGAGATCGTACCCGGCGTCCTGGCCGTGGGAGCCCAGGATTTCGACCGGAGGCTTTTCGACGCCCTCATCCCGCTTCCCGACGGGACGAGCTATAACGCCTACCTCGTCCATGGCCGGGACAAGACCGCCCTGCTCGACACGGTCGAGCCGGCCATGCTCCATGTGCTCCAGGCTTGCCTGAAGGACGTCCCGCGGATCGATTACCTCATTTCCAACCACACCGAACAGGACCACTCGGGGTCCATCCCCTGGGTCCTCGAGCGCTATCCCGGGATCGAGCTTCTATCGTCGGAGCCGGCCAAGCCCATGCTCGTCGACCACCTCGGCCTCGACCCCGTCCGGATCCGGACGGTCGCCGACGGGGAGAAGATCGACCTGGGAGGGAGGACGCTCCGCTTCATTTATACGCCATGGGTCCACTGGCCGGAAACGATGGCGACCTACCTCGAGGAGGATAAGATCCTCTTCAGCTGCGACTGGTTCGGGTCCCACATTGCCGCGACCGACCTCTTCGTCGACGGCGCCGAATGTGTCCTCGAGGAAGCAAAGAGGTATTACGCCGAGATCATGATGCCCTTTCGCAAGATCGTCCAGAAGAACCTGGAGAAGATCAAGGACCTCGACATTCGCTTGATCGCCCCGAGCCATGGCCCCATTCACCGGAACCCTCAATCCATCATCCAGGCCTACCGGGACTGGACCGACGACAAGCCTCATAACACGGTCGTCATCCCCTGGGTGACCATGCACGGCTCGACCGCCCTCTTGGTCGAGCGTCTCGTCAACGCCCTGTCCGAGCGAGGCATCACCGTCTTTCCTTTCAACATGGCCGCCGCGGACATCGGCCAGCTGGCCATGAGCCTCGTCGACGCGGCGACGCTCATCGTGGCCGCCCCGACGGTCCACGTCGGGCCCCACCCGATGGTCTTTTATGCCGTCGTCCTGGCCAACGCCCTCCGGCCGAAAGTCCGCTTCGCCTCGATCATCGGCTCGTACGGCTGGGCCGGGAAGATGGCCGACACCATCAAGGGAGCCATGCCCAACCTCAAGGTCGAACTTCTCCCTCCGGTCATCTGCAAAGGTCTGCCGAAGCCGTCCGACCTGGAAGCCATCGACAGGCTGGCTGACGCGGTGGCCGCCAAGCACAAGGAACTGGGCCTGCTGGGCTAACGCCGGCCGGCCAGAAAATCGACGATCTTGACGCTTCCCGAGGGCAAGGGATATTTCCGGATGGATGACAGGGTGACCCACCGGCGCCGCGGCCCCGTCTTGAAATGCGGATCCCGGAGCTTGCCGGTGCAGGCGTGGAGCGTCACCTGGAAGCGGGTGTAGGCGTGCTGGACGGTCGTCAGGCGCCGGACGTTTTTGATCTCGGCGCCCAGCTCTTCGCGGACCTCTCGCCGGAGGGCGGCGGTCAGACTCTCGCCCCTCTCGACTTTCCCTCCCGGGAATTCCCAAAGGTCGGCCAGGAGACCGCGAGAAGGCCGTTTCTGGATGAGGATCCGGCCGTCCTTCTCGATGACCGCGACTACCGCTTCGATCTTCGCGAGCCCCAGCGTCCGAGGCTGGGGGATGATCTCCTGCGTCCCATCTCGCGCCGCCCGGCAGAACTCCCGCACCGGGCAGGCGAGGCACTGGGGATTCCGGCTCCGGCAGACGAGCGCCCCGAGCTCCATCATGGCCTGGTTGAAATTGCCGGGCGAATCCTTGGAGAAGACCGTCTCGAGGAAAGCGCGAAGCGTCTTGTCGCCCTTCGCTTCGGCCGTCCCGCGGAGTCCGAGGATCCGCATGAGGACCCGCCTGACGTTGGCGTCGATGACGGGCTGCGGCTGACCGTAAACGAGGCTCAGCACGGCGGCCGTGGTGTAGGGCCCAAAACCGGGCAGACGCCGGAGGGTTTGCTCGTCGTCGGGTATCCTCCCGCCGTATTCACGAACGATCGTCTTGGCTGCATCATGGAGGTTTCTGGCTCTTTGGTAATAGCCGAGGCCCTGCCATTCCCGCAAGACCTTCCGGAGGGGGGCCCGGGCCAGACTCCGGATGTCAGGGAAGACCTTCAACCAGCGCTCGTAGTAGGGGATGACCGCCGGGACGGTCGTCTGCTGGAGCATGACCTCGGAGACCCAGATCCGGAAAGGATCCCGGGTCCGGCGCCATGGAAGTTTTCGCCGATGGACCCGGTACCAGGCCAGGAGCCTATCGCTGAATTTATTTTTTATCGGTCTTGCCTTCTTCCGGTTTGGGCGGCTCGGCCTTCCAATCCTTCTTTTCCTTGGGGAGATCCTGGAGAAAGCCCGAATCGACGCGGAAGAGGTAGTCGAGCTGGACGTTCTTGACGACGACCTGCTTTTTCTCCGCGTCTTCTTTGCCGATGAGAAGGACGATCTCCCTCTCTTTGCTCTGGGAATCCTTTGTCCGTATCCGGACCTCTGTCCCGCCGTCAAGACCATAAGCGGCCAGCGGCCCGGGGATGTCGATGAAGTCGGCGGCCTCAAGGCCTTCGACTTTGCGGATGAAATCCTCGACCTTGGTCCGGTCCGCCTCTTCCTTCGTCGCCGGGTCGAGGAGCCACTTGTCCTCCCCGCCGACTTTTTCCTTGACCGCGGCGATCACGAAGCCGTCCCTCTTGAGGGCGACCTTGTCCGCCTCCCAGGAATAGAAATCGGCGACCTTTGTCTCCCTCATCCCGTCGACCTTCCGGTCGAGGTCGGTAAGGAGAGCTCCCTCGAAGGCGATGACCTTGGCCGAGAGAGAAGTCGTCGCATAGAAGGCCTCGCCCTCCTGGTGTAGCGAAAAGACGATCTCTTGGTTGGACGCGGGGAGGGACAGGAAGACCTCGTATTCGGGCTTGTCGAGGCCGAATTTCTTGAGAGCCTCGGCATTCTTGGCCTCGGCGACGAACGCCTTGGCTCGGAGCCCAGACAGGGAATCGAGGAGGGATTCGACCTTGCTCTTGGCGGCCAGCGCGGCGACGGGCGCCTTCAGGAACCAGCCTGTCTCTTCGCGTTGGGCCTGCCAAGCGATACTTTTAGCCCGGACCCGGATGGTCTTGACGTCGTCCGCGCTGAACTTGAAGACGTCTTTCTGCCGGAAGTCGAAGATCTTCTTATCGAGCGTCGTCTTGAGCGTCGAGGCCAGGAGGACGACCCGCGGGTCGTCCTCGCGCTTGGCGAAGAGGGTCTTGTCGAGGGGATTCTCCATGCCGACGAGGAGCCGGACGGGCTCGTCCTTTCCCTTGACCCAGAGGGAGATCTCTATTTTAGGGATCTCGTAAACGGCGAGGTCTTTGGCTTCCTTCTCGACGACGCGCTCGATGCGCAGAGAAGCGAGGGAGTCGACGAAGCTGCCGACTTCGGAGTCGTCAGCCGCCGCTTGGAGCGGCGAAGTCAGCTTCCACGGTCCCGCCTCGTCACGCTCGAAGGTCAGGGTCGCGCCGTCCCGGACGAGACTCGCTTTCCGAATATCGCCCGAAGCCAGGCTGACGAGAATGTTCGTTTTCTCCTCTGCGGCCTTCTTCTTCTCGCCCTTGGAGTTGAAGAGAAGGACGAGCGCGAGCAGGCCGGCGAAAACCGCGATCAGGACCAGGGTCGTCTTGAATTTCACAACGACCTCCTCCGGAGCCAAATCGAGACACCCAGAACTCGGACAGGCAAAGAGAGCAGAAAAATAGCAAAAAATCCGATGAATTTTCCCTGCGACGGCGTGAGCTGGATCGTCCGGGGCGTTTGGGTCTTAGGTTGAATAGCGATGAGGTCGGCCTCCTCGGTCAGCCAGTTGGCGATGTTGAGGAAGAAATTGCCGTTGCCGGACACGCCGTAATAGCGGTTCTTCGCGAAGTCGGAGTCGCCGACGACGGCCAGGCGGGCCTCCTTCTCGGCTGCTTCAGGTTTGGTCTTCGGTTCTTCGACGGCCGGCGGGCCGGGCTTGGCTTCGGCCGGGGCGGGAGAGGGCTCCGCGGCCTTGGTTTTGAACGTTTCGACGGCCGCTAAGCCGATCGGTCCTTGCTTGTCCTTATCCGGCGTGAACTTGACCTCTTTCTGGTCGAGCTGACGCTCCGACCAGGAGTTGGGGCTCGTTTTGGCCAGGGCAGTGATCGTTGCGCCGTCCGGCTTTGTTTCGCCGATCTCGACCGACCGGGCGAAGGGGAAAAACGTCGCGTAGCTAAACTTGTCGGTGATGGCGTGCGTTTCGTACTCGCTGACGACGGGCATGAAGTAGTCGCCGCCGAGAAGCCGGGAAACCGTGTCGACGATGATGTCGTTCTCGAGCTTGAAACCGTATTCGGCCAGGAAGGCCGGAAGCGTCGTTGCCGTCTCGGGATCGACCAGGAAAAAAACGCGGCCGCCGTCCTTGAGGTAGGTCCGGATCGTCTCGTACTCGTTAGGCAAAAAGTCCTTCTGGGGCCCGGGGACAACGAGGAGGGCGCAGTCCCTGGGGAACCTGTCGGCCAGGGCCAGGATCTGCTTCTTCACTTCGTAGCCGAGTTTCTCGAGCTCGGTCTTGACGGTCGCAAAGCCGTTGTCGCCGGCCTCTTCGACGGACTCCTCGCCGTGCCCTTCGAGGAAATAGATGACTTTTTTCGAGGCCCGGGTGGCCTTGATCAGGGCGTTGGTGACGTCCTCTTCGGTGGTCGTGGTGATCCGGCTCTCTTTGTCGCCGGCCTCGATGACCGTCGTCCCGTCCTGGGTGACGTCGTACCGCTTGACCAGGCCGGGGTTCTTGTCGGGGTCGATGAACTCGTACTTGATCTTGCCCGAATGGTAAGCATAGAGTTTCAGGAGGTTTTCTATCGCCGCGCGGCCGTAGTTCCCCTCTCGGAAGAAGCATTTGAAGGCGATGTCCGTTTTGAGGTTCTCGAGGATAGAGATAGATTGATCAGAGAGGCTGTGCAATTTCGTCGCTGTGAAATCACTCCGCTTGTTATACTGAGCTCCCAGATAGTTAATGAGGACTATGATTGCCAGGATCAAAATGACAATAAGCAGCTTGTTTATCCAAAACAAGATCTGCTTGATGTTCTTAATAAACCAGGTGATTGTCCAAACGAGCCCGGCCAGAATCAATAACCCCATGAAGATGGGGAGTTCGTTGTTTTCCGGCCAAAGGAAAACAGCGACAAACGTTAGGAAAATCAACTCCAAGTAAAGATATGCCCAAAACGAAAAGCTTCTCTTGAACTTCTCGATATTCTGTCCCCACCACTTTGAATGAATGACCCAATTGGCCAAGAAAAGGAAAAAGAAGGAAAAACTTACGTAATAAATTACGTCCTTACTATCAAGGACGCCACGTGTCATATCTTCAAAATGCTGGAAGATGGAAAGGTAATCGAGAATGGGCCGCCAAAACCCCCCGACGGTTGCCGATGCCCAATTCAGAACCCAAAATAAGAGAAGAGTCCCGAAGGACAAGCTTGCGGAAACGATTTGATTTTCGGTCAGTGAGGAATAGAAGACCCCAAGGGCGACAAAAGCCGCTCCTGTCAGAAAAAGCCCCAGGTAGCCGAGGAGGATAGGCAAGATTTCGGGATTTCCATGGGCGAAAACGAATATCGAAAGGATCATGCTTAGGGCGAGCATGGCCAGCAGGACTAATAGAGAAGCGAGGTACTTCCCGATAATGATCTGGGTTATGGAAACCGGTGAGGTGTAAAGGAGTTCGTCTGTACCGTTCTTTTTCTCCTCTGAAAAAAGCCTCATGGTTAGGAGCGGTAGGATCAGGAGAAGGATAATGCTCATATTGCCAAAGAGGGGAGAATAGACCATTTGGTTGATATTGAGCTGCTGGGCGTAGGTGGGGTTCTGGGCCATCTGCATGGCCTGGGCGTTGAACCACATGAGGATGTTGTAGAAAAAGAAACCAACGAGGGCCGCGAAGACTACGATGAGAACGTAGGCGATGGGTGAGCTGAAGTAGGCCCCGATCTCCTTTTTCACGAAGGACCAGATGTTTCTCATTGTTCGAGCCCTCCCGAGACGATCTTCATGTAGAGGTCCTCGATGCTAGTGACGGACCTCATTTCCCGGAGGCCGAGGCCCCGGTCGAGGGCGAGGCGGGCGACGTCGTCGTGGAGGTCGCGGCCGCGTCCCCACTCGACACGGAGTTCGTTCCCCTCGGTCGAGACCCAGTCGACGCCGGGTAGGCCCTTGAAGAGAGCGGCTTCCTCGACGCCGGCGCGACGGAGCTTGAGGATGACGCCGTCATTCCGCTCGAAGGAGGCGGCCAGGTCCGCGAGGGAGCCGGAGGCCATGAGCCGGCCTTCGTTAATGATGACGACGCCGTCGCAGACCTGGGTGACCTCGGGCAGAATGTGGGTCGAGAGCAGGATGGTGTGCTCGCCGCGGAGGCCCTTGATGAGCTCGCGGATCTCGCGGATCTGGGCCGGGTCGAGACCGATCGTCGGCTCGTCCAGCACGAGGACCTGGGGGTCGTGGATCATGGCCTGGGCGATGCCCACGCGCTGCTTGAAGCCGCGGGAGATGTTCTTGATGAGCCGGCGGCCGACGTCCTTCAGGCCGGCCGATTCGATGACGCGGCTGATCGCCGCCTTGCGCTTGGCCGCCGGGACCTGCTTGATCTCGGCGACGAAGCCGAGGTACCCGGAGACGGTCATGTCCTCGTAGAGAGGGACGACCTCGGGCAGGTAGCCGATGGACCTCTTGACCGCGTCGGGCTCGTTGAAGACGTCGAACCCGGCCACGGTCGCCCGGCCGGCCGTCGCCGGCAGGTAACCCGTCAGGATGCGCATCGTCGTCGTCTTGCCGGCCGCGTTCGGGCCGAGGAGCCCCCAGATGCGGCCCGTTTCGACCTTGAACGTCAGGTCGCGGACGGCGACGAGCTCCCCGTACTTTTTGGTGAGCCCTTGAACCTCGATCATTTTCACCTCCGCTGTCAGGTTGATAAACCGCCGAAGACCGCGAGGAGTTGCATCACATGCGCTCGGGCAGGGGGATGCCCATGAGCGCCAGGGCGCACTGGAGCTGCTCCTTGGCGTATCGGATGGTCAGAAGCCGGAAGGCCTTGACCGCTTTGTTCTCCTCGGCGAGGACTGGGTATTTATGGTAATAGCCGTTGAACTTCTGGCACAGGAGGAAGGCGAACTTGGCCAGGTGGGAGAATTCGAGGGCGGCGACGGACCGGAGGACTTCCTCATCGAGCGATGCGGCGGTGACGACGAGGTCCCAGAAGTCGGCCGTCTCTTTCTCCGAGAGTCCCGGCGGGAGGAGCGCCCGGCTGTCGGCCGGGGGGACGATGTCGGATTCGGCGACCCCGTCCCGCTCCTTGAGCTTGCGAAAGATGCTGTTCAGTCTGACCGCGGTATATTGGAGATACGGTCCGGTCTCTCCCTCGAAGCTCAGGGCTTCCTCGAAATCGAAGATAATGAGCGAGTTCCGGGCGAACTTGAGCATGAAGTAGCGAAGGGCGCCCGAGGCGATATCCCGGGCTATCCGCTGCTTCTCGTCGGCGGGCAGGGTGGGGTTCCTTTTATCGATCTCGGCCCGGGCCTTGTCCTCGAGCCGGTCGAGGAGGTCGTCGGCCTTGACCCCGAGGCCCTTCCGTCCCGAGACTTCGAGGAAGGATCGTTCCTTCTCTTCCGCCGATGCGGCATAGCCGAGCTCGGCCAGGCTCTTCGGCGAGAGGGCGACCATCTCATAGGAGAAGTGAACGGACTTCCCCGCCTGGACGTCGTATTTCAGGGATCGCAAGCCCTGGACGACGACCTTCTGGAGGTAGGATTGCCGCGTGTCGATGACGTTGTAGACCTTGCTCGCCTGGCCGAAGCGCGGGCCGTCCGGGGTGGGTGTCGATGTCGATATCCACAGTGTCCGGCCATCCTCCTGGGCGAAGGGCTCGTAATAGAAGTCGCGGCCGAGCAGGCCGAACTTCCAGAGCTGATAGGCGATGTCCTTGCCGACGTAGGTCACGGTGCCGTCGGAGCGGACGATGACTTTCTCCCGTTCCTCGTTTTCCTCGAGGCGCATCACCCAACAGCCCTTGTTCTCGCCTTCCCCGGCCAAATAGATGGCCTGCCGCTCCTTGAGGAGGTCGAAGGCCCTCTCCCAGAACCGCAAGTGGAGGATGGTGCTTTCGCAGGGCAGGACGTCGTAGGCGATGCCCAGCCGTCTCATCGTGGCCAGATGGGCCCGCACGATGCGCCGGGAGACATAGCGGGACAGGGCGTATTCCGGGTCCTGGCCGTGCTCGATCTTTTTGATAATGGCCGCCTTCTTGGTCTGGGCTTCGGGGTGCTCGGCGAGGTAGACGGAGACCCGGGCGTAGAGGTCCCAGCAGTAGTAGTCGAACTTGCCCGGGAGCTTCTCGAGGTCGTCGAGGGTCATTTTCTCGAGCTCCGTGAAACCGAAGACGACATCGACGACCTGGACGCCCGTGTCGTCGATATAATTCTGGACCTCGACCTTCTCGCCCTTGAAGCGCAGACAGCGGGCGAGCGTGTCGCCGAGGCAGGCGTTGCGGAGATGGCCGATGTGGGCGGCCTTGTTCGGATTGATGTTGGTGTGCTCGATGATGACCTTGTCCTCTTCGGGGACGAGCGACGTCCGTCCGGCGGCGCGGAGCGCCTCCGAAAAGACGGCGGCCTTGTCGAGCCAAAGGTTGAGGAAGCCGCCGCCGGCGACTTCCGCCTTGACGACGCCTTCGACTGAATCGAGGAGCGAGGCGGCTTCCTGGGCGATCGTGCGGGGGGCTTTCTTGAGCGTCTTGGCCAGCTGGAAGGGGAAGGTCAGGGCCAGGTCGCCCATCTTCGGATCGGGCGTCGGGGCCATGTCGAGGTCCTCGATCGCGACCGGATAGACGGCCTTCAGCTTTTCGTAAATCGTTTCTTTCAAGCGGGTTTTAAAGCTGATCATGTTCGGTCCCTTATTATAGCAAAATCGCCCCCGAGGGCAAGCGGGCGCACATTGCTTGTGGACTTGATACAACCCCGCCGGCATGTTTCTTGAATCAGCCTTCCCGAAGTGCCGGGAATCTATCGCCCTCGCCATCCGGAGCGCACGGCCCTCTACCGGGTGCTGTTTCATAACTTCGATCGCTTCCTGTCAGAATACGAGATACGCTTCGAGAAGGAGCTCGGATATTTCCGGCCGATCATTCAGGAGGTCGTCGAGCGCTACCTCGATTGCGGCAACCCCCGCTCGGGCTTCGCCCTCATGATCCGTTACCGGCTCATGAGGACTGCGAAACGCTGCCCGGGTCCGGTGTCCGGACTGTCGAGCGGAACAGCTGTTGACGTTCTCATGCAAGACCCGCGGCTTCTGCCCGTCGTGTCACGCCAAGCGCCTGGAGGCGTGGGGCGAGTGGGTGCGGGAGACGCTGCTCCTGGATGTGCCGCACCGCCAGGTCGTCTTCACGATTCCCAAGACGCTGAGGATCTTCTTCAAGTTCAGGCGGAAGCTCCTCGGGGAGCTCTGCCGGTCAGCCGTCAAGACCCTCACGGTCTATTTTGAGGCCCTGACGGGAGAAGAGCTCGTCCCCGGCATCATTGTCGCCGTCCAGACCTTCGGGGATCGGATCAACTTCCACCCGCACCTGCATCTCCTGTTGACCAAGGGCGGTGTCGACCGGGCCGGGATCTTCCACAGGCTTCCGCGTTTGGACGACGCGCGGCTGGCCGAGATCTTCGGCCGGGAGGTCCTGGCGCTTCTTGTCAGTAAGGGGCTCTTGAGCCCGGAGTGGGCTGAGCGGATCCTATCTTGGCGGCATACGGGATTCAACGTCCACGGCGGCAGAGGCCCCGGGCCAGGACGAAGGCCGAGGCCGAGCGGGTCGGGAAATACATGGTCCGGTCCATCCTGGCGTTGGACCGCCTCTTGTTTTTGGAACATGAGGGTAAAGTTGGCTACCGTCATGGCCAAAACGGCGCGGAACTGGAGACGATGG
>Ga0315279_10002516_pt1 | contig 27296 bp, 26 predicted proteins | sample YL17G06_20_MG_FD_203694 | JGI IMG/M metagenome (GOLD analysis project Ga0315279, IMG submission 203694) | Sediment microbial communities from Yellowstone Lake, YNP, Wyoming, USA - YL17G06_20 | ecosystem: Environmental > Aquatic > Freshwater > Lake > Sediment | place: USA: Wyoming | collected... | reverse complement strand
CCAGCATCACCCAAGTTAGACCTGCGAGGCGTCTGTTCAGCCTCTCACTTGAGGCTCCTAACTGGACCATCGCACGCATCATCTGGTCTTCATGTCTCTCAATGGTCAGCAGTTTTTGCAGTAGTCTCTCCTGACGTTCCTCATGTTCATGCTTCCTAACCATCTCTCCACCCTCACTACGCTATTCCTGATTGTCACGCAACGGTTCTAATCAAGACTTGGATCTCTGATCTTACCTTTCACTTACGAGGAAGTGCTGGCGATTCTGGATTGTGGCATATCCCGATAGCTGTTGGTGTGAATTGAACCTGCTGTTCGAGTTTCGTTCTGGGAATTAGGCCATGAACGGGGTCACGGATTATCTTGACAAATTCCAATACGATGACAACACTACTAGTTCGACTGCTGATCAATATAGAAGTTACCTCATTGTCAACGGCATATGCTACTGCTCTTCTGGGAAGAACCCTCGGGCTGCAGTCCGTAGCTGGTCGTCATTCAAGGCGCGAATGTGTCTGACTTTATGAAAGACGTTGTATAATGTGTCTTGGCTGGTTTAGTCCGTCGAGACCCTGGTCTATGCGACCGAGTGTGTGACTGGACTGAATCCTGAGCTGCTAAAGAACTGGGCTCCAGCGCCCGGATGAGTGATTGCAGCCTGATGCCAGCCCGTAAGCGAGAGGGAAAGATGAGACTCGAAGCGATAGATGCAGATAAGCGGAACTGCGAAAACTTAACTTGATCGCTGACTATGAAGAGAACGGCTGGCATCGGACAAACTTAGGATCACCAACCAGGACCACAACATCTTTCATGAGTGGGTCTCTTGGTGCGGGCGTCGTAATTTGAACCGTCGATTGGCGTAGTCTGAATTTGTTGTGTGTGTGTGGTAGCTTGGTGCGGGGGATATAGGTATCTTGGGTTGTTGGATGGGAATTGGAAGCCGAGAAAGGGACGTGTAAGTACGCGAGAAAGAGGGCATCCATCGGCTGAGAATGGTTCGCCTGACCAGTTAACGTGATGTCCACAGATTTGATTTTGAAAATCTGTCCTACTTGTCATTCAGAAGATGTTCATGAGGACCTACCGTCCGTGCTACGATGCTATGGCTGCGGACAATTAGCACGGAACTCTGCCGCCTCAGAGGAAAGCGTTAAGCTCCCAGACTGGCCGACAACGTGAGACTTAGAGAGAAGCAGCCTGGACGCCGGTAGAGCTGAAACTAGCGTGTTAGTTCTTTGGTTTCTTCCAGGGCTTCGCAACAACAACGACAACAGCGGCGTCGCATCCCAGCCTTCTCCAATTTCAGCAAGTCTTTGGCGGTGATGTAGCTGCGGTCAGACCAGTTCTCCGCTATCGCTCGGAGTTTCGGCAGGTCATGTTCGGGGAAGCGGAATACGTCTCGAACCTCACGTAATCCAACAGTGATTGTGGTGCCTTGCAACTCATACTTCTCGCTCAACGACATTAGGAGTTTAACAAGCATCGCCTTTTCGGTCGGGATCGGGATCTCTTTCGTGATGACTTTCTGTGTGTGGCATCGTTCGCAATGCTAAATACGCTGAACCAATCCAAATCTGTAGTGGAGATATTTCTTTCTTGGTCATGTGGCATCATCGGGAGGAGCTTGTGGGGAAGGAGATCATAGACGGCGAGGCAAAGAAGATCGGCGCAGTGAAGGATCTGGCATGGTCGAACGAAGGAAAGCTGGCCATCGTGGTCGAGAGGGGAAGAGAAGAGGAATACTACCTTCCGTTTGATCAGGTTGAGAAGATCGGAGACGTGGTCTTCGCGACGCTAGAAGAAAAGGAAAAGAAGAGTTCGGAAAAAAAAGAAGAAAAAGCGGAAGGTTAGACCGCGCCTTCCTGGGTTAACTTCGCGTAGATTTCGGGGAAGTTGATTTTCAGGTTCTCAAGGATGCGTTCGTTGTCTTTTTGAGGTGGATTGGGTGTACGATACAAGGACTGGGCTCTCCGCCACGTCCTCCGCGTTGTGCCTCGCACTCGTTATTTGTAGACGCTCGCAGACAGCAAAGCGTTAAGAAGACTGTACACCCCAGACTCCGCGCTGTCGACCTTGCTTTTACGACGGCACTTTCAATTTCAGTGCCTGCTCATGGCAGTTGCCTTCTTGACGCTTGCTTCTCGTTCCGCTGGTCTATGCGCGTGAATCCCTTGCCATCAAGGGTCTCCAATATGCAAGCGAGGTAGTAGTGTACAAGTAGCCGTCCTAGAGAAATATGCTTTTCCGCAGTCTATTCAGAGAATAGCCAACAGAGAATCAACCCTGCCAAGAGCTCTATGTCTACGCCGGAGGCTAGTCTCGTTTGGGTCTCCTTGCATGTTCGACCACGCTAGCGGTTATCTTCCGTTGTCCGCGTTGCGGCGGGTATGTTGCGTAATTCGATCGTCCATGAAGGTGACATACAGGTCACCATGCCTTACGTGCCGTACCGGGAGGCGCTGTCGTGGATCCGGGGAACACACCGGACACAGGTGGAGAGAGGCGAAGCACTAGACATCGGGGTCATCTCAGCTAACATGGCACCCAGGAAGTAGGTCCGGCGCTTGTGTCACTGCTAGCCCACAACGTCATGAATGCCTACATCAAAGAACAAACACGAAACCCACTTCTCCTCAACTGCTTGACCACCAAACTCCCACGAGTGCAAGGATCACAGAGATGCCGACAAAGAAAACGCACACCCAGAACATGAGTAGGTAGACATCGCGGTCACCTGTGAGGAGCACATGACTCTGACCCACACACTGGCGACTCAATACTTCATGAGACAAATCATAAGAGCTGAGAGAGGCGGAAGTTGGATTGGCCTGCGGAGATGCTTCACCCTGTTGGCGTAGAAATTCGCTCGTATCAGCAGAGCATCAGTCAATCGGCGTTGACGGGGAATACGCTTGTCGTTCTCCCAACTGGATTGGGGAAGACCATCATCGCCATCCTTGTGGCCGCTAGACGTCTCTCAGAGACTGCGGGTAGCAAAGTCTTGGTCTTGGCACCAACGAAGCCCTTGGTCCTTCAGCATGCTGAACTCTTCAGGAAGCATCTCCGAGAGGGGGGCCTCACATTCGGAGTCCTAACAGGAGAGACGGACCCTGACAAACGGCGCGTCGTCTTCGAAAAATCGATTCTAGTTTTCGCGACACCTGAGGTAGTCCGTAACGATCTTGCAGAACAACGGTACACACTCCAGAACGTGAGCTTGACTGTCTTTGACGAGGCGCATAGGTGTGTGAAGGATTACGCGTACAGTGAGGTCGCTGAAGCGTACAAGAAGCAAGCCACTAATCAACTAGTTCTTGGCTTGACCGCGTCGCCTAGCGCTCGCAGGAGTCGAGTTGAAGAGATCTGTGAGAAGTTAGCGATTACGAATGTCGAGGTCCGAGATGAGTTTGATGAGGAAGTGGCTGGATACGTCAAGTCAATCCTCTTGCGCTGGGAACGTGTCGGTATCCCGACGAATACAGGCAAGTCAGTCAAATCCTGAAGGATGTTTACGACGAGAAGATACAGAAGCTCCGCAACATGCACCAGCTCCCAAGAGAAGGTGCAGTCACAAAACGGATGCTTTTGGCTCTCGGAGATTCCTTGAGGAAACGTCTGGGGCGCGGAAGAGGTTCAGGATATCTCTTCGCTGCAATCCTCCTACAATCTCAATCAATCTCCCTTCAACACGCAATCGAACTTATTGAGACGCAAGGAGTCACGGGCCTCACCAAGTACCTGTCACGCCTAACCGAGAGTAAGAATAGGTCTTCGCGAGGATTGGCGAAGAATCCCAAAGTAATCGAGGCGTTGAAACTCAGCGAGACCATCGCAACGGTGGAACACCCAAAACAAGCCGTGCTTCGCTCAATAATCTCAGAAGAGCTAGGAACTAGTCCTAACTCCAAGCTCATAGTCTTCACACAGTTCAGAGAGACAGTAGAGGCAATCGTCGATAACCTAAACCATATTCAAGGCGTCTCGGCAGTTCGATTCGTAGGTCAAGCCACCCGTGACGACGGAAACGTCGGACTCAAACAAAAGGAGCAAATGCAAATCCTCGAAGAATTTCGCTCGGGCAGGTTCAATGTTCTTGTCACAACGAGCATTGGCGAGGAAGGGCTTCACGTCCCAGACGTGGACCACGTAATCTTCTACGAAGCTGTCTCCTCCGAAATACGATCAATCCAACGCCGAGGTCGAACAGGCCGAACACGCCTAGGCAAAGTCACCGTGCTAATGGCCGAGAATACAGTTGACGAGGCGTACTACTGGAGCAGCAGACGCAAAGAACAGCAAATGCATCATCTCCTAGAAACCATAAAACGAAAAGGTCTCAGAAAGAGACGACGCAAGCTCACGTTGCTTGACTACATCAATGACGCGAAATAACTACTCCTCCTACAGTCGCACAAGAGTTCAGCGGCCGCGTACTACAGAAAATGGCTCCAACCACAATAGCAAGAATCTTGATGCGCGCGTTCTAGTTTGAACCGTTGATTCTTCCCCTGACGATTGGAGAAGTCAGGAGCAGGAGACAGGCATCCTGTGTGTATCAATTCTGTTCTCTATGCTTTCGTTGCTAGCTGTGTGCACCAGCATCCGACGCTGCCCCTACCAAAACGAAGAAATGATTGAGCGGATAGCGTATCTGGAGGAACTAACACATTGACTGTGAGCCGCACTATTCATGTTTCGAAGATCATCAAAGCTCCAGTAAGGTTCGTCTATAATTGGTGCACAGACTTCAGAGAAGACGATAGCAAGATCTCGGGTTCGAAGACGAGAAGAATCGTCTTGCAGAAGACGAAACGACGGTCAGTCTACATCTCAGCCTTCACATGGGCAGGTAGGTCTAGGTACGGCGTCAATATCGTGACTCTCCGTCCGCCGAACAGATGGCATCTGGACTATGTTGGAGAGGAAGCTGATGAGATCGGCGACTACCGACTGACAAAGCTTGGTCCCGGAAGGACAAGGCTGGACATGACGTTCAAGGAGGAGTACAAGATCCGAGGCGCACCGACCAGAAAGGAAATGATGAAGCACACCAATGAGATCTGGGATAGATACTTAGCAGCGCTCGAAAGAGACTACGCACAGAAGAAATGAGCGCCAGACCTGAGCAGACGACCGTAAGAATTTGGTTCGCCAAGGGGCGCTCGTATCATACCTATATCGGGAAACCGCGTGACGCTGAAGACGTGGCCAGTATCCGGTGTGTGGGTCTCCTAGTGTGCACACAGTTCCTCCTGAAGGTTCGACTGCAATGAGTTTCGATAGTGAGAACCAATCCTCGATGATCTCTTTGGCTGCTTTGCCGTAGTATTTCTCATAGAGGGCGACTTCGGCCACCCATGCCTCCTCGGTGCCGTTTTCGAGTAGGCGTGCCTTTCCTGTGAAGTTCTTTCCACCTACCTCAAACGAGACCCGATCACTATGCCGAATGTTTTTCATCCAGTCAGTCTCTGAGCCCTCATGGCTCAAGTACACCTTGCCATCTTTCACCGCGAACCAAAGTTCCACTGTGTGGGCCTTCCGAGTCCTTCGTCCCGTGGTTGTAACGTGAATGAGTTTCTGAATTGCGACTTTCTGTAATTCTTCGCCCGCCATTCGTCTCACTCTCCTAGCCCGTTCCATCTTCGTCGCTATTGTGTATGATACCTTGGTGCACACACACAGTACCAAGAACGAACGGCGGACGACGGTTCAAATTACGACGCTCGCACCAGCCGACCCACACACACAAAAACGGCGCCTCCTGCTCGCCAATGGCTAGGGGAGGAATCTCCTAGAAATCTGCTTGATTCAAGAACCGACTCGCTAACGCCCGCAAGATTTCATATCTTTGGACACCCGTTCAGCAAAAACAGACTTGATAGAAAACCGGTCTTGCTATTCCTATCTTAGTTCCTTGTACGATTTGTAGCTGAAGTACATGAGAGCCAATCCTACAATGTACAGTATGACGTATGAGAAATCGAATATGGGAGAGGAGAAAGCGTACCATGGCGGTGTCCCAGGAACCGCTACGAAACCAACCAACCCGAAGATTGGGGCAACAATCCCCACAAAGTAACTCCATCTAACACGCCTAATGTAGAAAGGAACCGTCACCCAAGCGACGACATCCAGAATCACCAGAAACGTCACATCTTGTACACCAATAGATGCTCCAACCACGGTAAACGCCCAAAGAGACCCCGCGAGCAAAGTAGCCAAGGCACCTGCCTGACTTGCGGTATAGACGGAGGCCAAAATTCTCTCAGAATGGAAGAGTCATGAACGAAGATATCACGTTATCGGCGGTGGTGTGTGTAGGCTGGTGCGGGCGTCGTAAATTGAACCCTCATGGGAGATGAGCGATTTTGTGTGTGCGTGCATCATGAGACCGCCTGGACACACACACAAATCAAACGAACGACGACGGACGACGGGCTAGAGAGAGGAATCCTCTAAAAGTCCTCCCTCTCGCCACTTGTTCAGGTTCGTAGTGTTGATGGTGTTCTTGAGCAAGTAGAATTGTGGAAGGGTTGAGCTTCCAAGCTTTAGCCTTTTATCCTCATTCCGCCATCACGATAGCTGATGAGAAGTGAACCGAAGAAAGGCGCTGATCATCTCATCTGGCATTGTAGTCCTCGTGATCGCGTCACTTTTCGTCGGCACGTTCTACTCACGCTATGGCGTGATCGGTGGGAGTGCCCAAGTGCCCACGGAAGCGCCCCCGCCCAAGGATCAGTCCACGCCGCAGGAAAGGGTAGTCATATACAATGCTCATCTGTCGCTCGAAGCCAATGACGTTCAAGGAACGCTTCAAAAGATTGGGAGTCTAGCTGAGGGCTACGGCGGATACGTAGCGAGCTCATCGCGCTCGACCTACGGCGTCCAAGCGAGAGCCGAGATAGCTATTCGAGTTCCGAAAGACAAATTCCACGCAGCCATCCAGCAGATAGAAACCTACGGGAAAGTTGTCGACGAGGGCACCACTAGCGAAGACATCACTCAGCAGTACATTGACCTGAAGGCGAGACTCAACAACCTACAGAGACAAGAAGAAAGACTGCGCGAGATCCTAGATATCGCGAAGACAGTTGATGAAATCCTTAGAGTTGAAAGCGAGCTCGAGAGGGTCAGAGGGGAGATAGATAGCCTACAGGGGCAGATCAACTATCTCGAGGGCAACGTTGAGATGTCGCTTATCTCAGTCACCCTGACTGAGCCGGCGCCTCCCTTCACGCCACCTGGAATGAACTGGGGCGAAACCCTCGAAATAGCCATCCTAGGGTTCTTCACAATCCTCCGTGGGATGATAGTCCTAGTAGTCTCATTGATACCTGTGGTCGTTGTCAGTGTTCCGATCTACTATCTCTACAAGCGGAGAAAACAACAGAGACTGCACTGACCGGCCAAGCAACACCAACGACTTGTCAAGATCGGAGCCACAGCTTGACTTTCGGCCTTTGTGTTATGCGTACACAATTCAATCGGGACGAGGGGGGACGAGGCACTACAACTCGACAAAACGGGACATGAACCCTGGGAGAAGAACCCCAGATTCCCCTTATCGTGAATGATAGCTGAGTTGTGAGCATCAGGCTCTGGGAGACTTGTCTCTCTCTCGTGCCACATAAGGTCAGTCAAGTCAAAGGCGCGGGTGGCTCACAAGTAGGAATGGAGGAAAAATCTCCTGTGCCTGCCTACCAAGAGAGCGCACGGATCAGCACAAACGCAACTATTGGCCAGCTACCATTGATTCGACAGTTCAACATATTAGGCGTCAGCTACGCAATTACCGAACTCGTAGCGCAATGTCAATAGACTTGTTCCAACCCTACAGAATTGGGCGGCTGGAAGTAAGAAACCGATTCATGAGGTCAGCGACGTGGGACGCCACCGCCGATAGCTCTGGAGCCGCTACCGAGAGGTCCGTAGCTCTCTATGAAGAGCTAGCGAAAGGCGGCCTCGGCCTGATCGTGACCGGTTATGCCTTTATTTCACCACTAGGTCAAGCGGTCCGAGGCCAGTATGGCGCTCACGCTGACGCCATGATCTCCGGCATGCAACGACTGGCAGAAGTGGCCCACCAGAGCGATGCAAGAATCGCGGTGCAGCTGGTGCACGCGGGCCTCAACTCTGATTACCTATACTCGAAAGGTATCCCAGCTCTAGCTATTTCTAAGATGGAAAACATCACGCGGCCTCATCGTGAGATGACCAACGAAGACATTGAGGCCATTATCACCGATTTTGCCTCTGCAGCGCGGCGGGTGGTTGAAGCAGGTTTCGATGCCATCCAGCTCCATGGGGCTCACGGCTACCTAATGAGCCAAAGCCTTTCACCGCTTTACAATCGCCGCACCGACGAGTGGGGAGGCAGTGCCGAAAACAGAAGGCACTTCCACTTGGAGGTTGTACGGAGGATCAGGCAAACCGTAGGGCGAGATTTCCCCCTGATGATCAAGTTGGGGGTTGCGGATGACCGAGAGGGCGGGCTCTCCCTGACTGAAGGCTTGGAAACGGCCCGCGAGCTAGTGGCCGCCGGGATTGATGCCATAGAGGTCAGCGTAGGTATCGGTGATTCCGCCCAGACGATCAAGGAAGGCGAAAGCGAGCGGGCCTACTTCCGGGAGAACGTCGCCTCAGTAAAGCATGCTGTGAAGATTCCAGTAATCCTGATCGGCGGAATTCGCAGCCTTCAGATGGCAAGAGGTATCATCGACAGCGGTGATGCCGACATGATATCAATGTGCCGTCCGCTCATTCGGGAGCCTTGGCTGGTTCACCGCTGGGAAAGTGGAGACCAGAAGCCCGCCAAGTGCATCTCCTGCAACAAATGCAATGGAATCGTCAGTAGAGGTGAGCCGCTGGAATGCGGGGAAGAAAGGCGGCTACGCGCCCTATGACTGCGGTTCCAGGTTGAGTTCATGTTCTTCTTTGTATGTTTGGTTTAGGCCCGTGTGTGGGTCCCTACAGGTCTCTCTCAGTCGAAGACTGTTGAGATGCTTTTGGCAATCATGCGGTCCTTACGAGGTAGGGTATCCAGCCCTCATGTGGTGGCTGGATATTCATCTGCAGCCACGGATGCTCGCAGTTCACTTGAGCCTCCGCGATTGTCGCATTGCTCCTCGATGTAATTCATCGTCAACTAGAAGATGCTGTCGAGGGCATCTCGCAGGAAATCTGCTATTGTTTCGAGCGCCTTTTCAGGTTTCTTTGATATGACAACGACGATTAGAGCTAAGCCGACAAAGATCTCTATGATGCATGAGAAACCCGAATAGATTGGATTGCTAGCTTGGTAGGCAACCTCAAGGGACAAGATGCCATGGATAACCACGACTCCTCCAATAATCGCGAGCGCAGCCCTGACTATGAGGAGAATATCTTCGCTTTGCGACATTTCCCCAGTCCAAGCTCTCTTGGCGCTCGATTCGTATTGAGCTTTGCGCCTCAAGGCAGGTCTATGGGAATTATGTTGAAACTGCCCTAGTCCAAATCCCTGTTTGCGGAGTAACTATCGTTTTGAAATCATCCCGATATTGGTAGTCCTCGCTAGGCGAGTAGTCGAGCTGATTCAGCTCAACATGAAAGGTGTAGTCCAAGCGAAAAATGGGCTCAGGATTGATGTCGGTACCATATCGCCCAATTACCTTCAGGTCGTATTCCACATGAGCTCTTCCGATATGGTATATTGCGACCTCCCCTAGTATGTCCTCGTTAGTCAATTCATCATGCTCGCCAGTAGGCATTACCTCAAGAGACGAGTTGATGCATTTTCGTTTCTCCAGCTCGCTGAATAGATCTTCCGTGAGATCCCTTTGAGTCTCCTCTTCTGGATTCAGGGAAACGAGGGTGAGATCTCCGAGTTGAAACTTGTGACCACCAAGGGCTAGTTCGACGCCAAGCGAGATATTTGTTGCAGGGATGCTTCCCTTGTTTTTCAATACAAGTCTGATCCGATTTGCGACGCTCACCATGCTGACCGCCAACGCTGGCTTCCTTTCGTACTCGAAGTGCTTCCTCGAAACGTAGTAGTTTCCTACAGCCAACAATGAATTGAGAACAAGTAGACAAAGGTTCACGATGGTCAAAGCATTGTTTAGCCACTGAACCCAATCAGACGGGAGCGTCTGACTCATATGGATCAAGTGGAAGGGCGGCATTGTCATTGATAAGGCTGAATGGTCGTTCGTTCTCGTTGTCGACTCATCGCTTCTCTCCTAGCTTTTTCTTAATTAATGGGGGTCTCTAACGCCTCTAAGCTACCTTTCTGATAGTGTCCAATCGTAAACTTCGTCGTCCCCAATTATCCGTACTAGGAACTTGCAGGTCATTCCCTGCTCTGCAGCCAATCATGAAGCATGATGTACGCGCGATCGCCACAAGCTCCCAACGCGGTGAGGACCTATTTGGAAGCCTAAGACAGAACTGAAGCCGTTCAAGAAGCGCAAGTGAGGGCGGAGGGCTCGGATAAGTCTGCGTCTTTGAGCCGTGGAAGACTAGCACTCGGGGCATGTCGCCCTGAGGTGTTGATTTCTCAATTTCTTGATCGCAACCAGACTCCTTGACGCGGATGAATAGGGTCGGGCTACAGCCAGTGCAGGATTATATACACAACTGTCGAAAACCATTAAAGTCGTCCGAAGCGGCGTTCTCATGATAGCCATGGGTCGTCGTTCTCGTCCTCGTCGTAGTGGAAGAGATCCGCATCATCAGGAGCAGTCAAGTTCTTCGGCCTATCAGTGGTTCAGGAACAACAAAGCCAACCTGCTCATGCTCGTTCTTACCCTAGCAATCTTCACCATGCAGGAGTACCAATACGGCATTGGTCAGAGGATCTTGGAATCCGAGATCAGTGCTAGTTCAAGAGTCAATGCTGATGGAGGCCAAGGTCATCTTGAACAACGGCCTGATGGAACGTACGTTGCGGCTCTTGAACGCCCACTAAAAGATGCGGTACATCTCCAGGCTTGCGTGGGAGTGGTCGTCATCAGAGCAAACGGTACGGTTGAGCCTCCCATGACCTCGTGCTAGCGTACTGAATGATCCTGATGTCGGAGTATGAACCTATGAGAGAAGAAGGGCCCGTCGGACGTGCGCGAAGGCTGGGAGAATCGGAAAGATGACACCAACGCAATCGCTGGCATCCTTAGAGGTCATGGAGGGGCACATAGTCTATTCAGCCGAGAGAATGAGATCCATCCAATTCGAAGCTCAAGATCCTCCTTCGCTGTCTTATCAACCGAGCGAGGACTTCAAGATTGGCTGTGGCAACCTCAGTTCCGAACAACATCTCATCAATTGCTTTTCCAATGTGAAGCAAGTGTTCATCATCCATTTGGCGCGCCTCCAACATACGACTGGCGGTGTTGAAAACAGTTTCATCTTTCTCCATGACTGCTCTCGGTACTGGAATCTGAGACAGGAGCTCGGCTTCCAGTTTGAGTGCACCGCCCCCGAGAGGGACGCCATTGAGTTCGCATAGTGCTCTGAAAGTATTGGAGTTGAACCACACCCACATCCGTTTTGCGTCCACGGCGTCAGGTTTCGAGTTGAAGGTCGTGAAATTTGCGTCTATAAGAATCGATTCAGGTTTTCTCACTAGGAGAGCTCGGATGCAGCCAGAGACGACTCGCGGGATGATTATTCTCCCATGATGACGATGCTGAATTGGCACCTGATACCAGAATCTCGGTCGTCTAGGGAGATCAGATTTCGTTGGTGGTTTGTAGATATTCGTTCTTACAGCAGATAAAGAGATGACAGTTCCTCTGATTTTCCCCTTCCCTTCGTAGGGAGTTATTGCTCGCTCTCGCAGGTATCGCGCCAACTGTTCAGGAATGACTTTGAGGCTCTCTATACCCCACTTACGCATCCATTCTCTGGGATAGTCTTTCAGACCTGCTTTGTCTTCCTTCAATATCGCGTTGGCCAGATTCAACAAGCAAGCGTCTGCCTGCTCTTCTCCGATCACGAGCTTGCTCGTTGATGAAAGTCGTCTGATAACAGGCGTCAAGAGTTCACTTGGAATGGAAAGTTCAAGCTGTCTTTTCTCGCCTCTCAATGTCTGATGCGCGATCCATTGTTCAGAGTCTTCGGTGGCTTTCTGAACGTAGAAGACTTCGTTGCACCCTGTACGAAGACCTTGATGCGCTTCCCATCCAGTGTCAGTTAGCGAGAAACAGTCCTGTTTTGGGAAGTCTGGGGGAAAGATTAGATTCTGCGCCCTGCTACTCAACCCAGAGTGACTGCCGTCTTCATTCCATTGTTTAAACGTCACGTGAAGCGATCCGTACTTCCCAGACTGATCGATTGAATCAATCCATTGCCAGAGATTTCCTTTGAGTTTGGAATTCAAATATGCGCCAATATCAGACGAGTATGGTGCATCGATTTCGACATATGGAATCCCTTTGGATTTCTGTCGCTCGGAAATCACGCCCTTCATGTAGACAAAGATGCTTGCAGGTATCTGAGCTCTCGGAAACCAGTTACCTGCTCTGTGCGTCACTATACCTCGAATAGTACCGTGGGATGAGAGAAAACGCCTGAGTTGCAGGCCGTATTTTCGTTCCATCCAATGATTGCTCATAACGAAGGCGATTTGCCCACCATTCTCGACCAATAGCCACCCCAATATCAAGGCGTACATGGACAGGTCGCTATATCCAGACCACATTTCAAACAGCGAAGCAAGCTCTGAATCGACACGCTTCGCTTTGGCAATGTCCTTCAGAGTCTCAAGCAACCAATCTCTGTAATTCCCTCTCGTCACGATTTTTCCTGCCGCATTTTGAACCATGTGGAGGTTCTGGTAATTGACGTAGGCTGGGTTCCCCACAACTGCTGAAAACCCAAAGTCAGGGGCTTTTGCGACCTGTTCCCGCGCCCATTTGAAAACGTCATCGCAGATTAGATTGGCGCCATTATCCAGAACTAGGCTAGCGGCGGTTAGAGGAAGATTGTCGATTTCCACGCCAACGATATGCGCCGAAGGATAACGAGCCCTGGCTTGTTGAAGAAAAATGCCATGACCCGCCATCGGATCCAGGATACTTGTCGGCAGACCTCTCAAACCCGATAAAGCAAACTTTCCTACATGTTGAGGGGTAAAATACTGACCTAGCAGCTTGAATCGTTGGCTTGTCGGCAGATATTCGTATAGTTCCCACACTAACCTCGTCCCATTTTCAGCAACAATTGAAGCGAAATACTCAGCGGCGTGAACCCAGACAGGGCACTTCTTTGGATCATTCCTGATGCGCGCTGGAGGTGCAAGTCTTTCCAGCAGTGTGTTCTTGCTGACCGACTCCTTTGCACATTCAGCCAGTGTCTCATAGAAGAGACGTACATCGACCTCGCCGAGTTCAATGAGCTTTCTAATATTGCGATGCAGATCCTTTTGATCAACCATGAGTATTTGAGAATCCAACTGGGATTGGTGGCTCATCCTTGTCCACCTGGTATGTACCACTTGTCGCCCCGCAATTCTGCAATTCCCGTTAGGACTTCTCGGAATTGCTTCGCATCGACTGTAACGTCAACTCCAGATGAAAGGCACTGACCCACGTAGCGGCTGAATAGATAGTCGAATGTCCTCTCGACAGTGTCGTCCGCCAACTCTGAAAGTCTGCGTTGTATGAATGATCCTGGCGTTTCGAGCGTTGACTTAGTACCATTCAGTGTTGGAACAGACGGTTTCTGTGCCACGATAATTGGGTCCTTCTTGACAGCACCTCTAGTTGTGGTTTGTTTGAAACTTGTCTGCTGCTTGTCGAGTATCGAGGCGCCAACGATTTGGAAGCCTGCGCTGACTATGGCGCGGCGTAAAGAGTTCCAGACCTGACTGCTTGCATGATGGAAAACCACGCTCATATACCGTCCAGGTCGGAGTACGCGGAAATTTTCACGAAATGCTTCGATGAGCAAATTCTCGTATTCGGGTAACTGCTTCTTTTGGGTGGCACTTACTATGGTCTCATATTTCGTGTCGGTGAGGTTGCCGAGCCATATCTCAGAGAGGAAGTTGATCTCCGAATACGGAATGTTGCCAGCGAATGGTGGGTCGGTAAAAATGTAGTCCACTGAACTGTCTGCCAATCCCGATTGCTGCGCAGGTCTTCGGTAGACCCACACTTCGGGATTCCATTTGTTGACCTGCGTGACTGCCTTGCTTAGGTCATTGAATTTCTGTCGAACACCATGGAACACGTTCTTCTCCAATGGGCAGCTGCCAACGTACAGGACGCCTGGTTGTCCGCTTGTTACGACAGGCTCAGACTTGCCTTTCTTGAAGACAAACCTAGTCATAAGCGTGGAGTGAGCCACATTATAGCTTGACACAACAAGGATGAAATGATCGCGAAACTTCTCAGGCAGCTTTTTTGCGGCTTCATAGAGGAGCGATAATGCCAGGAAATTCCTCCTTGTATAGAGGTGGTGTACGTGGGTAATGTTTTGGTGGTATCCAGAACGATACAAGTCACCCCATGGTATCCGAATTGCTCTAGCACTTGAAGGGAAAGGCATCTTGTCTACCCTTGAGAGAACTTCTAGGTCTTTCTCATTGACTGTCCGAGTCCATCGTCGTTTCCCAGTCCTCCCATAGACCGTTACGGGTAGGCGTTTGGTGCTTGGGTGCGTGGTGTCAAGCAGATCATCATGTATAGGAACTGTGACTTTCTCTGCTGACTTTGCCCTGATTGTCGCATGACAAGCTGGGCACTTCGATTCGTCCTTGAAGGTTCCATTCTCGAAATCGACGAAGAGGTCGCAAAACTTCGTCTCTGTAAAGCATTTCGTGCAACGGATCACGTCGCTAAGGACTGTGTATGCAATGGTTCCAAGATTTCCATCATTGTCTTCGGCTTCGTATATCCAATTCCAATTTGATTCAATTTCGTCCATCAATTCGTCGAAAAGTGCTTGAAACTGGTCCATGTCGATTGGTCTCAGTAGTGTTTTACCGATGAAGGTGGGCAGTACACCTATGTCCATGCATATGGCGCGTCGCGCTCCCCAAGCAGCTTTGTTTTCTGTCAGGTTGCCATTCAACAAGCTCTCGTAGGTTCTATCAGCGCAAGCCGCTGCGGCAAATCCCGTACTACAAGTGCCAGCGAAGCAATCATAGACGACGTCTCCAGGTTTTGTGTGTGCGAGAATCAGAGGCATAATGCTTCGATAGTCAATCTTAGTTGGATAGGGGTGAACGCGAAAAATCGCCTCTCCTCGGGTTGATACAGCAGGGGCGAGATATGGGTCGAATTCTAAGTGCCTTTCAATCTGATTTTGTTTTGTCAGGTTCATTTGCTTGTGTCTCACGGAAGATTTCCAAAGCTAGTTTGTTTAGCGTCTTGAGCTCAGGCGATAGGTCACTCAGGAACATCCTGCGGCGAATGGCGAGTGGTTTTGCAGTGTTCAGATATCTCAAGTCCGTCTTCACGAGTGCACCTGCGGCATCCGCCATGCGTTTTGATTCTTTAGCCAGATCCATGTGTCTGGGATCTTGTGACTTGAATCTTGGGATTAGCGATAGAGGCAACTTGTGGATATGCTGTTCACCGAATCCTCCCATGGGTTGATGATCCTTAATCGCGATGTTGATGGCTTGACTGTTGAGCATGCCACATACGTACCATGCTTCATCTGCGCTTGGTGCTTCCCACGCATATAGCGTCTGATCGTTTACAAATGGGAAGTCTAGCGAAGCTGTATTGAGGACTGCCGAGCATATGTTTTTTCCACCCGCGCCATAAACAATCAGGTTTTGGTGAGCCTTCGCTGATTGGTCTGTCAGCTTGTTCTTTTGTTTGATCCAACTTTCGAGTTTCTTCTTGGCCAGTCGCATCAGTTCGTTGTCTACTTTCCTGAACCAAGCTTTTGCTCTTATATGACCGCTGAGTGAGAGATCATGTTGACTGACCATTGTGAATCTTCCGTTCGATTCTTTCACGGGCAGGACGGCGTAGATTGGGTTGCCAACCACGAAGGGCAGAACGGCATCTGATTTCAGTGTCGTAAAGACGTATGATGACTCCACTGTGCCGCTTAGGTCAACGTCATACTTGTTCGCTCGATTTGCTTTTTCTGCGGCAGACGTCTGAACGCTAGGAATCTGTGCTGTCTTGTTTCCTATGATGTCGACGATTACAGCACGACGTGGCATTAAGTCAGCACCTTGTCTGAACATTGGCCAGTAAGATTCGTCTTCTCTGAGTTCGTGGGTCTTGGCGGTGAACGATGATTTCTTGCCAAGCGTTGAGAACTGCAATTCCGTTTCCCACTCAGTAAGACCACTTGGTGGCTCTCCACTTAGGACGGTGCATGGAAGACTCCCTGGGAATCCTGCTGTCAGCTCATCTCTTGTCCCGAAAACAGCACAGGCAGGGCGTCCAAAAAGATCATCGACATCTTCTAGATCCCACACTTTGAGCACTTTCATTGGAGCATATTGTTTGAACCCTGACCTGCGCAACGGATCATGCTGATCACCGTTGAGAATCACACGCGGTAGAATGAATCCAAAGTTTCCTTTCTGGATCAGATAATGTGATATGGAGTGAGCGGCAAACACGGTTGAAACTTCGAAGTGATGGCGCGACGCTGCTGGCGGCGTGAGATGGTACTGTGTGATCAAGTTCTTCAATTGCTTCTTGTATCTTGCCCCTGGAAACCTACTCATCGCCAGCCAAGGAGGATTAGAAACTATCACATCAAATCGCGCACTGAGTAGCGACGGTCGATAAGTGTTTCTCAGAACAAAAGCCCACACATTGTTTCTTCTATGACTAATTCGGTCTGAGAGTTGAAGAACCAGTTTCCGAGCGGCTTTCTTCAGTAGTTTTTCAGACTCATCGTCTAGTTTCACGGAGCAAGCGATTCTCCTAACTGAGTCCTCCACAGCCTTAGTACAGTCCGCTTGATTGATGTCTTTCTTGGCTAGGTCGGTTGCGAATCGGTCAGCGGTACGAACAATTTCGTCAAATATCCATGTGCCTTCCCTGAAAATTCTTGCGGGAAAATCTATCTCAACGTTATCGAATACTACAACAACTTTTCCAGCCTGTTTCTCTGATAGCAATCCTTTTGGCAGAAACAGGGAGTCGCATAGAAACACAGGGATTTCGACGAGCTTTTCGGACTTTCTTAGCCACTCCGCAAGCGTTAACATCAGAGTGGTTTTTGCTATTATGATTGAGACTGGATTGATGTCTAAGCCGCAAATATCGGCCAGCACGTTGTCCAGTACTTCCTGAGCAGACCAGTCCTTCTTGACATTTTGGAGCTTCTTTTCGACGGCGGCTCTAAGAAAGCTCCCTGTCCCACAAGCGGGGTCGAGAATTTTCGTACCGATTTGACCACAAGTCTGTAGCTGGTCTACCATCCTCTTTGTCAACCAAGTTGGCGTGAATACCTCGCCATATTCGATCCTTCGTTGGGGTGGCATTATTCTCTGGTAGAGCTCCGTCAGAAGGTCGAACTTCTTAGCTAAGCGGAAGTCCAGTTTCTGAAGATCTAGGTTGAGGTCTTGAAGTGAAGTCCCCAGCGCCGCCAGCGCAGAGTCGCTCTTCACCCATCGAAAGAAATCCTCTTCAACGAACCCATCAACTCTATGAATACCAGAGCTGAAGAAATCCCCTGTGAGCGATCTGATCGGAAAATCCGTTGATGTTTGCTCTGGAGGGGCGGAAAGCGCCGACGCGGCAATCAATCTGGAAAGAATGACGAGATAAACGTGGTCAAGATAAGTATCCACATTCGGAACTGCCCTCTTGTCAAAACAATTCTCTACGAAGCGCGACCATAGTTTGAGTCCTAGCTTCGTCTCGCGTAGATTCCTACAACGGTTCCACGCAATTCTGAGGTTCGAACGGAATTCCTTGTACCGAGGAGACCCAAGTCCGAACATCTCGTTAAGCAGCTTCGCATTCGCTCTAAGGGCCACGTCTTCAAAGATCAGTCTGCGGACTACCGTCACGAATTGTGAAGCATCGTTCTCTGTCACAAATTGGTGTTCTCCAATTAGTTGTAGTTTCACTTTGTCAGGAGCAATCTGTCCCTCGATTGCGTTTGGGTCAAGCTCGAAGGAATATTCCCGCCATATCAGAAGATCAGTGCTGATACATTTTGAAACCTCGCCCATCCCTTCCTTGTTTATGACTCCAGCGACATATTTCTCGAGTTCAGCTTCAGCTTCCGCTTGCAGGACAGGGTCGGCCAAATCTCTCTTATACTCTATCAACAGCGCCCCTTTGCGCGTATCGATTCGGCCCGTAGTCGGGCCTTTGCCGTCTTTGCCTGGCAAGCGGACGGCGGTTTCAGCGCCCATCGCGAATAGCGATATTTGCCATTCATATGCTGGGAAAAGAGCTGACAGATGACCAAGGAGGAGCTCGCGCCGACGTGGTTCATTTGTATTTGGTTCTGCTAATAGCGTTCGGATAATGTCTAGAGCTGCTTCTTCGGGAGTCATCTGTTTTAGGCGCACTCCATCCGTTCATTCTTCTTGTAGGAGTCCACTAGTCGGTTGAGAATAGCATCGTACGTTTCGGTCTTGTTGCCGAGCTTTCCCAAGCGGTCACGGGTTGCCTTCCTAACCTTTAGGCTCGTGATGTCGCCCAAATATCCTCTAAGGATACCAAGTATCTGAATATTAAAGGGGGGATGTTTGAAGTTGCTGACGCATCAAGTAGCCATCTCACAGACTTGACCTCTACAGCTAGCCGCTCGCCTTCAGGCCCGACTGAAAAGCGTCAAGCGAAACTCGCCAGTAGCAAGAGCTGAAGCTATCGCGACAAGAAAGTGGAGTGAGCGGTCGTCTGATCGGTTCATGGCTGGACTTAAGAGGAGGCACCCACAAGCTGCATTTGCGATGAAGTGGACTGACCTGCTTTGAGGGGACTGCCCAGTGAAATATGCATCTCCACTGAGCAACTCTCCCGAAAAGAAATGTCTGCAGCCTTCTTTTCCTTCCTCTGCAAGGAATACCCGTATCTTCTCTGAACGGCCCTATCTGACACTGCGCTCTTAGAGGCTGGTGGCTGGTGGTTCTCGAAGGTAGCCGCGGCTTTCCTCAATGTCTACGTGCGCCCGAAATCTGCCACCCGATAGGTAACTTTTTGGGGGGGGTCTACCCTCGGCGATTCGATCTATTGGAGGAGACGTCGCACCTTCGAGATCTTTTGCTAGTTTTCAGCTCTTCAACTCTTCATGGGGGAAGAGCCTGAGCACTTGGTCTCGGCTGATGGTATAGCGGTTGCCTTCGAGGACGTGGATTCTACTGGTGAAACCGTAGCGGATCAATGCGTAGCCTATCGCTCTGTTGGAGATCGTCTCGGGATCTATTCCACTAAGGTATTTTGACATGGCATTTTTGATTTCGTCTATGTCTATGTGCTCTTGTTTGTTCTCGGTAATATCGGCGAGGGCTAGTATGAGTGGGATCCCCCAGTTTTCCAGGTTGATGTCAGTTCTGCTGTGGGTTTCATAACTGAAGGTGCTGGCGGGCTGTCTTCTCGCTCGCAATGTTGTTAGAACTCGGAGGAACTGGTTTTGACATGCGTGAATGTAGTGTTGGAGGCCCTCCATCATAATCTCGTACATCTCCATTCGATAGTTGTCCGCATGACGGATGGATTCCATCTCCGTTTTCATGGCATACATGGCTCGAATGTAGTTTGATACTGCAAGGTCAACCAGCATGAAATCTGAAGGATTCTCAGCGTGTAACTCATCTATCAAACTCTTGCGGACATAGCTAACCCGCTCCTTCTCCAAGTCCGCCACGGTGCCAAGTAGGAACCTGCCTTCCTTGAGTTCTTCCGCAGCAGGCTGCAACTTCCTAAACCGAGGATGGCTTTGCACAAACTCTTCCACCTTCTGCCTAGGAGTATCAATCATGAAGCCCCCGTCCGTTTCGTGAATCTGAATCTTACCTTCGAGAACACCTTGTTTCAGAATGTCAGTGTATTCTCTGTCAGACCTGTCGGCAAGACGATTAGATGGGTGAGGGGCCTGTCAGCAGAAGAGCACGAAGAGTTCGAGAAAGCCAGCTGCCTTTACTCGAGGAACAGGAGCAAGATCAATTTTGGATCGTTTCATTCTCATCCTCCACCAACAGCATCAGGATCAGAGGATCCTCCACGGGCTGAACAGTACACGGCTAATGCTGAACTGATAACGTAGTCTATGTGTGAACCTTTCTTTGTGGGCTTTTCGACCTTAATTTTGTTCCCGATAACCCTCCGATCGGCGATGCAATGTTGTTCGATGAAGCGGTTCCGTAGACGCTTCTGTTCTTCGTCCTTGATCGTCTTCGGATAATGTAGACGGCCATGCCTGAGCTCTGGTTCGTAGACTTTCCAGATAGCGTCGTGGGCCTCAGGCGTTAACTTGATCGGGATCGTGCGACAGATGCCTCGGCAGCGATTCGATAACATGTCGACGACTGGATCCCCTACGCCTGTCGCGTCTACCATGTTTGATTCTACGGCGAAGCTCTGCAGGAAAACTCTGAGCTCATCGGCCTGTGTCTCATAGTCCGTGTTATGGGCTTCGTACCATCCTAGAATATGATGATCGCCGCCTTCCTGCTCGATGACTGTGCAGACGGTTGAGTCGATGTCCTTAGCGACGTCCGTTCCCGCATATCGGGAGCGCGTCACGTCACTCTCATAGGGCTTGGCCAGTAGCATTAGGGCGTCTCGGTCAATCAGTCGATTACGGAGGACGACCCATAGACAGCGGTACTGCGTCTTGTAGATGTCGCTGTCTTCGCCGAGCGTTTCTCGTTCTTTGGCTATCCATTCTCCGTAGTCGGGTCTGAAGTGGCTAGCGAATTTGTCGTCGACGAACTGCGGGTACCTCAAGTTCCTCGTCATCTCGTAGAAGTAGTTATTCTCAACGGCCAAGCTGGGGGTTCCTGCGAGGATGCGGCATGATGAGATGACTGATCCCGCTGCCATTGGGAACAAGATCATCTTCATGGTCTCCTCGTCCATATCCTCTACCTGCTCGAAGAATGAGAGCTGGAACCCCGCTCCTTTCTGGTTCGCGTGTTTGTCAGCGGAGATCGCTCGTATCCGGGCCTCATAGCCGTCCTTGCCGCGAAAGACGAAGTCAGCCGTCTTGCGGCCTTCATTGAGTAAAGTCTGGACGTCTAAGCCAACTTCTAGGTAGCCTTTGACTTCGAGGCATTTCAGCCTGAGGCGATCGCGCGTAACCATGACGCCCTGCTCTGTTCGCGCGGGATTGATGAATCCGATGTCGATGTCTGTTTGGAGGGCTCGTACAAAGTAGACTCCGACCGTCATAGCGGTCAGCGCGGTCATGTCAGTTTTGCCGACGCGTCTGCCCCAGAGGAAAGGGATCTCTTGGTTGCCGCCCTTTGCGACGGCGCGGATGATCATGCTTGAGCCGCGCATCTGGTAGTCAGTCATCGGGTAGGGCATACGTTTCGCTAGTTCATCCCTAAGCCAGAGCATTCCTCGATAAGCCCGGTCTGGCCTGATTCCTCTAAGCCTCTGAGTTTGACTCAGACTCAGGAATGTAGCCTCCTCGTTTCGCATACTCTGGGTCAGTTAAGTACCGCTCAGCTCCGGCGGCTTCCTGCTCCTCAAAGGTTAGGGGCATATCTGGATGCTTCTCACGCATCTTCCTCTGAAATTCAAGCCTCCGTTCACCCCGGTCTTCTCTACCACGAACCGTCTGAAGGATGGCTTTCCATTCTACAATCTCTTCCGCGGATCCTACAGCGCTCAACCATCGTGGGATCCACACTTCCCCTGCTCCTGCTATCTGCTCGAGACGTTTCTCGAGGTTCTTGACTTCTGACCTCTTCAGTATTCCTTCACCGCCTTCGCCTCGAGCTGCTCGATCCGTTTCTCTAATTCTGGAACCTTCTCATGCAAGTCCACATCAATCCAAGTTCGGAGCAGCCCCCGACACGCGGACGCCGCTCTATGATGGATCTTAGCCGCAAGAATCCAAACCGTCAAGTCACGCAGAAGACGCTTCATGCTCGCCGGAGACTCGAAAGGCTCATACTCCAAAGTCACCGGAAACATGGAACGAACCCGCAGCTTCCGCTCCGCCAGAGCAACCTCAGACATCGGAGACGGGGCGCTAGGCGTCGGCTCTTCCAACTTCTTGACCCGACCCTTGTGACGTGTCAATATGGGGACCCCCCAGAAGAACCGAAAGCACCAGAGGAACCCGTAGAACTTGATTTTTTGATTGTTTTCAAGTGGTAGGTGTCTCCTTGGAGGAAATAGGGGATTGATCTGGGGTACACGCCTGCCCGTCTCTCAGTAGTTGCTGGAGTGGGCGAGTATCAAGCCACACCTCGTATCCCCAGCCATCCCAGCCTTCTCGGTGTGGGTGCGTCTTCAGTTCGAGACATTTCCGTATGTTCTGCCAGCATTCGGGGCAGAGGTTGATTCCCTTCTTCCATTCGTGGCAGACGACGCATTCCTTCTCGAAGTCAAGCCTGGGTAGATCCTCAGGGATTTCAGGGTATGAGTAGCCGCCGAGCTGTATGTTGCACCTAGCGTTTGTGTACTCGGTCGTGTGGTCGCCTTGGTACTCGCGCAGTTGCTCTTCCCTGAAGGTGTAGGCGGCTAGGACCATCTTGGTGTTGCCAAGTCCCTCTAGGTCAGGGTACTTGTTTATCGCTGTCTTCCAGCGGAGAGCCACTAGGTCTGAAGTGAAATGCATCTTTGGATAGTCTACGCGGATATGTCCAGCGATACGGTGAAGCAGATCTCTCCTCGCCGGGCCGAACGCGTTCGCTGTCAAGGTTCCGAGGATCCTTTCCCTCAGTGGTGCAGGGAGGTCGCGTCGTCGAACGAGGTTTAGACGCTTCAGGTTCATGAGTAGGGTTCGCCTAATACTCATATCCGGTTGAGTTTCAAGTTCCCGGATCCAAGTGTCCGCGAGCGCTACCAAGGTCTCAATGGGGCCTTTTAGATCCGTAGAAGACACCTCCACCGACATCACCTCATGTCCTCCTGCTTGTCTTTCAGTAGGCTGTCTAAGGGTCCACTTGGCGGGGGAGATATGTCCCCGGCATGAGTGATAGGGGGGTGTCTTGGCAGGTTTGCGTCGCCCCTAGGCTCTGAAGGGTGGCTCCCAGATGTTTCCCCTATTGTTTCTATGGTGAGTGGAGGGGTATCACTCACCCCGGGGACATAGTTTGGGCCTTCCCGTAGAGGCACGTAGAGGACCCTCCGTCGGTCATCGGGATCCTGCTCAGGTGTCACCAGGTTGGCTGATTCAAGGCTTGGAATGAACTCTACCTCAAGCCTGTGTCGGTTGAGCGGCTGATGATAGACCTCAAGGTGCTTCCTCAAGATCGCCCTTCTGTCAGCAACCTCACTCTGGGACTGCCAGATTGGAACCATGACCTTGCTGTACCATTCAAGCAGCTGTGGTGGAATACCCAGCTCATTGGCTTGGGCTATGTGCTCGTAGAGTTCAAGGGCGACCTCGAGGTCATGGCGGTTAGCCTCGATGACGTCAGGCTTCTCGGTTCTGCGGTGCACATGGTTCAGTAGAGCGTGGCCTTTGGCGAGCGCTATCAGTCTTGGAAAGTCACGTGTGTATCGGGGCACCAGGTACGGGTTTCGCTTGAGAAACTCTTGCTTGAGGTAGGCTGAGTCTTCAGGGGTGAGGTTGATCTCGCGAATCCGAGCGGCTTTGATGCATTTGAGACGTTCAGCCAACCACTGTCGGCGTGGATCCTTCTCAATGTTGTCTCGAAACACGTCATGGTCTGTCTCTTTCTCAGCAATGAGATCGATCGCTTCCCGTAGCTTCTCTTGGCTCATTTCGGGGCTGAGGATGAATGTTCGCGTGTTCTCCTGATCTTCACCTGTGAGTTTGGCGGAACAGTACAGAACGGTTGGGTAGCCTCGCAGCACGACAGTCTTGGTTCGATTCTTTCCGCTCTTGGTTCGGTCAGTAATCTTGAAGATGGCTTCCTTCTCGTCTTTGGATAAGAACGACCGCAACTTAGCGAGCAGACGATAGTCCGGCTGATCTTTGAAGATGAGGATCTTCCGCTCAAGATCTACGTTCAGCTGCTTGAGGTGCCTGACAGTCTTCCCCTTGTCGTCTAGTGACTCTTCATAGACTGGTTCCGCATTGGCCTCATGGATGAAGCTCGTAGGACTTGCACCGGCAAGCTTCAAGACGTCTCTGGCCTGGTCTGGGAAGAGGGAGACGAGCTCGAGCGGGATGTAGGATTTGCCGGTTGAACTGTCCGCTTTGTAGCAGATGACGATCTGGTTCCTATCCGTGTACGTCAAGATGAGTCCGAGAAAGCTGATTGCCGTTGTCGGCAGATCCCGCTTGATGACAGTCCCAAAGACCTCGCAGACCTCGTAGATGTTGGTCTCTTTGTTGATGTCACGCAGTTTGTCAAGGAACTCTCGTCGGTTCGCCTCAGATGCAGGCGGCTCGTCTTTGGGTGGGGCGCTCTTTTGTGGATTGGACTGTTCCTCGATTTGATGTCCTTCCCCATGGAACTGGCCCTTGTCGTCCTGCCACAAGCCGTGATATCCAACGTGGACGATGATGCCGCAGGTCTGGCAGGTCGCAAAACGTGCGCTCATGACTGACCCGCCTCGACTTTTCTTAGCAGAACCGAACCATCGCACAATTTGCTGAGATCCAGAGCCTCGCCAGGCCTGACCTCAAGAAGATCCAGCACCCGTTTGGCGAGTTGGGAAGCGGTGACGGTGTTCATTCGGCGTCTCCTTTCCGCTCAAGCAGACGTCGAATGATTGTGTCGAAGGTGTCGTCCTTGGATCCATGCTTTGCGAGCTCATCTCTGAGCCGCTTGGAAATCTGGATGGTTGTGGTCGTATCGGACATGACCGATCAGAAGGCCTATAATGCCTAGAGTGGCTATAGTGTTACAGTTGTGTAGCGATTGGCCATCCTACCTAAAAGGCAGATTGACATCCTGCGCGTCGTTCGAACTCTAAAGCGACCAAATACCCGGCAAATAGCCGATAAGCTGGGTTCTCCGAACCGCTTGAGTGCCCTCTTGACCGAACTTGTCGAGAAACGCTGTCTCCACTTCGACGCGGTGGGGAAGGAGCACTTCTATACTATCAAGAAGAAAGGCCTCGAGATCTTGACAAAGCATGAGGGAGATTCAGCTGCCACTTCAGTGGACAGGCTTGGTGAGATGAACATGCCAAGCAGTCTGGTGAAGGTGCTGAACAGGCTGAAGAGCGTAAGGCTTAGTTGGTGCAGCTCTTGTGGAGGAACTGACCTGGAATGGAGTGGATTTGTGCCTGTACTGGAACAGGACGGCGAAGAAGAGAGGCAAGTGGAGAGAGAACTCACTGTATGCAAGAAATGCGAGTACCAGGACCTGATGCGTGGAACACTAAAAGAGTACGAGGCATTCCTGATAAAGAGAGGTCTTGTCGAAAAACGAACAAGCTTGCTTGCTACTCCTTCTTGAGCGTTAGTTGTTCTGCGTAGACTGCTTCCAACTTAGCCGTTCCCGCGTGGCCGCTAGTTCGCTTTCCAAGATTCGCAGGCGTGAATCACCGCTCTGGGGACTGAAGTTTGTTTTCAGGTACTTGAATGCGGCCTCTGTTCCGAAGTTTTTGACTACATTGTTCAATGCGTCGAGTACCCGGCACTCACGCGTGTCCTGTAATCGTTCAAGGCGGACAGCCCGTTCACGAGTTAGCACCTCATCGAAGGCTTGCCGGTATTCTTGTGGGGCGATCGCGTAGAGTGGTTCGATGATTTCTCTTAGTCTGCTCTCTTCGTCGGCTGCATAGTTGGAGGAAGGCAAGAAGGATCCGAACAAGGAGATGTGGCTCAAAGAACTGGGCGCCTATCAACTGAGTTACCGAACATCTGAGGTAGCACGTGCTAATTGAGACACATCATAGATGCTGAAAATAAGAGACTATCCTTGCCTTTCAGGGGTCCTTCCGAGTGCTATTCTTTCTTGAGTGTTAGTCGCTCCGTCTGGACTGCCTCCGACTTTGGCTACGCGTTCTTCCGTTTCTTGTCGCGTGGTTGCTTCTTGGTTCTGGGTGCCAGGACGAGCCGTTCCACGGTAAGCGCTTCCAACCGGTCCAGCCTAGCCTTCTGCTCCTTATTCTCGAGCTCTAACCGCTCGATCTTGGCATCCCGACTCGTTAGGGCGTCCTCGGTGACGGCTGCGGGGCCATGTATCTTGCTCAACTCACTCCAAAGCCATTTCTCATCTTTATCGCATTTATTGTAGCCAAGCCGGTCGATCACGTGCCCCATGACGAAGTTGGCGGCGCTGTCTGAGCAACCCGTCTGAATCGCTCGAGTCAAGAAGCTGTCACGAAGTTCATGTGGGGTCGGTGATCCTTGAGTTAGGATGACTGCGGCTCGTCCTAACGCGGTTCTGAATGCTGATGATAAATATCTGCGGTTGGTGGTGATGTGGCTATCATCAAGAGGACTTAGGGTCTTCCCACTCTTGCCGCGGTGTGATAGGGGCAACTTGATCTTTCCCTTCGCCTCAAGTGCAACAGCATCCGCGAGTACCTTCAATGGAATGAGGGAGTAGAAGGCTTTGCGGTTCTTCTTTCGGCCTCGGAATCCGAAACGGAAGTACGGTTGGTCTGGGGTTGGTGTTGTAAGTTTCGCCTTAGCCGCATTCCATGTCTGCTGCTTGTTGAATTGTAGGAACTCCCCGGTGCCCCAGCCGGTGTGGAGCATTATTCGAAAGATCAGGTTGTATGGTGAGCTTGCCGCATCACATACCTTCTGCGCCTCATCCCATGAGAGATAGGCCGGCGGCTTGACGAGGTCCGGCTCTTTCAGGTGTGAGCGTGGCAGCATCAAATCCTCGTCTTGATCTAGGAGGAATCTGCGAGCTGCATATTGGGCGAGGACTCTGACGTGCAGGCTACCTATCGCTTTGGCGGCATTCTTGATCTGTTTCCAGGTGGCGACGGGATCCTTCTCTGCCCGCTCATAGAGGGTCTTCGCGTCCACTTTCATCTCATCGAGAACGCGAAGGATGGAATGCTGATAGGCCCTCGCTGTTTGAGGCTTAAGCGTCTTGAGCCAATCCAGCAGCATCGTGTCCGTCATGACTCTGGGTTTCACGTCCAACACACTCAGAGAGAAGGTAAGACCAAGGATAAAAAGGTGCTTCTTAATTCACCTTTGTGGTCTAGATGCGTCTCAGATCTCTATCTTGTGCGGTGCAAGTCTAAGAAAGCGACGCATCGCTCGGCTCTTTCAAGACAGTTATCAACAGGTGAGATGCAGAGCCGCTAGCG